>UMHM01064324.1_pt1 | contig 51878 bp, 45 predicted proteins | sample 1965501 | NCBI WGS metagenome assembly UMHM01 (sample SAMEA4836095, study PRJEB28245) | human gut metagenome | biome: gut microbiome; material: fecal sample | place: Denmark | collected 2008
ATTGTCCGCTACGCATATGGTGCGGATTTTTGTCCGCTTACGGAGGTGCCTTGCCACTTGGTGCCTCTGTATGCGCGCGGTTGGAACTTGAAGGAGGCTGCCCGAGCTTGCGGTTGCTCGCCGTCTCATCTCCGCGCGGTTATGCAAGGCGAGCGTGAACCGAGCGCCGAGCTGAAGTCCAAACTGGCCGCGCTCAAGCAGAAGCCTCTCTCTGTGAACTTTAACTGATGAACGTTATGGGTGCTTTTGAAAACATGGAGAAGACGGTCGCTGAGCAATCGGCGAAGATTGATGAGCTGCTCGATCTGCTTAAGGCGCGCCGCGGTGCCTGTGCTGAGCCTGAGTATATGACGCTGTCGTCGCTCGCCATTAAGTATGACGAGTCGCCTCAGACTGTGCGCAACTGGCTCAAGACGATGATTGCGTCCGGTTACGGTATCGAGACGATGCGCAATGGGGCCCGCGGTGATTGGCATGTCAATGCTCGGCAGTTTCACCGGGCGTTTGTCGAACTCTTTTCTGCGCCGTTCGTGCGCGGTGTGGATTGATTGAAGGGAGGTATGGGATGGTTTATCAGCTTCGGTTTTTTATCGGTGACTGCTGCTGCCTCGCTTGGCGGTTTGTCTGCTGGCTGTTTAAGCTGGGGTGCGTGATCTCGGTGATGCTTTCTCCGTACGCGCTGGATTGGGTGATGGATGGTTGCCCTTCCGGCGAGGAGGCGCATGAGCGGTTCGTTGATGAGGTGAAGGGAGGTTGGCGATGACTAAGGCGCGTCCTGCTAGCTCTCGCGTTCTGCGTGCTCGGAGGGTGGCCTGCCGCTCCGCTGTTTCTCGCCGCGTCAATGCGGCGCCCGCACGCAGTGAGAGGCCTCTCGAGGTGTATAGCTTCAGGCGATGCCGGTCGATTGATTGGTGGTTGGTGCCTGTCGGGTTCGCGCTGATGGGTGTGATTGTCGCGGCGGTTTGTGCTTGGTTGATTTTCGCTTGAATCGCGTGCTGCAACAGGTGTGAGGTTCAGTGCGGCATTTGCCTGGGCTTTGGAGGTTCGAGTCCTCCATGCGGCTTCCCCCGCCAGAAAGCGGGGTAACTCAACAATAGACAGCATTACATATGGACAATGATAAATTGATGGTCAACAAGACGTTGACCGGGTTCTTGCGTCTCTCACGCGCTGTGTGGGAGATCAACCGAGCCGGCGCGTATGAGTGCTTCATGGCGCTCACACCCGGCTACGTGTCGGTCGGCTTATCCGAGATTCGCGAGGATGGGCGTCTGACCAAGCTGTATCGCATGGTCGAGTTGGACGATGTGCAGGCATGCCGCAACTTGTCTGATGAGATTCGCGAGATGGCTGATGTGCCGGAGGAGCGGAGAAGAAGCAGGAGGTCGTCTCGTCGCCACCGTGATGGTGATCTGAGGAATCTGTCTCGCTACACCTACGAGACGACGGCGTTCCAAGGGTGGCGGCTGTGTGTTTGCCGCAAGGGGAATCAATTTACCAAGTACTTCTCGGATCGTCAGTACGGCAGTGAGAAGGCTTCGTTCAAGGCGGCGGTCAAGATGCGAGATAAGATTCTCGCGGAGATCGGTAAGGCGGGCGCTGATCCTAGCGCTGTGATTGAGGGCGCGCGGAAGAGGTTTCAGAAGAAGGGGGTGAAGGCATGAGTGCTCAGCTTGTTTCTCTTTCGGCAAAGCAAGATGCTGTGGCATCTGCGCTGGATGCTCTCGTGGAGAGTGGGATTGCCTGCCGCGATATGCAGCAGGGATTCCGCAAAGCGATTTTGACGGCCCTGTGCGTGGAGCAACTGAAGGCCGCTCTGACGTCTGAGGTGATGCAGCCTATTATGGCGTTGCAGGGCTCGTCTCTCGGTTTTCGGACGGATAAGGATAGTCAGGGAGGGTACCCGCTCAATGTGGTGCGAGAGGCTCTCATCTCGGCTGTGATGGTTGGGGTGATGCCGTGTGGCAATCAGTTCAATGTGATTGGCGGTCGCATGTACGTCACGAAGGAAGGTTTCACTTATCTGCTTGATAAGGCGGGGGTGAAGTACACGATTGATCAAGCTGTGCCGGTGATGAAGACAGGCGGAGCTATTGTAGCGACGGTGGTGCGCTGGACGTTTGGCAAGGAGAAGGGAGAGAAGCATTTGGATATCCCGGTGCGCGTGAATAACGGCATGGGTACGGATGCCATTCTGGGCAAGGCAGATCGAAAGGCCAAGTGCTGGCTCTACAACAATCTGCTCCATGCGCAGATTGCCGATGGCGATGCGGATGCGGCAGAGATGCGCGATGTGACTCCGGCGACGAAGGATCCGTCGTTCCTGCCTCATCAGCGTGTTGGCTGTGCTGATGCGGTTGCTCCGAGCGGTGAGCTGTTCGCTCAGAAAGAGGTTTCAACTCCGAACTTTGGGAGGGCTTGCAATGACTGAGAATGCTGATGTGCAGGAGCCTGAGGTGGTCGATGTGCGCAAGGGTAAGCCGTCTGCTTCAGGGCTGGAACGGTTGGTGCTCTGCCCCGGTTCGTGGCAGGCGGAGTGCTTGTGCCCGAAAGAGGCTGAGTCCGAAGCGGCGAAGCAGGGTACGCGCTTGCACCGGGCGATGGAGCTCAATGATTTGTCCTTGTGTGAGGATGATGTCGAGAAGGAGGCGTGTGAGTGGTGCCTCTCGGCTGAGGATGAGCTGGTCTCTCGCGTGTTTGACGGGTTCAGTGTCTCTGATTTTGCCGAGCCGGGGTTCTCCGGGGCCGTGCACCGCGAGAAGCGCCTCTGGGCTGAGGACTGGTCATTCAGCGGTCAAGCCGATGTTGTATACGTTTTCGGCTCTAAGGTGCTTGTTCTGGATTACAAGTTCGGAAGGCGTGAGGTGACGGAGCCTGCGCGAAATATGCAGCTGGCGGCGTTGGCTGTGCTGGTTGGCTACGAGGTTGATGTCGATTGCGTCTACGCAGGGGTGCTTCAGCCGTTCGTTTCCCGTGGCAAGCCGGCTCTGGTGCGCTACACGCGTGAGGATTTGTCTCGCGCGCGGGATTTTATCGCCAAGGCATTGTCGGCGGCCTATGCCGATGCCCCTCCGCTTGTACCGGGCGAGAAGCAGTGCATGTATTGTCGAGCTGCTGCGGTTTGCCCGGCTACGAAGCTTGTACTTGCGTCGGTGACGCTTGACGTGTCTCAGCGCTGGGATGTGCTGACGCCCGTGCAGCGTCGCGAGTGGTGGAACCGCTGGAAACTGTGCAAGAAGGTCGGGGAGAAGATTGAGTCGCTGGTGCGCCGGGACTTGGAGGAGGGTAGGGAGATTCCCGGACTAATGCTCAGCCAGGGTAAGCAGGCGTTTAAGGTGACAGACCCTGCCGGCGCGTTCAATGTGCTAGCTAATGAGCTGGGCGTGTCGGGTGCGGAGTTCACTGCTTGCTGCTCGGTCGGGATGACGGGGCTGGATAAGCTTGTGCATGCCAAGTTGAAGGAGCGCGACGCTCACCAGACAACGAAGCAGAGCCGAGAATGGCTGCGAGGGTCGCTGTCTCTGGCGTCTTGCGGTGAGGTGCAATGCAGTAAGGGCAGTATCGTGGAAGGAGGTCAGGCATGATTCTCAAGGTGAAGAAGCTGAGCCCCGATGCTGTCATCCCTACGCGTGCTTATCCGGGGGATGCGGGCTTCGATCTCGTCGCCGCGAAAATAGAGAATTTTTCCGAAGACGATGACGGCTATGAGATTATGGTTCGGGTATTCTTTGGGATTTCCGTCGAAATCCCCGATGGATACGTAGGCCTTATCTTTCCGAGGTCTTCGATTTGCAAAAGTTCTTTCCGGCTGAGCAACTGCGTAGGTGTCATTGATTCCGGCTATCGCGGAGAGCTGAGCGCCGTTTTTGATGTTTATCCGGGATCTTCTTTTTATGAGTACTGTGCAGGCGATAAATGTGCTCAGTTGGTCATCTTGAAGCTACCCGAGGTAGAGCTGGTTGAGGCGGACGAGCTGACTCCAAGCGTGCATGGAACCGGCTCCTACGGGTCGAGTGATCGGAAGGGAGGCCAAGCATGAAGATGCAGCGAACGAAGGGAGAGCCCTTACCCAAGCTCTATGTCGACATGGCCGACCGCTGCGCGGGGCACTGCTCTGCGCTGATGGGCGCGGTGAGGGTCGGTCATGTGCTGGCGATGCTGTCAGCTGCCCGGGCGTTGCTCGGGCAGGTGGCGGCGCTGGCGGAGGCTCTGGAGGCGCGTGTTGAGTGTGCCGGAAAGGGGGTGGCTCATGACTGATGGCATGACGTTCCGCTTGGTGGCGACGGTGAGTGAGACGCCGACGCTGATGGAGCTGCCGGGGGGCAAGATTTCGTGGTGGCAGATGGGGGTGGATGTGCGCCAGCGCGGGCGCTGGGATGCTTCACGCCGAGCCTACGGGCCCGATGATGTGTTTCCCCTCACGCTCCGGCTCGCTGATGATGCGGCACGGGCGCATGCGCAAGCGGTGTCTCGAGGCGACCGGGTGTTGGTGCTCGGGCATGTGCATTTCCGCCGCTGGGTGTCCCAGCAGGGGCGCGAGAACGTGTTTCAGGACTGGATGCTGGATGCTCTGACGCCGATTGACGGCAGACGCAAGCAGCAGGGGGCCGCAGCACCGGCAACACCTGCAACACCTGCAACCCGGGAATCTGGACAGAACCCGGGGCAAGGGGGGAGCTCCCCGGATGAGCTTGGGTACAAGACGGCGCCATCAGCCATGGCGATGCCGCATGAGGATGATGATGATATTCCGTTCTGATGCTATGGTCGTGATTATCAAAACCAAGAAGCCGAGCCCGATTCTCTCCCCCAACGCTCGGGTGAACTGGGCTCAGCGGGCTCGCGAGGCGAAAAAGACCCGGGAGGTCGGGTACTGGCACACCTATCAGGCTCGGCGGGTGGGCTTCATCCCCCACAGGTACCGCATTGTGTGGTACTACTGCGGACGGACGCCGGACGTGGACAACATTGTGGCACGCTGCAAGTCGTTTCTGGACGGGTGCTGCGATGCGTTCGGCGTCGATGACTCGCTGCTGGAGCTGGACGGTGTGACCCGCCAGCGCGTGAGTCACAAGGATATGGCCAACATGATGGAGGTCATGTTCTCAGATGGGAAAGGAGGGCTCAATGACTGATGAAGAGCGGAAGGCATGGCTGGACTTCGTTGAAAAGCGGCAGAGGTGGAAGGATTCAAAGAAAATCGCCATGGATAACGCTAAGAGAAAGAGATTCTCGTGGCTGTTTGACTTTCAGTTCTGCTCAGAAAGCTCAAGCCTTAGACTCTTTTACAGAAGGTATAGAGCCTACAACGATTTTGAACTGCGAGAGCGAATCCTCGACGCATGGAACGCTAGGTGCCGAGTAATCAAGCAGAGAAAGGAGTGTCATGAATGATTCAATGAATGAATCCGCTGGTGAGCTGGTGCCTGTGCTTGCGGGAGATTTCCGCCTGTTGATTCGAGTGGCGACAGAGTGCGCGATGAGCTCGAAGCTGGACAGGCTGTGCTATGATGACGGGTTCTTTCTCGTGGACTGGCACGAAGGCAGGGTGCAGGCACGACTGCGGGTGTCGCAGGTGTCTGACGGCACGTTCTGGGGATCGTTTTCCCTGCACTACAGGTTGCCTGTGTTGATTCGCGGGCAGCATCGCTCGGCGTTTCGCGCGTTCGCCTTTGAGCCGGATTATGCTGCGGTGAATGAGCTCTGGATGGCTTTGATGATGCAGTGGCGGCTGAGAAAGGGGGGAGCGCAATGGCTGACTGGATCAAGGTGAATCATTCGCTGGTGCGCTCGGCGAAGATTCGCTTGCTGGCGCGCGAGCTGAAGACGAAGCCGCTGACGGCTCTCGGGCTCGCGGTGCGCTGGCTGGTGTGGATTGACGAGCAGACGACGGACGGGCATACGTTCCTGAAGCCGGAGGATGTGGACGATGAGCTGGGTTTCCGCGGTGGCGCGGCGGCCTTGTGCTCGATCGGCTGGGCATCCCTGGATGATGAGGGTTGCGTGGTTGCCTTGGACTTCGAGCAGCACAACGGCGTGACGGCAAAGCGGCGCGCGATGGATGCACGGCGTCAACGAGCATCACGGGCGCTGCGTGATGTGTGTCACGCTCAAAGCGTGACGGATGTCACGGGCGGCGTCACGGTTGGTGCGTTACCAGAAGAGAAGAGAATATATATGAATCATAAGGGGGATAGTAAAGCTGAAGTATGTAGCGCGCGCGAGCCTCAACCGGCCCCCCCGCTCGATGGTTTCGGCGAATGGCTTGCGGCTCTCGCCGCGGCGCATCCGTCCCTTGCCAAGAGCCGGGTGTTGGCGCGAGATGTGGAGGCTGAGGCGCGGGATGCGTTTTCGCGCTGTCCACAGGCGGCTGAGCAGGCTGAGCTGCTCAAGGCCTATCTTGCGGACACGATGCAGGAGAATCACCATCATGTGCGATTTTATCGCCCGGTCGGGCAGTCGCGGTTTTTCGCGGACCTCGAAGACGTGTTGGCGCATGCCGAGCGGTGGGACAGGGAGACGGGCTGGAGCAGGCGTAGACGCAGGCGCTCGACGTCTGTGCCTGTTCCTGCCCAGCAGGTGCCCGAAGGGGCGTCAGAGGAGGAGCAAGAGGCGTTTTTGCGGGAGCTGCATGACCTGAAGGGAGGTGCTCGGTGAGTGCTGATGTTGCGATGTCTCTGATGTTGCTGCTCACGACGGCGTGCCGGCAGCACATGAATCTCTACAACATGGGTATCATGGCGGTGCTCTACGTCAACGGCAGTTGCGAGCCGATGGACATTGCCAAGGAGACGGGCATGAGCCGCACGCACATTTACCGTCAGCTTCAGTACCTCAAGGACAAAGGAGCCGTGCAGACGGTGGGGGTGCGCAAGGATAGCTATCGCCAGCGTATTGTGCTGTGGGGGTTGACGGAGGTCGGGCGACGCTCGGTGCGCGAGTGGGAGCGCTCTTATCGGGCGCAGCTTGCTAAGCTGGTGGCGTGGAATGAGTCGCTGAGGTTGGGAGGTGGCCGGTGAAGGCTCTCAATGCTCAGCAGATGGAGTTTGCTCGCCTCATTGCTCAGGGCTCCAAGATTGCGGAGGCGTACAGGCGGGCGTTCGATTGCTCCGGCAAGTCGCAGGCGGCGGTGGTGAAGGCGGCGCAGCGTTTGTCCAAGAATGTCCTTGTGCTGGACTATGTGGACACTTTGCGGCAGGAGACGAGACGGGAGGCTATTATCGACCGGGGGCGCCGCATGGAGCTGCTCAGTCGCATGGCGGAGGATTGCTGTGAGGTGGGCAAGGTGCGCGAGTCTATCGCGGCGATTGCGGAGCTCAACAAGATGGATGGTGCCTATGAGCCGCAGCAGGTGCAGGTGAGCGGGTCTCTCGGGGTGAGTGCCGTGGTGGCTGCTTTGCAGGCAGGTGACGCAGAACCTTTTGTGTCTTAGTGGGTTGAGTGTCACGCTACGGGATTAGGTTTTTCTGAGGGCTCTGTGCTACAATGCTGGCATGTCTACTACGATGATTCCTGCTCTTGAGGAGGCGCGCGCTGTGGTGATGCGGCGCGAGCTGTTCTGCAAGGTGTTTACGCCGGAGGTGTTGGCTGCCGTGGACGAGTTCCTCGGCACGAACACCATGATTTACGCGTTCCCGACGGACAATCTCGACCCGCTTCTGGCGATGCGCCGAGACACGCTCATGGGGGTGATGCGCTCGCTGCGGCATGAGTCTGACGAGAGCAATCTGGCGCTGGCTCGCACGACGCTGGCGCAGATGGAAATGGAGGTGCAACATGCCTGATGATGTGCTTGCTGCTGCTCAGGATGCCGGAGCTGCTGCTCAGGATGCCGGAGCTGCGTCTCAGGATGCCGGCGCTGCCGCGTCTGCCGCGTCTGCCGCGTCTGCCGCGTCTGCCGCGTCTGCCGCCTCTGCTGCCTCTGCTGCACCCGCCACGTCTCAGGGGGGTGCTGAGAAGGGTGGGGCTGATGCTCAGACGTCTGCCGCCGGGGCTGGTGCTTTGGATGATGATCTGAGTGTTTTCAGCTTCTCGGAGGCTGATGCGGAGGCTGGTGCGGATGATGCGCAGGAGGCTTCCGCTGCGGGTGATGGGGAGCAGGATGCGGGCGCGGCCAGTGATGCGGTGGCTGAGGGCTTTGCGCTCGATGCTCAGTCCGGCATTCCCGAGGGGTTGCATGACGGGCTGGGCAAGCTGGCTTCCAAGCACCACATCGACGGCAAGGCGGCCTCTGCTTATCTTGCGGACGCGATGGCGTTTGCTCGGGAGCAGGAGGTTGCCGCTAATCGCGTGCTGAGTGCTCAGCTTCGCGAGGAATGGGGCTCTCAGTTCGATGCGAAGGTGACGGCCAACAAGCAGTTTTTGGCGCGCCTGGCCAAGGATTCCGGCATTCCGATGGAGGCGATGCAGGTTTTCGCTTCGCCGAATGGGATGCGCGTGGCGGAATGCCTGCGCTCTTATGTCGGCGAGTCGGGCAAGCTGGCGGGCAAGGTTGCTCATGCGCCGCGTCTGTCGCCGCAGGATCAGCTTGATGCGATTTACAACAGCCCGGATGATTACGAGGCGCTGGTGAATCCCAGCAATCCTCGCTATCACGAGGTCAACAATCGCGTGAATCAGCTTCTCGGGATTTCTCCGTCGCGATGATGGGGTGTGCTGTCTGTTGATAATCAGCCGCGTTCTCTTTATGGGAACGCGGCTCTCTTTTGTGGGATTAGGTTTCTGCGGCTCTTCCGGCTACAATGATCACATGGCTACGCTGATTGATTCAAAGATGGCTCAGCAGTATGGGGTCAAGCACACGCGCGTTCTTCAGCGTGAGTTGCAGAAGCTCCAGTCTGACTGTGAGAAGTGGGTGACGATTCACCCGGATTGCAAGGGCAAGTCCATCGAGGTGCCGTTCATCGGAAAGAACTCGATGCGGGCTCGCACGTCCCGCGATGAGGACATTGTGAGCAATGAGATGAAGTTCGGCAACATTCACATGTTCCCGCGTTCGTTCTACAATGCGACGAACTTCTGCAACGACGACAAGCTCTACAACAACAACATTGATTTCACGATTGCGAATATCGTGCAGGAAGACAGAGCGGCTATTGCTCGCACGAAGGATGAGGTGATTCTCGGTGTCGGGATTGACTCGGATGAGGGATCGCCGACTTACGGCGAGTACATTAAGCTCAACGCGTCGACGATGCCGGCGAGTGTGTACGATGCCGCAGGTGGCATTCTGGGCACAAATTACATGGGGGTGACCGGCACGACGCTGCACGAGCTCGGTGACACGGACACGGGGGACGAGAAGACGACTCACGTGGTGCCGGTTGACTTCAAGTACAGTGGCACGAAGTCTGACACGGGTATCATGCTCGAGAAGATTGTGCGAGCGGTTGAGCTGCTCAAGAAGCGCCGCGCGTACGTCAAGGGGCTCAATACTTGCGTGGTTGGTCTGACGGCGCGTCAGGTGGCGGAGATTCAGCTCTGGGAGCAGGCGCAGAACAAGAATTACGGGTTCGGCGACCTTGTGGACGGCTACCGAAACCGCATCCTCGGTGTGAATATCATGGAGACGGATTGTCTGCCCGTGACGCAGCTTGCGGCGGGCAAGATTGCACGCATTTGCCCTGTGTGGGTGAAGGAGCACGTGATGTTCGGCGCTTGGCAGGATGCTGAGGTGCGCGTGGATGCAAACTTGCAGACGAAGGTGGCTCTCGGCCAGGTCGTCACTACTTGCGCGATGGGTGCTACGCGTCGTCAGATGGATTCTGTCATTCAGATTCAGTGCCTCGAAACTCTTGCCAGTTGACTTCCGTGGTAGGCAATGCAGCCCGCTCCTCTGCTTTGCAGGGGGGCGGGTTTTTGCTTTCTGCCGAGCAAGATGATGTGTCACGCTGCGGGATTAGGTTTTTTCGGGTGAGCTTCGCTACAATACAAGCATGTTGAACTTTCTGGGTGTCGCGCAGAACTTCTCCGTGTTGGCTGAGACGGCATGGGAGTCGACCTTTCTCTTCGTTGACGAGGTGACGGGCGATGTGCAGAATATGGATGCCGTCACGTTCGAGGGCTGGGTGATGGTGCAGGACACGAAGTACGAGATGCGTTTCACTCGGGCCGGGGTGGATGGCATGAAGCACTTGGTGCAGGTGACGGTGCCGAAGCTGCCGGAGGGGCGTTGGGCGTTTGAGATTTTCTGCGCTGTGGAGTCGGGTGAGAAGTCTCGCCTGATTTACGGGTTTGTGTCGGCGGTGGGCGGTCTTGATTCTGATTCCGGCAAGACCTATGAGAATCGTACGTTGGAGGTGCGGTTGCCCGGCGATGCGACGCGACGCTTGCAGCTGGAGTGGCAGGCGACGTCTGCGGCGATGCTGGCTGCTACGGAGGCGAACAATGTGCTCAAGCTTGTGCAGGAGGTGCAGGCGCAGGTCGATGGCGTCAAGGCTGAGCTGGTGTCGAAGGCGGAGGCCGCCCGCGATGAGGCTCAGACTGCTAGGGACGAGGCTCAGGCGGCTCGCGATGAGGCTCAGCAGATTGTGGATGATGCGCCGCGCGAGTATGTGCCGGAGATTTCGGATGACGGGTTCTGGGTGATCAATGGGGTCAAGACGGACAAGCGCGCTGTGGGCCAAGACGGCGTGAACGGCGCCGACGCGGTGACGGTGGTGCGCCATGTCATCAGTGATGCCAGTGAGCTGCCTGATCATGGGGCGACATGCAGCGGCGGCCACTTGTACTACGTGCGCAAGCCCGATGTGCCGGCAAGTGCTCAGATTAGTCTGCGCGACGGGGTGTCGCTCCCGGATGTGCTGGAGCTGACGGTGAACGGGGTGGCGGTGTCGGCTTCCACGGCGGGCTTGCAGGATGTGTCGGAGGTTCCGGCGTTGCTGCTTGAGGCGGTGATGGCGCAGGGGATTGAGGGTGTCTCGGGAGAGGTGGAGGGGGATGCTCTGCGCCTTTCTACGTCGGGGCTGACGCTTACGGTGGATGCCGAGGCTCAGGGGGTGCTGGATGTGGTGGAGACGCCTCTGCACGTCTGGCGCTCGGCTCTTTGCTATGCGTGGTGCTTGGATGCCGATGGCACGGGCTCTTGGGTGCTTATTGATGCTGACGGCATGGCGACGGCGGGTGACGGGGCGTCGGGTGGCAATGGTTACATTCAGCCGGGGGGTGGCTCTGCAACGGTACAGGAGGCGACGTCGACGACGCTTGGTACGGTCAAGCTCGGCACGGATGAGATGTTCTTCGGGGATACGGTGCCGGTTGGCAGGGATTCTGAGGGGCGGTTGAGCGTGGAGGTTGGGCGCACGGTGGCGACGGCCACTTACTCGCAATACGGCATTGTGCGCTTGGGCAGTCAGTTCAACGTGCTCAATGAGATTCCTTACAGGCTCTCGATCACGGCGAACGAGGACGGGCGCCTGTGTCAGAATCTTGCGACGGGGGGAGCCGTGAAGCACATGCAGCGCCCGGGGTGGGAGGCTCTGGGGCCGACCGGCATTCAGACGGATGCCATGTCGGGCTTGGACTACTATCTCGGGCTGCACGCCAGTGCGTCTTTCACGCAGTCTCAGCAGAAGGGTCTTGAGATGCTGCCGGCGACTCAGCAGCAGATTGGCGGCGTGACGCTTGCTTCCGGCCTCAGTGACGTAGAACCGGCTCACGTGCTGGATGCGACGATGCTCCGGGCTGCTATTTATTCCAAGGTGCAGGTTGACACTTTGCTGGAGTCTTATATCAAGACGAACACGACGCTCTTCGCGATTCGCATCATGACGACGGAGGAGTACGACGCTCTCGCTCAGATTGACGCCCACACTCTTTACCTTGTGTACTAAGCTATGAAGTTCCGTCTTGGTTCCATTACGGGGACGCCTGTTGCAAGTGCCGGCTCGGAGGCCGCCGGGGTGTACTTCGCGCTTTCTGCTGACCGCGACGATCTCGTGGGGCTCAATGCTATCTACTACCGCAAGATTAAGATTTGGCCGGGAGAGGGCTTGCATCGGATTTTGTCGCTCAAGCTCGCAATCTCTGCCGAGAACGCGAATCTGCTGCACAAGTATGCAGGAGCCACTAATGATTTCCGCAGTGGCGATGCTTACTTGAAGGTGAAAATCGGCAACCGAACGTACACGCGATCTGCTTCTAAGGGCGACATTCAGTGGGACAGCAATGCCAACACTCTGCTGTTTCTGCGCAATCAGGGGCCGTGGGCGGATGCGGTGCTGCGAGGCGATTACATTACGCTGGAGTTCGCGATGCAGGGGTATACGGACACGATTCAGCCGCAGGAGATGCTTGAGGAGCTGGTGTGTGTGAAGGAGTATGCGGAGCCGGTGACGACGTGCAATGTGTATCTGGGCGCCCAGTGGCACGGGGATACTCCCGGGGCTGCGGCGGTGGCTGATTTGTCCGGCTCTATTTTGTTCTCGGTTGAGGGTACTGTCGCGACGTCGGGTTCCAAGAAGGGGGGCGGAAGCTCGTCGCACATTGGTCAGGAGACGACGCGCAACGGCATTACTTACCCGTTCTCGGTGTGGATGAAGGGGTATGGAGACAGCCGAAAGGCTACGATCACTTATCCGGCAGCAAGCGGCAGTGTGACGTGTCAGGTGCTGGACATTACGATTCAGGATTAACTTATGGCTAAGGAAATTAGAACGATGACGGGTGCCACCTACGTTGTCACGATGACGGAGGCAGGCACGGTTAAGGGGGTCTACAACGCCCAAGAGATTGTGCTGGTGTCGCTGGAGCAGCCTGGTCAGGCGACGTTTCAGGCTATCTCGAATCAGACGGTGCTCTCGGATGATGCGGCTATTGTAAACCCTACTGATGCCTCCTCTGTGTTTGTCGGTGCGTCTTCCGGTGGGGTGTCTTCCGGGCAGGTGGAGGCGGTGGTGCAGGACGCGATTTTTTCAGGCGAGGAGGTAGGGCAGTGGACGCCAACCGGCACCGACAATGCGACGTGCAATTACTTTGAGATTGCTGCGTCTCGTTCCTTCGCCGGGGCGCTCAACGAGATCACTTACCGCGTTGGTTGGGACGCAGGAACCGACATGACGACTGAGCCGCTGTGGCTCGCAATTTGGGAGCAAAGTCTTGATGGTGATGCGTATGAGCTCTTGGGGGTGAGCCGCAACAGTCTCACTCAGGAGGTTGCTGGCACTCTCTCGTGGTATTTTGACTCTTTGCCGCTGCATGGTCGCCGCTTGCGGTTTGTGCCGACGACTTCGGCGGCTCAAACCGAGCCCGGCACTACTGTCAAGCTGCGCTGTCGTGTCTCTGCATCTACGGATGGCTCGGTTTTGTCCTTCAACGGCGTGCAGAGCAACTACATACCGGTGATGATGATGGCGGGGCTCAAGCTGACGCCTCGCTATGCCGCTCAAGCTGATGTGTCCGCGCACGTTGCAGATAATGGCGTGCATGTGACGGCGGCGGAACGCTCTGCGTGGAACGCCAAGGCGAATGCAGCTGATCTTACCGATCACGTAGGCGATAGCGTTGCACACTTGACTGAGGCTGAGCACTCTTCCCTCGCTGAATTGATTGAGGGTGGCAGCTCCATCACCATAGACGACAATCCAACCGCAGGAAGCTACAACGCTGTGAGCTCCGGCGGTGTGTACAGCTCGCTGCATGGATCAGGTGGCGCATCAACGAAAGTTGGAGATGACGCGTCGGCTAGTCAGAACGAATCCGTAGCAATTGGAAGTTTTGCAATGGCGACAGATGAAGGATCTACAGCTATTGGTTCGCGTTCTTCTGCTTCAGGCCGTGTTAGTTTGGCTGTTGGCGTAGCGGCATCGGCTAGAGGTTGGGCATCTATGACCTTTGGCAGTGCATCTTTAGCCTCAGGCGATGGAGCCACGGCGGTGGGTGCATCTGCTTTAGCAGAGGGAACTCAGAGCGTCGCCGTGGGAGAAGCGTCCGGCGCGCTAGGAGAGTTCGGAGTAGCCGTCGGCAACGGCGCCTCCGTGTCATCGAGATCTTCATCCGCTATTGGCTCCGGCGCGTATTGTGGCGATGTCGGCGTTCTGGCCTTAAAGGGAGGTGGAAATGCAACGGACGGGAAATCAACTCAGATCTATCTTATCCCGGCAGGATCACCCATGGCCGCTACCTACACCGACGGAGAGGCTGGTCTGGGATATGTCGTGTTGGATCATATCTCTGGAAGCGTTATTGCTCAAGGCGTTGTCAAGCTCTCTTCCGTCTGCACAGATCATGGCTCCGATTTTGCTCCAACTAACGTACAATCAATTAAAGAATACTAATCATGGACATTTTTATATTCACTTACAAGCAAGATGCACCGCTGTTACCCTTGTGTCTCAAGCACGCAGCGCAACACGGTCATGTTATCGTCGTTGATGACGCCTCCTCTCCGGCTATAGATGCAGATGCAGCCAAGGATCTGGGAGCTCATGAGTACGTACGCACCTCGTTTGACAGAGGGGGGAACCTCAACGGCTCCGCTGCTATACGCGGCATGCTGGAAACTTACCGTGACTATGGATCAAGCGAATGGGTGATGCAGTGCGACAGTGACACGCTGCTGTTCCGCCCGGAACTGCTGATCGAGGGTGTGTCATCGGCAACCACCATGATTGGACAGGCGCGAGGGCATTGTGATGCTGTGGACAGCAACACGCCCTACCACAGCGTCAACGGTCCCGGCATGCTAATTCGGCGCAGCGCAATCCCGGACATGTTGGCCCTGCTGGACCGCGCGGATATTGTGGCACGCATAGATAACGGCCCGGGGTACAGTGACCATGTGATCACCATTCTGCACCAAATGGCTGGTGGGCAAGTGGAGTTTCTTCGCCACGAACGAGCGCAACTGATAGACGGAGTATACCGACGAGCAGCTATGCACAGGCTCGCAGATCATGATCATCCGCTGTGCATGCACTCCGCCATTGTTCAGGTATATAGCAGAGCATCAGATTACGACAATCCTGACAACCGTACCGCCGACACGCTATCTGCCATGCAGCAGATAGCTACGGATTGGCGCTCGGCAGAATAACTATTTCCTAACCATGAATAACAACGAAAACGATAATAGAACGGCGGCGGCAAGTTGGCTTACCAGTTTGCTGACCGGTTGGGGTATTAAGGAGTGCTGGGCTAAGGTGATCGCAGGCGCCGTTATCGGTGCTTTGGCGGCTGCCGGCTTGTTGACTCAATCCGGATGCACGGTAACGGCTACACAGGGAGCTGACGGGGCTTGGTCGTACTCGGGGGAGATGGTGTCTCCCGTTGTGCGAGAGCTGGAAATCGACGGAGAGGAAAAGTAATATGTGCGAGAAGGCAAAGGGGTACTTGGGTATCATTCGCGAGTACAGCAAGGAGATTGTGATGCTGCTGGGGTTTGCCTTGGCGGCCTATGTCTACTCGGATTTCAGGGCTCTGACGTACGAGGTGGTTCAGCAGCAGGCTCAGACGGCGGAGATTCTCAGGTCTCTGGATGCTCGGATTTCTAATCTGGAACGAGACCACGCTCAGTGGCGCAATCAAGAACACTGATATGGATATTGACGATATGAAGAAGGAGACTCGCTACTGGCAGCGCCTGCTGCGCTTTGGCGGGTACTATACGGGGCAGATTGACGGCATTCGGGGCAAGCTTCAGATGGCGGCAGAGGCTCAGTGGGATGCTGAGCAGAAGGCTGTGCGCGAGAAGTTCGGTGTGCTGGATGACCGCAGCGAGGGGAATCTTGCCACGATTCTGCCGAAGGCTCAGGAGGCTCTGCGCGGTTGGCTCAGCCGAGCTATTCCGCAGGCTCGTGAGATGGGCTATACGCTCAAGGTGATTTGCGGCACGCGCAGCTATGATGAGCAGAATGAGCTTTACGCTCAGGGCCGCACGAAGCCGGGCAGCCGAGTGACCAACGCGCGCGGTGGCTACAGTAATCACAATTTCGGGATTGCCATCGACATTGGCCTGTTTGATGCCGAGACGGGTGCGTACATGACGAAGGATGCCGCTTATGACAAGCTGGCGGAGTTGGTGCCACCGCCGGAGAGTGTTGAGTGGGGCGGTAGCTGGCGAAGTCTGCACGATGCTCCGCACTATCAATTCAGGGTGCTGGACGGCAGTACCGCGGCTCTTCGCAACAAGTTTAACGCTTAATCTTTTCAGGATATGGGTAGCTCAGCAGGTTGGAAGTCGGTGTTCAATGGCGTTGGCAATGTGCTGACGTTCGGTTACCTCGGACAAAAGGAGGCGGCTAAGGCGCAGAAGTCGGCGGCTCAGCAGTATGCAGCCGGGCAGGAGAAGGTGGCGGCGGCTATTGAATCGACGAGCCAGGCGACTCCGCAGGCTGTTCAGGCGAGTACGACGTCTACGCAGCAGTCGGCTGAGGCTGACGTGTACAGCGCCAACAAGCGCAAGCGTACCATTGCCTCGACGGCCAACAAGACTTACAGCAGCGCGGCTAATTCGCTGGGCTCGATGGGAGGGAGGACGACGCTGTGAGGCCGGGTGGACAGAGGGCTGCCGGCTCTCCCTTGCGGGACACTGCACACGGGCAGGATGCGCGCAGGGGGGAGCTGCGGCGTGTGTGTGATTCGCTGTGGCAGACTTGGCTGTCTACAGCCGCAGGCGATGTGTACGAGCTGCAACGCCTCATTGACCCGCACGCGCTCACGAAGGCGACGTACGGGGAGCAATCCTCTCGCTATCGTCATTGTGCCCGCGCCAAAGCGGCGCTTGATACGTTGGTGAGTGCTCATTCGACGTATATCACGCCCGCAGGGCAACGTTGGTTTGCGCTCAAGACGCGCAAGAAGGTGCAGGAGCACAGCGGGCGCAAGTCTAGTCTCATGGACTGGTACACTCAGGCGACGGAGGTTATGACGGATGAGTTGTCCGAGACGAACTTCTACAACACGCTGATGGAGGTGTACAATGACCGTGTGCTCGGCGGGACGGGGTGCTGCTTCATCGGGGGCAATGATGAGCTGCCTCTGCATTTCGTTCATGTGCCGTTGGGCAACTTCGCTATCGCGGAGGATTGCTATGGCCACGTGAACACCTTGGTGCGGCGCTTCCGATGGACGGCAGCGCAGGCGGCTGAGGCGTGGGGTGTTGATGCTCTGCCCGAGGTGGTGCGGCAGGATTATGTGGATCCTGCTAGGCGTTACGATGAGACCTCGAAGCGCGATTACTTGCACCTCGTGCGACCCCGTGCTGGGATGGTGACCCGCGGGCTTGACCGCGTGCCCTATGAGCTTCGCGAGTTTGAGGGTTTTTACATTCTGGAGGATGATTTCTCGATTATCAAGGAGGAGGGTTACTTCGAGTTCCCGTATCTCGTCACGCGTTTCATGCGCGGCAATGAGTCTCCTTACGGGGTGGCTCCGGGCGTGGCGGTGATTCCGACGATTCGGCAGCTCATGAAGTTGGAGCGGTTGCAGGATGTGATGGCTGAGAAGGCGGCGTTCCCTTCCATCTTGCAACTGGCTTCGCAGAACCGGCAGATTGACACGCGAGCCGGGGGGATTACGACGGTGTCTTTGCAGGAGGCGCAGGCGGGCTACCCGCGCGAGTGGGGGAGTTCCGGGCGCTACGATATTGGGCTTGAACGCATCCGAGACAAGGAGGAGCAGATTCGGCAGGCTTACTTCGCCGATATGCTCAACGCGATGTCTCAGATCGAGCGGCAGATGACGGCGACGGAGGTTAACGCGCGCGAGGCGGAGAAGGTGTTGGCGTTTTCCCCGAGTTTCCATCTCTTCATTTCAGATTTCCAAGTGGCGGCTCGCCGCATCTTGTCGATTCTCTACCGCAAGGGGAAGCTGCCGCAGGCGGGGGCGGACAATGATCTGTTCATCCGCTCGGCTGATGGTCGCGAGTGGATGATGAATCCTCGTGTGTGCTTCCTTGGCAAGATTGCTCAGGCGATTGAACGCGTGCAGCGACGCGGCATTGAGGATGTGTTGCAGACGATTATCTCGTATACGCAGGCGACGGGCGACAGTTCCATGCTGGAGTCTCTCAACCCGCGCATGATTGGGCGCTACATCGTTGAATCGAGTGGTGCGCCGGCAGACATTATCAAGTCTGATGCCGAGCTGGCGGTGCTGGATGAGCAGAAGGCTGCGATGATGGCGGCCCAGCAGGAGCAGCAGGATGCGGTGGCGGCGGCTGAGGTGCTCAGCAAGGCAGGTGGCGTTGCCGGCAAGATGCAGAGGGGAGGCGCGGCATGACGGCTCGCAATTCCTTCAACGGCGGTGAGCTTTCTCCGTCGATGCAGATGCGCGTGGACATGGATGTGTTTCAGCGCGGGTGTTCCTGTGTCGAGAACTTCGACATTGGGCAGACGGGCAGTGTGAGGCGCAGACGCGGGTTCCGCAAGTTTGCAGAGGCTCAGGGGGAGAGCAGCCGTCTCTTCGCCTATAAGTACCGCAACGACACGCGCTACTTGGTTGAGGTGGGGACGCAGTTCCTGAGGGTGTACAGCACGGACGGGACGCTTGTGTGGGAGACGACGAGCTCTTACACGGCTGAGTGCATGCCCAGTCTCCGCACGCTTCAGATCAATTCTGTTCTGCTCTTCACCGACACGTACCTGCCCCCTATGCAGCTTGTGTGCGACAGCAGCGGGGAGTGGAGGTTTGAGCTGTATCCGTTCAAGGTGCCGCCGTGGCGCTACAGCGAGTATCGAGATCATGCTGTGGTGGTCAGCCGCCGAAGTGATGGCTACTACAACGTGGCTTTTGACGTTGCCGAGGATGTGCAGGAGGCGACGCCTTCCACGGGCGAGGTGCTGCGGGTGTCGTTCTACACGGAGGCCGCCGAGATCAAGCAGAGCAACGCGACGCTTTTCAACCGCGTGACGTCGCATTACGAGGAAGGGTTCATTTCCGCCGAGACTCAGGTGGCGAAGGGTGCCATTATTGCGGTGAGGCGTACACCGGAGTATGCGGTTTGGAGCTGTGTCAAGGCGTTCGATGCGTCGACGATGTTCATCTCTGGTCTGATTGACCCGGCCAACTACACGGGGAACTTTCAGATTTCAAGCGATACGACGGCCTACGATCAATCCATTGCCGAACTCACGTCTACGACGAGTTTCACGCAGGGGCAGCGCGTGCGCTTTGAGCAGGGGTACTGGGATTTGTTCACGTGCATTGCGGATTTTGACGGGGCTCGGGATTTCTTCTCTGAGGGGATTAACCCGGAGGATTATCCCGGGCATTTTGTGCGGGGTATCATGCTGGGCGCGGCTCCCTGCAAGGGCAAGTGGAACTTTTATCCTTCCGGCACGTGGTACGGCTCTTACGAGGTCAGAGCGAGCTATGAGGGGCAAGATGCGGATTCTGACTGGGAGTACCGCGGGGAGGCCTTTTCTCGCAACATTGCGCCAAGCAACAGTCCTCTGGCCGGCGATGAGAGTGATGAGGAGTGCTATGTGTCTCTGTGGCTGACGCGTGTGCGAGCCTATGGTGAGTCTTGGTCGGCGCGAAACTTCCCGGCGGACTCTTGCGGCAATGTTCTCACGGTGAGCAGTTACAAGCATGATCTGGTGCTGAAGTATCAGGAGGTCTGGGATTCTGAGGCGCAGGTGGCTGTGGACGCATACTACATTCTCATGGATGCCGTCAAGACGGACTGGTACGGCTCGATCACGTCTATTGATTGGTCGTGGTGCGCGTTTTCGCGCAAGTACGGCTTCCCGCGGCTGGCGTGCATTTTTAATCAGCGCCTTGTGTTCGCGGGCACGGAGAGTCAGCCTCAGACGATTTGGCTCTCTCAGGTCGACAATATCGACAACTTCGATATTATCACATCTGAGTCAGGCGGCATGGCGCTTACGATGAGCAGTCAGACTCAGGATGCGATTCGCTGGATGGCCAGTCAGAATTCACGCATCATGCTGGGTACGGCTGAGGGGGAGTATGTCATTCAGTCCGGCAGCAGCGGGGTGATGACGTATGCGAACGCGACGATTGTGACGCACGGGTTCGTGGGGGCGGCTGAGGTGGAGGCGGTGCAGGCCAGCGACAAGATTATCTACTTTGAGCGCGGTGGCGGGCGCGCGATGCAGCACGGCTATGATTACGCTCAGGACGCCTACATTTCCTCAGATCTCACGGTGTTTGCCGAGCACATTCTCAAGGACGGCGGAGGGGTGAAGGAGGGGTGCTTCCTGCGCAAGCCTGATGCCAAGGCCGTGATGGTGCTGCAAAACGGGCACCTCGCTCTGATGACGTACAATTCCATGCACCAAGTGAACGCGTGGCATCGTTACACGACGGACGGGAGTTTCCTTTCTGTGGCGATGCTGCCCAACGGCAATGCGGCGGATAGTCTCTTTGCTGTTGTGCGGCGCGAGGATGTGCGCGAGGTGGCAGATGATGAGCTTGTTGACCCGGGCGACAAGGTGACGCGCTACTACATCGAGCGCATGGACGATAGCTGCTCTTGGGTGGATAATGGTGACAGGGATTACACGTCGACGCTGCTGACGAATGCTCTCATGAGTACTCAGGTCGGCAGCTCGCTGAAGGGTGAGCCTCAGATTGCGGTCTACATCATGGAGCCTTGCCCGGTGCGCGGGGTTGAGTTTTCCGTGGATGGCGGCGAGCACTGGAGTGTGCCGAGCCTGTACGGTTACAAGAGTTTCACGGCGGGGTGGCACCACGATGCGGCTTTTGCGAAGTACAAGTACGACCGCGCCGTGGGGTTCCGCGTGAGGGGGAACCGAGATTTCTGTGTGCTGGGATTGCAGGGATGAGCGAGTTCGCGGACAAGATGGCGCTCAAGCTTTCCGGGCAGGCGGACGAGCGGTTGGTGCGCCTGCTGGCTTCTCGGGAGTGGAGGCTCAATCACTTGTACCATATCACGAACAAGGAGGGCCGCATTCAGCGCTTTCGGATGAATATCGAGCAGCGGACGCTCTTTCATCGCCTGCATTATCGCAACGAGATTCTCAAGGCGCGTCAGCTCGGTATCTCTACCTTTGTGGCGTTGCTGATGCTGGATAGCTGTCTCTTCCGAGCTCATTTCGAGGCGGGTATTGTGGACAAGACGACGATTGAGGCGGAGAAGAAGCTCAGCAAGGTGTACTTGGCTTACGATCTGCTGGATTATGCAGCGCCGGATGCGGATGAGGCGCAGCGCTCTCTCGCGGCTATCGGCAAGGAGATTAAGGAGGCCGTGAAGCTTGAGACGCGGGCGACGCGGCAGGCGCGCTGGAGCAATGGCAGTGTGCTGTCGGTGGGCGCGTCTATGCGCGGCGGCACGCTACAGATGCTCCACGTTTCCGAGCTGGCCTATGTGGCCAATCACAACCCGATTCGCGCGCGAGAGATTCAGACGGGTGCGCTGGAGTCGGTGGGCAAGCAGTGCATCGTGATTAAGGAGTCGACGCATGAGGGTGGGCGCTGCGGTATCAACTACGAGATGGTGGTGAAGGCTATGGCAAACGCCGGGAAGGCCAAGCTTTCGCCGCTGGATTACCGCTTCTTTTTCTTCTCATGGCATGATAATCCCGAATATGAGCTTGATGAGGAGTACTGGCGCCAACAGCCGGACCCGTCTCAGAAGGAGCTGGTGCATGAGAGGCGCAAGCTTGAGGAGTATTTCGCGGAGCTGGAGAAGGAGGGGATTCACCTTTCTGACAGGAAGAAGGCGTGGTATCAGGCGAAGTATCGCACGCTGGGCTTTGCCGTGCGTCAGGAGTTCCCCAGCACGCCGGATGAGGCGTTTGACGTGCTGGCGGAGCGCTCCATCTATGCCAACCAGATTCTCCGCCTGAAGGCTGCGGGGCGCTGGGCTTCCGATTTTGAGGCCGACCCGCTCGCTCCCTTCTACGTTTCGTGGGATATCGGCCTTTCGGACTACATGAGCTTGTGGCTGATTCAGGCGGTGCCGGGTGGGCGCTTTCAGGTGCTTGACCATTACAGCGCGAACAATCAGCAGCTTCAGCATTATATCGGCAGGGTGCGAGCGTGGGAAGCTCAGTTTATGTGCTGCCCTCACCACCTGCTGCCGCACGATGCGAGCAACCGGCACCCGGGTGGCGGCAGCTTTGAGCAGGCTTTGCAGCAGGCGGGCTTTGTGACGACGGTGATTCCGCGCACGCCGGACATTTGGAGGGGCATTCAGGCGGTGCGCATGCTTCTGCCCTATTGTCTCTTCCACGAGCGCTGCGGCAACGAGATTGAGGTTGACGGGCGCAAATACCCCGGTGGCTTGCAGTGCCTTGAGAACTACCAGACGGCGCCGGATGGGAATAATGGGACGCTTCGCACGCAGCCTTTGCATGACCGCTATTCTCACTCATGCGACGCCTTCCGCATTTTCGCCGAGGCATGGGATGGAGGGTTCATCGGGCGTGATGATTTTGCTCAGGTGGCTCAGCCGAGGCAGACGGCTCGGGCGATAGGAGCGGAGTGGCTCGGCTAGCTGTCACGCCGCGGGAATAGGTTTTTCACTGAGGGGAATGCTATGATTTTCCTATGGACAAGAGCACGATTTGCACGATGGCTTTGCGCCTTATGGGGCAGTCGGATTATGTCAAGGATTCCCCGGGGTACAACGCCTGCGAGCTGTTTTTCTCTCAGGCTCTCTATGAGTTGATCGCAGCGCATGACTGGAGCTTCGCTCGCCGTCGCAAGGTGCTTGCGCGCGATGAGGGCGGGCAGTTCATCATTCCTGACGATTGCCTGCGCATCATTGAGCTGGAGGGGCTGAAGCATTGGCGCGTCTACGGGCAGCGGATTCGGGTGGAGGGCGATGAGGAGCCGGACGGCGATGTGGTGCTGGTCTACACGTCGTCGAGCATGGCTAATCGAGGCGAGATCCCGGATGGGTTGCCGGAGTTCGCGCGTGCCCTTGTCGTGCGGCTGGCGGCCTACATTTGCCCGTCCGTGGCGAACAATCCGAATCTGCGGATTAACTTTGAGCGTGAGGCTCAGGAGGTGCTGGATCGTGCCATGACGCATGATACGCAGCAGGACAATTCCAACGACCAGCATCCGCTGGAAGGTCTGCTCAACAGTTCTATCGTCGCTTGATATGGGGTCTCTAGTTGGCAATTTGGGCGCGGCTGAGGCGTACAAGGCTGAGGCTGCCGTGCATCAGGCTAATGCGCGTGTGGCGCGTGCTCAGGGGCAGGCCGCACGCGGGCAGGCTTACGGTCAGGCTGCGCGCGTGGAGGCCGAGAACGAGGTGGCCGGGCAGCAGGCTGTGATGAACATGGAGCGCCTGCGCGAGCAGGAGACGCAGGCGCAGGGTGCCGTGCAGGCGGCCCGCGGGGCTAGCGGATTCACGGCTCAGGGCAGTGGCAGCCGGGCGGAAATTTCTCTGCTGCAAGCTTACGAGCAGCAGGCGCAGGACATGGCTTATTCTCGCGCCTTGCAAGACCAGTCTGCGCGCTTTTCGGCGTCCATGGCACGCAAGAGTGGTGATCTGGCTGAGATGGGCGCTGATGTCAATGCGAACTATGAAGCGAGTCAGGCGGCTATTTCTAAGATCAAGAAGCGCAATTCTTACACGGCTGCGGCGTTCGATGCGGTGGCGTCGATTGTTGGCGGGGCTGTTGGCGGTGGTACGGGGGCGATGATTGGCAGCTCGGTTGCTCAGGCGATCAACGGTTCTCTGACGGGTTCCGTCGAGAGTATGGGCGGGGGTAGTCAAGCTATGCAGGCCATGGGCTACGGCAATATGGCCCGTTTCATCACGAACAATGACGGAGCCAGGACGAGGACGGCGCGCGCGTTTTCGTCTTTCGGCTCGACCATGGGGGGCTGGCTGGCATGAATGCGTTTGTGGATGGGGTGCGCCTGCTCGATGAGGTTGAGGGCGAGGGGACGGCTGAGCGCTGGGTGAACATGTGCGCGGCGAATGGCGGGATTGTGCTTTGCACGCCGTGGCTCTTCTTCATCGGTTTCCCGAAGCGCGATGATGAGCGTTGCTTGTACGTTTCCTACCTCTACGGAGATGGCAAGGCTGTTGCGGATTTTTCCGTCTACATTCTCGATACCGGGCTTTTTGATCGCGTGGAGTTCCGCAAGAACTTCCTTAAATCCGACCGGGCGGAAGGCCCGTTCCTTTACGACGCTCGCTTTGTGCGGAAGCTGGCAAAACTTATGGCGTCCCACACATGAACATTCCTCAACGGGCTTTTGAATTTTTGGAGGCGCACCGCGAAGGCGGCTATACGGGGCTCATCTGCGAGATTTTTGAAGCTGATGGCGTGCTCGTGCAGACGCCCGAGTTCTTTCTGGCTTTCGTCGTGCGGTCGCGTGTCGCGCACATTGTCTTTGCCTGCGGCTCGGTGCGCCGCATGCTTGAGTGGGCGCACGCCAACGCCGGCTTTTTTGCGGCAGATGCCGTTGAGTGGACGCGGGAGATCGTCGGAAAGCACTGCGCGGTGCACAGGTATGACTTCAAGACACTGAGAAAATGAGCAGCAATGGGTATTACAACGGTTCCGGGCTGAACATCAGCGGGGCGCCGATGGGGCAGATGCAGGCGCACGGCGTCGATGCGTTTGCTCAGCGGGATATTATGCAGTCGGCTCTCAATCGCTCGCAGGTGCTGGGTGAGGTGCAACTGGGCGTTGCTAAGCTGATGGATTACAAGACGGAGACGGATGCTTTGCAACAGCTCGACGCCATCCAAACGGAAACCGAGTCGCGTGTGAAGCGGGGGCTGGAGGCGGCGCCCGGCAGTGCTGAGTCGTTCTTCTATGAGGACGGCTCAATCAACACGGCGATGATTGATGACCTCGGGCAGGAGGTGCAAGGGCAGCTGGGGGCTATTGCGCCGTCTTTCATTGACCCTGACAGGGCGCAGAGGTTTGCGACGAAGAAGGAGGCGTTCAGCGGCAATCTCGTGATGCGTGTCAAAGGGCAGGCCGATCTGCACCAGTTGCAGAACATTCGGCGCGTCAGCGATGCGAGAATGCAGTCCCTGCTGGGTGCGTTTGATTGGGATGGCGCGCTCGGCGAGGTGGACCGTCAGCTGGATGCCGGAATCATCTCCCCTGCCGAGGCCGATTTGAAGCGCATGGGTATCAACAAGGCAGCAGCTTCTGACGAGCTTTCGGCATTGATTGAGGAAGACCCGAGAACTGCCGCCGTGCAGCTTGGCAACGGCAGGTACGATGACGTGTTCTCATACGGGGAGCAGCAGAAGTTTCGTCGGGCCATTCGTTCCAAGCTGAGTGATAATAATAACGCCATTGTTCAGGAGGCCGTGAAAACCGGGCAGATGCCTTCATTTCCATCTGTGGTGGGCGATGGTGCCGGGGGCAAGAAGGGCAAGTCGCTGAGTGAATTCATGGCTGGAACTGGTGATTTCTCCAAGGTTGAGATCAACTGGATGCAGCGCCGATTCTGGGGAGAGGATGTGACGGATGAAGTGCAGAGGGCGGCGCGTGATGAAGCGATGGCCTTTGATGTTAACTCGGACATGGAGCAACAGAGAGATGCTTTCATGCTCAAATACAGCAGGCTCGGATTGCAGACCGAGTGGTTGAACAGGGTATGGAAGGCCGCCGAGGAAAAACGGGAGGCGATCACTTCCGTCGGAATTGACCCGAAAACCTTGCTTGCGAAAGAGGCTTTGGAGGGGCGTCACTTGCTTGACGTTTCTCTGATTAAGAGTGACGGCAGCAGCAGTGCCGGGGGCTCTTTGGATGAGGTAGAAAGTCTCACCAAAAATCGCATTGTATCTGAGTTCAATCAGTGGAGAGCCTCAGAGGGCAAAGAGGCGACTCCTCTCGCTCAGTACAACAAGCTCCGCGATATCACGAGGCGTATTACGGGGCGATACTTGGGGGGAAGTGCAAACGTCCAAGGTGAGTCTCAGGTGAGAAATGAAGACGCAGAGTATCGTGCGAATCTTCAACGTCAAGACATGAATCGCGCTCGGTGGGCGGATTCTGTCAAGAAACAGAATGAGGAGACGGACTTGTTGCTTCAGTTTGATGAAGCTCAACAGGTTAATCTTCGTTTTGACGATCGTCAGAAGGAGATGCCTGTCGGGATACTTGTGCCAAAGGAGTGGCTTGACGGGGTGGAGATGGATGAGGCGACTGTCGAAGCGACGTTCGACAACGAGCACTTTCGCGTGTTCCGGGTTGTTGGCACCTGCGATGGTGACGAGCCTCTCATGACCTACGCCGCTGCCGTGCAAGGGGGATGGAATCCTGAGGCTTCATACGGGGCAAACATTCGTTTCATGCATGGGACGACCGCTGTCAGGCTTGCACAAATGCAGGAGTCTGCGATTGCTCGATCTCGCCAACAGCAGCAGGAACAGCAGCGGGCGCACGTGAGTCAGCGAGGTATTGGCGGTGTCATCTTTGACCGAGAGGCGAGGTTTGACAAGCAAGGGCGGCTGAGGGTTTACTACTTGCCTAAGGGTGATGGAGGCGGGTCGTACGAGGTGGCCGGTATCAACAACAAGTACCATCCTGAAATGGCTAGCAGGCTCAAAAGCCTCATTGACATGGGGCTTGATGACGAGGCGCGTGTTGAGGCAGAGCAGTATATTATGCACTACACCCAACCGGCTGCGGACTTGCTGTCGAGCGGAGGGGTGTCCGATTCCGGCACTGAGTTGTTCCTGCGCGATGTGTTCATGAATGGCGGGCCCGGAGGTATGAAGAGGGTTCTGAACCGCACGCTCGGATTACCTGATGATGCTGAAGATGCTCAGACTTCTCAGAGGTTGAGGGACTATATGACCCAACATTCAACTCGCGAACTATTGGATTCTCTCAAGGAGAAACGCGATGAGTGGTATGAAGGAATCGCGGATGGCAATCCGCAAAAACGTCGTTTCTTGGCGGGATGGAACAATCGCTCTGATATCGTTTACAAACAAGCTCTAAATCTGCAATAATACTATGAACGAAAGCTCTCTTGTTTACACAGAGAAACAGCCGAATGCTGCTCGACGAACCGGGAACATTTTCGAGCAGGCTAAGTCTTTAGCTATGAAGCAAGCCGAGGTGCAGAACCGGGTTCAAGCCGATAGGATGCAACGCGGATACGAGGCCTTGGCTGCCGGGTGGCAAGATACAAATGAAGGTTCAGATATCAACGCAAGACGCCGAAAGTCTGCTGTAGATGCGTTCGGCGAAGATTATGTGTCGATGTTCGAGGCCGCTCCCGTACCTGAGCAGAAACGGGCTTTAGCCGAGAGATTCCTGACTGACTATTACACGAAGCCGGGTGATGAGTCGTTTCGACCGGCTTTGCGCTATTGTGAGCAGAAAGGCGTAGACCCGAATGCCGATGTGTACTCGGATATTCACCAACGTTTCTTAGATGCCGGGGCTGTACGCTATCAGGAGGAAAAGCGCATTGAAAATATGCGTGAAGAAGAGATGCAGTGGATTGAGCGGTATCTGGCAGGAGAAGAGGAAATGTCTGCCGAGCATTCCGACGCTGTCCTCAGTTTGTTCGGCAATGAGATGGTTAAACGCATCGCCAAGGTGAGGAGTGTTGCCGAGCTGATTGATGAAGATGTAAGCCAGAAGGAAGGCTCATCTAAGCGAATCGCGCCTATCCATTGGGAAGACCCGGTTTATTCTGCTATCGTAGATCCTGAAACTGGTGAGATTGACGAGGCGAGCAGAATGATGATGTCCATTGCTTTGCACGGCATTGCCAAGCGTGTTCAAGAGTCTGACCGTGGTGTATGGGCGTTTGATGCGGCTTTAACTTCTCTCTCCACGAGTTACAGGCAGTTTCTTGTTAACTTGCTTCGGGAAGATAGCGCCGATTACCAACGTCTTAGTGATGAAGTTGATGAGTTGGAACGCTTGGCCAACGATGAAGCCTACTACAGGAGCAAGCGCATGACGCAGGAGCGCCGCACGGAGCTGATGAACGCTCACACTCGAGAGGCTGCCATTGAGCTGCGTTACGGTGCGCCTTTATACGATCCTGAAGAAAGGAAAAACATTGCGGAGAAGAGATTGCCTGAAGCTCGGAGAAAGCTTCAAGAGGTCACGAGTCGCAAGATTGTTCGAGGGATGTTGCAGGACTACGTGAAACTTGCTGATTCTAGTCCTGAAGGCACGTCTTGGTACAAGAAGGCTCTCAAGGGCGTGGGTGATTTCACTGGCTCCACAGTCCCATATCTGGTTCCTTATGTCGGCCCCGTTGTCGGCACGGCTACGAATCTTGTAAGCTCTTCTGATTACAATCTTAATGCGAACCTTGAAGCCGGGTTAACTCCTGAGGCTTCGCTAAACCGCGCCAAACAGGACGCGCTCATTTCATCGTCTGTCGAGTTGCTTCCTTGGAGCCGGGTCGGCGGATTGGGCTTTAATGCGACGATTGGCCGCGGGCTGAAATATGCGGGGTATAAGCCAGGTGCTTTCTCCTCGATGATTGCAGAGTTTGCCAGTCGTGGAACTGCTCATGCTGCCCTGACTGAAACTGTGGCCGGCGTGATTGATGAGGGTGTGCTGGAGCCTTTGGCTCAGGGCCTGCTCACTATGTCGACAGACGCTGCTATGGATGCTCTCGGGGTCGACCATGGCGTGAGCCGCAGTTATAGCGAAGCGTTTGCCGAGCTTAAGGAGGTCTGGACTGATCCGACGCAGCTGACGGCGCTGGTGTTGTTCTCAGGTGCTCTCACGGGAGCTAGGTTGCCTCAGATGCACGCTCAATCCAAGGAGTTTGCCGCATTTATGCGGGAGGCTTCGCAGCAAGCAGGGGTATGGCAAGCGATGGGTTTGTCCGACGGAGATGTGCGCCGCGTGATGCAAAGTGACAATCCTCTTCAGACAGGCAGTAAGCTTTTCAATACAGCGCTGGAGCGTGACCCGGAGGGGCTGAAGCGACGCATGGCTAAGCAGGGTGCTCGTCTGCAAGAGGAGGGGTTTTCGCTGCGCCTGACGGGCACGACGGGCGAACTCTCGGCTGATACGGAGGCGGCTCTTGCAGAAGCTTACCGGGAGATGGTTGATGAAAGGGTGATGCCGCAGGTTGAGCGCATTGCTGATAAGGATGGGCAGATGATGTTCCGGCTGACGGAACGTGACCGTCACACCAATGAGGTGGTGAGCGAGCAGGAGTTATCGGGAGCGCAAGCGGATACGTACTTGCAGCTGAGGATGGCCCAAGTTGATGCGCGCCGTTTGAGGCTCAATCAGCAGACGGTTTATGAGGACATGGCTCAGCATGTGGAGCAGCTCGCAGGCGCAGCTTTGACGCAGCAGGCGGAAGAGCTCGGGGCGGCGGAAGGCTTGACGATGCAGAACATGAATGAGCTCCCTGAGGGGGTCGGGGAAGCTGTGCAGCAGGCCGGGTTCTTGAGCTTCAGGGCGATGAAGTTAGCTGCCGCAAAGTTGGGCGGGCAATGGAAGCACATGGTTGAGGCTTTCCAGAAGCGTGCTCAGATTTCCGGGAGAGATGCGGAGATGAGCGGAACGGCGGCTTTCCGCGCAGGCCGCAGTGCCCAACCTCTGAGCTTGGGTGAGAAAACGGTGTTTGGCTCGATGATCAGCTATGCTCAGGGGAATGTGACGCCTCTCGAGATGCTTGAGGAGAGCGTGGAGACTCGTGCGGATATGTGGCTGCAACTGCGCGCGCAGGAGCTTGCAGATGTGTCTGAGGATGCAGATGAGGCTCAGCGTCAGGCGCTGGGTGAGTTGGCTGATGTTGTTCGCCGAGCTCGTGCGGAGCTGTTGAAAATGGAGCCTTCGCTCAAAATCAGCGAGGTGCCTGAACATGCTTCGTATATGGAGGTTATCGAGGCCATGAGTGATATGGGGCGCGCCCGTCTTCTCACGAGCCCTGTGATGCCATCTTGGATGAACGAGGTGCAGGATATTGTGAGTTCTGCGCTTGATGAGACGGCTGAGGCTATTCGCATTGCGGATACTGCCAAGCGTGCGAGCACTCAGGATATGCCCGGATGGAAACAGCTTGAGGATATATTCGCCTCGTTTGACCTTCCGATGGGCAACGTGTACAGTGCCGCTAGAATTGACGCTGCGGTGATTGAGCAAGTGCGCTGCGCTCGTGCGCGTGTGCGCGGCACAGCAGTGGCCACGACTGCTGCTGAGGTCATGGAGCGCCAAGCGGAGGATGCGGCTCGAGATGCGGAGATTGAGCGCCGTCAGGAGGCTTACGAGGAGTCCGAGGAGCCGCAGGCCTCTACGCCCGAAGAGGGCAAGCCGACAGCCGAGCAAGTTGCGGATACGTTCGCTCAGCAGCCGGAAGCTATGGCGCCCAGCGGAATGAAGGGGGTGTTCGTTCGCGATGCCTGTGTATACAATGAGGCCGGCGGGTTTTACATCGGCTGCGTGCCTGTGCGGAACCTGCGGGATTCAAAAGAGATTGAGCAGGTGAAGGCCGGAGACAAAGGGGCGCATGGTGTGGTGAATCCTATTACGGGTGAGTACCAGCAAGAGACGGAGGCGATTTACGTATGGCGACGCAGGGATGGTGCTCTCGAGGTGATCAGCGGGCGCCATAAGTATGCGTTGGCGCTGGAGAACGGCACCGAGTCTGTCATCTGCTATGTGTTCAATGAAGATGCTCAGCATGATGCTAAGTGGGCGCGTTTGCTCGATTTCGAGAACAATATGCGTGGAGATCAGGCTGATGAGTTGACGTCTGCCATTTATACCCGAGAAACCGGGTATGACGATGCAACCCTGCGCCGAAAGGGCTTGATGCGCAACAAGTCTAAATCCAAACGCGGCATTCTCATTGGACGCGAAGCGCGAGCGGAATTGTGGGACAGGTTTGTCAACGGCGCGGTTTCGCCCATGGATGCTGAGATTATCTGCACCATGACGCAAGGGGTGCGCGATAAGAAACGTGTGGATGAGATTCAGCGCCGCTGCTGCATGCTGCTGGATCAGGGGAAGAGCTGGGAGTACATCAGCGCTATGGTGCAGCTGATGGCCAACAAGGAAAGCGTGTTCATGAAGCAGGGGTTGCTTGACCTCGGCGTGGACTTTGAGGCGGATATGGCTCGGGCTGCTGCCTATGTGGAAGATTGCGTCAAGAAGCTCACAGAAGCCATTAACGTGATCAAGAGCGGGCGCCGGCTTTCCGGGGAGAAGAGGAAGCTTGCGGAGCGTCTCGGGCAGTTTACGACGAGCACAGAGGCTTCTGAAACTCTGTTCCGCGACCTGACGGATATGCGCGAGCGCTTCCGTAATATCGGCGCTTATCCTGACCTTGTGGCGGCGGCAAGCATGTGGGACGGCAAGACGGAACTCGACCCCGTGGAGATGGCGCGCACTTATGCCCACAGCGAGCTGGAACAGGCAGCTGCGGAGGCGAATATGACGCGTGAACAATGGGAGGAGGCTCAGGCAGCCAAGGCCGCCCAGCAGGCCGCTCAGGAAGTTACAGGGAGCCTTTTCTCATCCTTCAGCCAGCACTTCAACCCGCGGAGCTCCGTGAGCTTCAGCGTTGCCGACATGCGCAAGACTCGGGTGCGCCTGTCGGCCAAGGATGTGGCCGAGATGTCGGCCATGCCCAATCTGCGCATGGATGTCGATAATCTGGATCAGGTGTACGAGATGGCCAAGACTGGCATGGACGATATCCGAAATGCGATTGAGTCTGTGGGGCGCGACCTTGGTTTATTTGTCAAGATGCGCAATTCTCTCAAGGGGAGAGAGCGAGCGGCCTTCAAGGTAAAAGATGACTACAAAGGCGACGCAGGTAAACTGCTAGATGTGTACGGAGGAACAATTGTCTTGCAGCCGGGAGATTCTTTCACCGATGTCATTGATGCCGTGAAAGAAGGGGGGCTGGATGTAGTGCGCGTCAAGAGTGGTTACGCTCATGAGTCAAAATACGGTTATGCCGATGTCAAGCTGAACCTTCGGACTCGTCATGGATTTATTGGAGAGCTCATCCTCATTGAGCAACACATGATGGAGGTGAAAGGTGAGGTGGGACACCTGATTTACGAAGTCGGCAGAAAGATAGATCAGACCATTGAGTCTGGGCCCGATTCGGTAAAAAAGGCACGTCTGAAGACCTTGCAAGAAGCCCTGGCTCAATACAGCCAAGGGCTTTATCAGGGCGCTGACTACAATGACATGAAAGAGCTCCGAGAACGTGCGCTAGACGCATGCCATGAGGCGCAGTCAAAGCTGAACGACTACGTCAGCGCAGAACTCCCGGAGCTGGAAGCGGTGCTCGGAAAGTTACAGCAGGGCGAGGAGTATTACAGTACACGCGCCCAGAATTCCTTCTCGGTTGCATCACGGAACTCATACGGGCGCTTATCGTACGACCGGCAGACTGGGAATGACCAAAGCTCGTACTTGGTTCCGTCGTCGGATTTCTCGAGCCTGTACCAGTTGCCGCAGCGTTCCTTCCCCCATACGTTGTCGGTGTCCAGATCTTTTGTGAACCGGAAGAAATCGATCTTGGAAACGGCTTCGCGCAACTCTTCAAGGGTATCATATGACGTGAACATAGACAATTCTCCTGTATCACAAGGAGAGGAGAAAAGCAAGAACAATTTTGCAGAATCTGCTTCTTCAGCCGAAGAGGTCGAGGGGATTCTTCCGCTGCGTACGTGGGAAGGGTGGTTGCAGTTTGAACATGGGGGCTTTGACCCGGCAGCTCCCGATATTACCTTCTCCATGGTCTCGCCGCGAGAAGCGCAGAGGATTGCGCGAGAGTTTAACGCACTGGAGAAGAGCGAAGGCATCAGAATTTCAGCTCCCGGCGTCTATGTCAAGGACACCAAAGCCGCCGCAGCCTACGCAAAGGAACGATACAATGCGCTCAAAGCGGAGGTTGAGGGAGGCAAGCCTTTGCTCATGCCTATCGCCGGAGAGCAGAAGGAGATTCAACTGCCCGGCAGAGGATTCAACGAGGTCAAACATCATGCGGCTGACAGACGAAACCTTGCGTGCCTCTGCGGGCTGCGCGATCTGTGCGAAAGCGCCATATACATCAACAGCGCGAGCGATTCCAAACAAGAAAAGGCGGAGTCATACGCAGTAGTCGCTTACCACTATTTTGCGGCCAAGGGCAACTTTGAGGGGGCCTCTGCATATAATGCGGATAATTCGGACGTGGCGTACGTAAGCATCGTTATTGCCGAACGATCCAACGGAGAGTTCTTCTACGACCTTAACGCGACGAACGTTGAGGCGATTGATAACGACAAAAACACCTCCGAAGAGCTGCCCTCTAACCGAGTTACAAACTCGGCGACGACAGCTATCGGAGGTGTCCGTAAGGGTAGAATACACCTTACGAAGGAGTTTGTCAACTACGTTAACGCAAAAAATGCAGTTTCCGGCTCTTTTTCTCTGCGGGGCACTAAGCTATCTGCTCGCGAGCTCAAGCGTATTGACGCGCAGTATCAGGAGGCCGTGAAGGCCGGTGACCTGACGCAGGCCGCTGAGCTTGTCGCTCAGTATGCGGCGGCAAAAGGCTATGTCATTGATGACGGGGAATGGAAGATGATGCACCGTGCTCCCGACAGACAAAGCGGCGAAAGTCTTGAAAACATCGCGGAAGGAATAGATCTTGTTCCTGCTGATTATTGGGAGCACCCCGAGTGGTATCAGACAGAAGCTGTGCAGCGAGCAGCCTTCTACAAAGTAAAGGATTTCCTCGACAGGGCCAAAGCGTGGAAGAGGGGGGAGCGCAAGGAACCCGTCATGAGATTTTACCGCGCGGTTCCCAAAGATGTGCGTGAGTCTTATTTCCGAAATGGTGATTGGATTACCCCTGAAAAAGAATATGCACAGGAACATGGGCTGCGCCAGTTCGGAGCCGGGAAGTATCGTGTGATCATTGAGGCGGTAAAGGCTTCTGATGCATGGTGGAACGCTGACGATATTTGCGAGTGGGGCTATGATGATGGCAAAAACTACGCATACCAAAATACGAGCAGAAATCGAAAGCTGCTCGACGTCATTACCTATGACCCGGAAGGAAACCCGATACCGCTCTCCAAGCGGTTCAACAAGATGCATCCTTCGGTTTCGTTTTCTATCCGCGATATGTCACATGCTGCGCGTGTGATGCTGCGCCGACGTGAGGATGATCTCGAGGGTGAGGAGCTTATCGCACGATGGGATGAGCTGCTGGAACGGCTCGAGACGGCTAGCGTGGATAGTCATGACGGGGCTGCAAGGCTCGGGGTGCTGGTGGCGCTTCTTGAAAGCACGCGCAGTGTTCTGCCGCCGCAGTATGCGAAGCTCGGCAGATTACATGCTCTGATGAAGTGGGCTGCGGTGTATGCTCACATGGTGAGCACGGGAGAGGTGAAGCGAGATGGTGTGCTGAAAGGGGTGATTTTTGAGAAGTTTGCCGCTGCGATGCAACGCGAATATGAGGGCAGTTTGCAGCGCGGGCTCTCAGAGGAGGAGGCTCGTGAGGTGCTTCAGGAGCTTGGTGAGCGCAAACTGGAGGATGCTCTCATGAAGGTTGCCAAGGAGTGCCGGGCAAGGCTGGATGTGTTCGTGAAGGCCCGCGCTCGAGAGCGCATTAGGTTGACGGCGCAGCGAGCCTACCCGAAAAAGGAAAAGGGCAGGAAGTCTCCGCGCGGCAAGATGGAGGCTGCTCACTATCGTGCCATGAGTACGATGCTGGCGTGGATGGATGCGTCTGCCGAGAAGGTGGCCGAGAGGATGCAGCAGCTTCGTGCCTCTATCGAGCAGATGGAGTCTGCGGATGATAATCAGCAGGATGGTGCTAGTCGTGCTGAGCTGGAGGAGGAGCTCAGAATTGTGCAGCTCTATGGTGATTGGAGCGGTATGTCTGCGGCTCAGGCTCGCCGGGCCGCGGAAGATTTTGTGCAGTTCGTGCTGACGAATCGCCATTCTTGGGATGCTCGCTTGGAGGAGGAGCGCCGACGCAGAGAGTGGAGCCGGTTGAGAATGAGGTTTTCAACGCCCAGCAATTCCAACACGCGCAGCAAGACGAAGCGTGAGGGTGGGTTGCTGCTATCAGCAGGTCGGAGCCTGCGCGCTTTTGTCATGAACAGCATGAGTTATTCTCAAATGATGCTTGCCGGTCGCAGGGTGTTTGGGGAGGCGTTCACTCGTGCTCGGTTGCAGGAGATTGCGGATGCGAATGCGGCTTTGCGAAATGCAAGGCGTGAGCGCGATGATGTGTTTGCTATGAGTCTCATGGAGGCTACTGGCAAGAAGCGAGAGTCTGAGCTTGTCAAGTGGCTCAATCGTTTCGGAAGGGTGGAGAAGAAGACGGGGATTTTCAAGCGCGAGGTGTCTCGCCATACTCTTGAGATGAGTCGGGACGAAGCTGAGGCTTGGTGTTCGATGACTCCTCAACAACGGGCTGCTCGTCGCCGAGAGCTGTATGCTGAGGCAGAGGCTTCGGGGCTGGCTCCTGTGTCTGTGCCCACCGAGTCTGACGTCGAAAAGCTCGCAGAGGAACTGGCTGCGATGGAAGAACGAAACAGCAAAGCCCAGAAGGTGAGGGTGAAGGTGCCGCGCTATGGTGAGAAGATCGAGCTTGAGGCAAGCCGAGATGCTGTGGCTAATGCTATCCTGCTGCTTGAACAGGAGGATTACCAGCACCTCATCGAATACGAGGGCTTTACTCCACGCGATAAGGACGGCAAGGAGATTAACCGCGACCTTGACCCGGACACGCCTCTCGATGTTGAGCAGACGCTCAAACCGCTTTATGACTTTATCGGTGAGGACGGGCGCGCTTTTGCTTACGCTCTGCGACGCTACGTTGGGCAAAACGGCAAACGCATGCAGGCTGTTTATGAGGCTCAGCAGGGGGTGCCTCTCGCGATGAAGCCGAATTACTGGCGAGGCAATTTCAACCTCAACACGATTAAGGAGAAGGATACTCTGACTGAGAACAATGGCTCTGCCGGTGGCGCTGGAGGGTACGGCTTCCTGATTGACCGTGTGCGCCACTACAACCGCTTGGAGTGGACAAACACGGCTACGATGGTGTTCGGCACGACGGTTGAGACGCAGAACAACTACACGTACACGAGCGGTATTACTCGTGAGTGGCGTGCTTTGTTGACTGACACGGACTTTCAGAAGAGACTGGAGGTGGAGCTCGGCAGGCCTTACATGACGGCTCTTAAGGAATGGCTCGATATCATCGATGGAGTTCGCCGCAGCAGTCCTGCTGTGGCATGGCTGGGAAGATTGCAGCAGAGGTTGAGCAGAGGGCTTGCTTTCTCCGCTCTCGCCGGCAATGGGTTTGTGCTGGCCAAGCAGGGGAGTGCTATCTTGCATGGATTGCTTGGTGGCGAGGTGCCTCGCGGGGTGGTGGAGCGCGGTGATGGAGTGCGCGAGTTGACGTGGCGCAAGATCGGGCTGGTTGAGTATGCTGCGGCGATGGCTCGCACAAAGGCCGGGCTCGGGGCTATTAGCTTGAGGGAGCTTGCTTCGTGCGAGTGGTTTAAGGCTCGCACGGATTCGAGATACAAGAACTTGGCTCGCAGGATGAGCATGAGCGAAGACAAGAAGCAGCATGCTTTCAGCAATAAGCTCGCAGACAAGACGATGGACGTTATCGAGTGGGTAGACCGAGGGGCCAATCTGATTGGGATGCAGGCACTGGCTGATGCTGTGTACCGCGATGTCTCTCGGATCAATCGAGAGAAGGAGTTGGGGATGTCTGAGTCAGAGATAAAGCGTGAGGCTTTGGCGGCTGTCGGTCGTGCACTGTCTATATCCGCGCAGCCTCACGAGGCAAGCGAGAAGTCTCTTTTCGGAGCCCGAGGGGGCATCATCAGCAACATGCTCTTTCAGTTCAAGAGCGAGACGATCAACAAGATGGGCTTGGTGTTCTCTCGCATGCTGTCAGGGGAAACGTCGGTGGGGTTGAGAGATTACATGATTTTCGGTGTTGTAAATGCTTCGATTGCCGCCTTGATTGCGTGGATCCGCTACGGAGATGATGACAAGGACAAGAAAGATGAGGACGCATGGAAGTCATACGTCAGTTTTGTGCTGAGTGCGCTGACCGGTGACCTGTCAGCAGTGCCTCTGCTCGGCGATGAGATTCGGCGGGGGACGTCTATGCTGACAGGGGAGTATTACCGCCAGCGAGGCATACTTGAGGGGTATTTTGATGTCGGCGGCATGCGCCGGCATGTGCAACGTCTTGCCACGGGAGAGAAGAGCAGAAAGCCTATGGATTGGCACGATTATGTGGTTGAAGTCAACGGGCTCGTGCGCAAGCTCGGTGTGCTTTCTTCGTTCCTTGGTGATGGGGCAACGTGGTCGGAGCTTGTGCTGTCTGCGGCTGCGGCAAGCAACGTCGTTCGCACGGGTGCTGATGTGGCAAATGGGCTAAATGGGAACTAATCTGATTTTGGGGGGCATCATTTGCGGGCTGCGAAATGATGCCCCCCTGCTGAGCTAATCCTGTCGGGTTAGGATAGAGGGGCTCTCCGCTTATAGCTTCGGGAGCTTCTCGGCGGCGTCGGCTAGCTGATCGGTCGTCGGTCGAACGTATACGGAGTGTATGGCCGAGGACTCATGCCCGACAAGTCGCATGGCCATGACTTGCGAGACGCCTGCGGCGTGCAGCATGGTGGCCACGCTGGCGCGCAGCGAGTGGAAGGTCTTGCTATGCCATGTGCGGCGGTTCCCCCCTGTGTCGCGCCCGACAAGGCCGATTCCGTGGCATCGCACGAGGTTGGTGAATTCGCCTGAGGGGTTTGAATGCAGGTGCAGCCGGGGGTGTACCCAGATGGCTGCGTCGCCTCCTTTGGCCAAGGCGGCTTCATACCGTGCCCGCGCCCATGCGTAGAAGTCGTCTCGCATTGGCTGAACGAGGGTGTTTGCCGTCTTGCCGGTGGTGATGCGGACGACGCGAGCCTGCCAGTCAAACTGTTCCCAGCGCAGTGAGAGTATATCTCCGAGTCGTTGGCCGTAGGTGCCGATGCAGCAGCGAACCGCACTTGACCATTCGTCCGGCAGCTTTTGGATGAGGAGTCGGATTTCGTCTAGCGAGAATGCCTCATGAACTACTTTTTCGTCTTTGGTGTCAGGCGGGACTTTTGCGCCAAGGCAAGGATTCGCGGGCATGATGTCTGCGTCTACTGCCCATGCAAAGGCTGATGAGATGGCCGAAAGGTCTTTGCGAACGGTGCTGCACCTTACCTCTGCTCTGCGGCTGATAATCCATTCCCTGATGTCTGCCTTCGTGATCAGGCGGGCGGGCGCCTGTGCACGTGCGCCAAGCCAGGCGCAGAATTGTCGGTAGCTGATGCGAGCGTTGTCGTATGTCGCCATGCAGACTCGCCCGAGCTTTCCAGCCAGCATTAAGTCAAAGAGTTCTCTGACGGAGGTGTTGTCGAATGATGTGTACTGCTCGGCTTCCGCACTGGCGATCGAAACGCCTACCATCATGGCGCGCTTTTTGGCTTGGGCTGCCGATAGTTTCTCGCCTTGGTACAGGCCGCCTTGATGGGGTACTTTTGTGCTGCGTCGCTTCTGCCCGCCGTCTGCCCCGATGAATGAGACCATCCAGTAGGGGGAGTTCGGCACCTTGTTCAGTGATAGTGGTCCTTGATACATACTTGGTCTAGTTGCAATCCGAGTTGCAATGAAAGTTGCAACCCGTACTTTACTACTGAGGCAAGTACGATATGCGTAAACCCTTGAAAAAGCAAGAGCAATCGCAAAGTGCGATTGCTCTCGGGATACCGGCTGTGGGACTCGAACCCACACTCCGAAGAACTCGATTTTGAGTCGAGCGCGTCTACCAATTCCGCCAAGCCGGCAGCAGGCGTGATAACGCGCCTATTAAACAGAAAAGTGTGCGCCCTGTCAAGCCCAAAGCACGCCTATTTTGCGCGAGCGCGGCCATGCGGGGGCGCCGATCGGCCCGAGCCGCCTCCGGAACGGCTCGTCGGGATGTCGAAAAAGTCTTGCCCTGCCGCGTTTTTTGTGCTAGGATGCGCGAGCGCTCAGGTGCTCAGGGATGGGTGGCAGAGCGGTTGAATGCAGCGGTCTTGAAAACCGCCGAAGGGTAACCTTCCGTGGGTTCGAATCCCACCCCATCCGCTCTTTTTTCTCGTTGCCGCCGTCGCTGTGCCGATGTCTTCTTTTCTCTCACGCTTGTGTCGGATTCTTTTGATGCAGATTGTCGGGCGGTGCTGGGTCGCTTTGGTTTCTCGGCGCTGCGCCCGGGGCAGGAGGAGCTGATTCGCCGCGCGGTGGCGGGGCGGTCGGCGCTGGGGGTGCTGCCGACGGGGCACGGTAAGAGTTTGTGTTATCAGGTGGCGGCGCTGATGGTGGAGGGGCTTTCTCTTGTGGTGTCTCCGCTGATTGCGCTGATGCGCGATCAGGTGCGCTCGCTCAGGGAGCACGGGGTGCCCTGCGCGCGCTGGGATTCGTCGCTGGAGCCGGAGGAGCGCGAGGGTGTGGTGCGCGAGCTGGCTTCAGGGGAGCTGCGCTTGTTGTTCGCGGCGCCGGAGGCGCTGGAGGGGGCGGATTTTCAGCAGGCTTTGCGGGCGGCGCGCCCGGGGATTTTCGTGGTGGATGAGGCGCACTGTGTGTCGGAGTGGGGGCACAGTTTTCGCCCGGATTATTTGCGCTTGCCGAGCTGGTGGCGCGCGTTCGGGTTTCGCTCGGTGCTGGCGCTGACGGCGACGGCGACGCTGCCGGTGCGGCGCGATTTGTGCCGCTTGTTCGGCATTGCCGCGGAGGATGTGGTGGCGCTGTCGCCTTTTCGCGCGAATATTGAGCGCCGGGTGCAGTTGTGCCCGGAGGGTGAGGCGGCGGCGGCAGCGGCGGTGGCCGGCTGTCTGCGCGAGCCCGGGCGCTTGCCGGCGGTGGTGTATGCGCGCTCGCGCAAGGGGGCTGAGGCTTGGGCGGCGGCGCTGTCGCGCGAGGGGTTGCGGGCGTCTTGTTATCATGCGGGCTTGCCGGCGGCGCTGCGCGTGTCGTTGCAGGATGATTTTCTCGCGAATCGCCTGCCGGTGCTGGTGGCGACGGTGGCTTTCGGCATGGGGGTGGATAAGCCGGATGTGCGCACGGTGGTGCATGTGAATGTGCCGGGGTCTCCCGAGAGCTATGTGCAGGAGTCGGGCCGCGCGGGGCGCGACGGGCGGCCGTCTTTGTCTCTGGTGCTGCTGGATGCGGCGGATGTGCAGGAGGCTCGCAACCGCATTGAGGCGGCCCGGCCGGATGAGGAGGGGGTGCTGCGCTGTGTGCGCTGGCTGCTGCCGGCGGGGGAGCGTGCGGTGTCGCTGCGCGAGTTGAGCTCGGTCTGCGATGTGCCGGAGGATGTGCCGCTGCGCGCGCTGATGCGCTTGCAGGAGTTGGGGGCGGTATCGGTTGAGGGACGATCTTTTTTGCGCTACAAGGCGGCGCCGCTGTTTGCGCTGGCGACGATTCTCGACGGGCGGGAGGAGGCGGAGGTGAGCCGCTTGCGCTGGCTGGAGGCGCACCGCGAGGGTGAGTTGGAGGAGGCGGCGCTGGCGTGGGGTTGCTCTCCGGCGGAGGCGGCGGAGCAGTTGCGCGAGTGCGAGGCGGCGGGTGAGTGGCGCGTTTCGCTGCGGCGCCCGGCGCTGTGTCTGCGGGCGGGGGAGGTGATCGCGGATGCGCGCGCGGTGGCTGATGAGTTGAATGCGGCCTACGCGCGCCGCCGCGAGGCGGATCTGGAGCGCTTGGAGCTGCTGGTGGGCTGGTTCTCGGGTTCCGTGTGTTTCAATGAGGAGCTGGAGCGCTATTTTACGGGGGAGGGGCTGGCGGGGCCCTGCGGTTGCTGTGAGGTGTGCTGCGGCGCGGGACACGGGCCGGTGCTGCCGCCTCTGCCGCCGCGGGAGTTGACGCTGCCGGATGAGAGGGAGTTGCCGCGCTTCGATCGCGCGTCGCAGCGCCGCCGCTTTTTGCTGGGGCTGAGTTCGCCGGCTTCGCTGGCGCGCCGCCTGTGGGCGCATCCGCTCTACGGTTGCTGCGCGGGGGCCCGCTGGCAGGATTTGTGATGGGGAGCTTCTTCACCGAGTGAGAGGGCTCCTGCGTGGTCTGAGATGGGCGCGGGGTGACTGTGCCCAGCTTCGGGGGGTCATGCGCTTGGTGCGAGAGTTGCCCTGTGCGCTCGGTTTGGGGGGCGGGAGGCGGGGCCGACGCCGGAGGACGTACGACACGGGGAACGGCAGGAGCTCCCCTGCTCTGCCTCCGAAACGCAGCGCAGATGTCTCTGCGGGGACTTCGCAGAGGCTTGGCGGACGCTTTCCGACGAGCGTCTCTCCCAAAAGCAAGCCACCGCCGGGCAGGCCCGACGGTGGCTCCAACTTACTACCTATGAAACTCGATTCTCCCTTCTCTTGGCAACCGGCGCTCTCTCCTTCACCGGTCACCGGAAGAACCGTTAAAGTGTAGACACGGCTCGCGAGAAAATGTTCAAAAAAAGTCAGCGATTAATTCATTTTTTTCGTTCTCAGGTTATCTCAGGCCTCACGGAGGGCGGTAACGCTGCTTTGCTCTCTATGCGAAGGCAATCGATTTCCTGCAGAAAAGACGGAGAATGCCCGAACTCTCTCAATACTCTCTCAAAAGCAAGCCACCGTCGGGTTGCCCCGACGGTGGCTCCAACTTACTACCTATGAAACTCGATCCTCCCTTCTCTTGGCGACCGGTGCTCTCTCCTTCACCGCTCGCCGGAAGAACCGACACAAGTGCGACACCGCGACGGCGCAAATGTTCAAAAAAAAGAGACGAGAGCTGTCTTTTTTTCTCTGTCAGGCAGCTTCTCGGACACTGATATTTTCCGCTATCGTTTTACAACTAATCGCTTGCGGCATAATGAGCGCCGATGAGCCTGTTCTACATGGTGGGGATGGGCTCAAGAGCCGCCGTCGGGATGTCCCGGCGGCGGCTCCGTTCACGACCTGTGTTTCTCAAGGGCTTTCCGATGCCTGCGAGCGCTGCTCTCTCCCTCACCGCTCTCCGAAAGGCTCTGATGCGATATGAGACAACGCAGGCGCTTACTTGTCCAAAATGGTTGCAGACTGCAAGGCTTGGCTCAGGGGGTGTCGCGGAGCGGTTCGCGGTCCTGTTCGCGAATCTGAGGGATCGGGTACTGATCGGCTTTGTAGAGGCGGTGTTCCCAGAGGTAGTGCCGGGTGTAGAGGATGAGGGTGCCGCTGAGGGCGAAGAGGCTGATGAGGTTGGGCAGGGCCATGAGGCCGTTGGCGATGTCGGCGAAGTCCCAGACGAGGGAGCTGCGCGGGACGATGCAGCCGACGAAGGTCATGATGACCCAGAGGACGCGGTAGGGGGTGATGAGTTTGACGCCGCCGAGGTATTGCAGGGCGCGCTCGCCGAAGTAGGACCAGCCCAGCAGGGTGGAGATGACGAAGGTGGCGAGGCTGATGGTGAGCAGGAGGGTGCCGATGCCACCCATGGAGGCGAAGGCGTGGTAGGTGAGCACTTCGCCGGCTTCGGTGTCGACGCTGGGGTGGGCCATGACGGCGACGGTGAGGGTGAGGCCGGTGAGGGTGCAGATGACGACGGTGTCCCAGAAGGGGCCGGTGGAGGAGACGAGGGCTTGCTGGACGGGGTTCGGGGTGCGCACGGGGGCGGAGACGATGGGGGAGGAGCCCATGCCGGCTTCGTTGGAGAAGAGGCCTCGCTTGCAGCCGGTTTGCATGGCGAGCATGAGGCAGGAGCCGATGAAGCCGCCGCCGGCGGCCTGCTCGGTGAAGGCGGCGGTGCAGATGAGGCGGATGGCGGGCCAGATGTATTCGGCGTTCGCGGCGAGGAGCATGCCGCAGCCGATCATGTAGATGAGGGCCATGCTGGGGACGCAGGCGGAGCAGACGCGCGAGATGCCTTTGAGGCCTCCGAGCAGGACGAGGGCGACGAGCAGGGCGAGAACGACGCCGCTGGCCCAGCCGGGGATGCCGAGGGCGGATTCCTGCATGACGCGCGCGACGGCGTTGCTCTGGGTGATGTTGCCGATGCCGAAGGCGGCGATGGCGGTGAGGACGGCGAAGGTGATGCCGAGCCAGCGGCATTTCATGCCGCGCTCGATGACGTACATGGGGCCGCCGACGATGTGGCCTTGCTCGTCCTGCACGCGGTAGCGGATGGAGAGCAGGCTTTCGGCGTAGCGGGTGGACATGCCGAGGAGCCCGGTGAGCATGCACCAGAAGACGGCTCCGGGGCCGCCGGTGGTGACGGCGACGGCGACGCCGATGATGTTGCCGGTGCCGACGTTGGCGGCCAGCGAGATCATGAGGGAGGAGAAGTGGGAGATGTGGCCTTCGCTCTTGTTGCTGCCGGCGAAGTAGAGTTTGAGGGCGGTGAAGAAGTAGCGCTGCGGGAAGCGCAGGATGATGGTGAGGTAGATGTGGGTGCCCAGCAGGCAGAAGAGCAGGATGTAGCTCCACAGGAATCCGCTGGCGGCGCTGAGACTGTGTTCGATGGCCTGTAACATGAGAGGAGCGGCGAATTTACACCCGAGGTCGCGCGCTGTCAAGTCTGTAGGGCGGCGACGGGGGGCACCTGATCGCGGTGCGAATGGCTTTTGAGGGGCGAGGGGCTCAAATGGCCCGCGGGGCGCCGGGTGGGGGGGGGTGCATGGGGTGGGTGCGCCGCAGCGGGCGTGATGGGGTGAAGACGCGATGGGAAGGAGCGCCTGAGGTACAGGGACGCGACGGGGAGGGCGCTCCGGCTCCCGACCTCACGGGGTATGCGCTTGCGTTCAGCTGCGGAGGCGGGCGCTCGGGGGCGAAAAAAGTTTCTGCTGCGTTGAAAGAGAGCGGGGATGGGCTTGCATTGGGGCGGATCTAACTCTATACTGGGGGCATGAGAATTCTCTTGTTCGGGGCTTCGGGTCGCAGTGGTCAGGTGCTGGCGGAGGCGGCGCGGGCGGCGGGTCATGCGGTGCTGGCGCCTTCGCATGAGAAGTGCGATTTGCGTGCGTTGCAGGGGCTTTCGGATGCGGTGCTGCGCTGCGGGGCCGATGCGGTGGTGAATGCGGCGGCTGTCAGCGGGCTGGAGGATTGTCTCGCTGATCCGCTCACGGCTCATGCGGTGAATGCGATGGCTCCGGCGGCGATGGCTCTGGCCTGCCGCCACACGGGGGCGCGCTTTGTGCACTTGTCGACGGATTACGTGCTCGACGGGCGCCGCGAGGGTCTGAAGGATGAGGGGGCGAAGTGCCGCCCGCTGAGTGTGTATGCGGAGAGCAAGCGCGAGGGGGAGCTGGAGGTGCTGGAGGCTCTGCCGGAGGCGCTGGTGCTGCGGGTGTCGTGGATTTGCGGCAATCCGCGGCGGCCGTCTTTCGTGGAGTCGATGCTGCGCCGGGCTCTGGCGGGGCAGGAGTTGGCGGCGATTGCGGACAAGTTTTCGCTGCCGACGGATGCCCGCTCGATTGCGGGGGCGGTGCTGGCGCTGCTGGCGGAGCCGGAGGGCGAGCGCTCCTGCGGCGTTTTTCATTTGTGCAGCGGGGGAAGCCCGCTGAGCTGGCACGGCTGCGCCCGGGTGGCGCTGCGCCGGGCGGTGGAGCTGGGGGCGCTGCCGGAGCTGCCGCCCGTGCGGGAGCAGCGCTTGGATGAGGCTTCGTTTTTCCGCGAGCCGAGGCCGCGCCACACGGCGATGGATCACGCGCGCCTGCGCCGGCGCTTGCAGGAGCTGGGGGCGGATGCAGAGGCGCTTCTGCCGCCGGCGGAGTTGTGTCTGGAGCGGGTGGCGGAGCGCTTCTTGCGCGCGGAGGGGGTGCTTTGAGGCCCCCCTGCCCTGAGACGGTGCCGCCCTGCGGGAGCGGGGCTCCGGCAGGGCGGTTGATTCAAGCGGCAATCTGCGGTCGCGTCGGTCGAGGGGATCGGCGGCGGTGCTGCGCGCAGGGGTGGCTGCGGGCGGCTCAGGCTTTTTTGCGGCGCAGGCAGAGGATGCAATAGCCGATGGAGAGCAGGCCGATGAGGGTCCAGTAGGCGATGGGGCTGAGGTGGGTCTCATCCCAGGCGCGCAGGCCGTGGTGGCCGAGCAGGAAGGCGGCGACGAGGGCGACGGCGGCGGGTCGCGCGGCGACGGGGCTGAGGCGCGAGAGGCTTTCGCCGAAGAGGAAGAGGAGGAGGCCTCCGAGGGTGGCGCCGACGAGCAGGCAGGCGGTGCAGGCGAGGGCGAGGTCGTCGGTGAGCAGCTCGGGGGCGGTGAGCAGGATGAGGGCGATGAGGGTGAGGCCGATGGAGACGCGCAGGGAGGTGAGCAGGGCGCTGCGGCGGCGCAGCTGGGCGGTGCAGCCGATGGCGCAGAGGAGCATGCCGAGGTAGAGGAGCAGCTCGGGGCTGACGCCGAGGGCGATCACGGCGTCATCGGCGAGCAGGATGCTCAGGGAGAGGATGCTGACGTAGATGCCGCCGAGGCCGGTGGCGAGGATGATGCCGGAGAGGGTGCCGGGCTCCAGGAGGGCGCTGAGGCTCTGCTGACGACCGAGGGCGAGCAGGGAGAGGCCGGCGATGATGACGGCGGCGAGGCCGGCGCCGGGGAAGATGAGGGCGACGGCGAGGGCGGCGATGCTGATGAGGAGGCCGATGCCGAAGGGGGCGGCGGCAAAGGGTCGCGGGGTGGCTGCGGCGCTGTCTTCAGCGATGGCGGCAAGTTCGTTTTCGCCGCAGCGGCAGCGCAGGGTGCCGATGGCGCTCAGCAGGGTGAGGGCGGCGAGGGTGCCGCGGCTGATGTCGGCGGGGGCGAAGCTGAGGGCGAGGCTGAGGAGGAAGGCGCCGCCGAGGGCGAGGGAGAGGCCGAGGCCGATGCGGCGCAGGGCGGTGCTGCGCGGGCCTCCCTTGGCGAAGAGGGCGAGGGGGAGGGCGAGGGTCAGCAGGGCGGCGAGGGAGCCGAGGCCGGTGCCGAGGTCGGCGGGGAGGGGCTCGGGCAGGTAGCCGCTCAGCAGGCTGGCAATGAGGGCGAGCTGGCCGATGAGGGCGACGGCGCGCCAGGGGCAGCAGGCGATGAGGACGGCGCTGAGGAGGGCGACGGCAGGCAGGATGTAGCCGTTGCTGCCCGGCAGGGTGGCGGTGGTGCTGTCGCCGAGTCCGAAGCCGACGCAGGTGCCGAGCGCGAGCAGGGCGATCATGAGGAAAAAGAGCGGGCGCACCCGGCGCGGCAGCACGGGTGTCAGGTCGCGGGGAGAGGTGTCTTTCATATCGGTTGAGCTTAACACAGAGAGAGGGGCAGTCAAGGCTGAAGCGAGTCAGTTACGGGCCGTCGATGTGGGCTGCGGGCGGGTGCTCGCTTGAGGGAAAGGGCGGTGGGGGCCGGAAGGCGCAGAAGCCGGCGGATGGCGGAGCGCCCGGGAGGGCGGCGGAAGTTGTGTCGGCTATCTTGCGTCGGCTATTGGTTCGGAAATCTTGCGGACGGGCGCGGAGTGCGAAGGGCGAATGGCGAGGGCCATGACACTGGTTGCGGCGGGCACCGCGAGGCGCGGCTCTTTCGCGCTGCCGTGCCCTGCCCTGCTCTGCCACTCCGCCACAGGTCGATGAGCCGCGCGAAGCGCTTCAGGCGCAAGTGCGCGCGAGGCTGCTCCGTCGGCGACTACCTCGCGGAGCTTCGGGACTTGGATGGACGGGCGGCGAGGGCAGCCTCGGGCCGACTCTCGGCGCGGGCGTTTGATGCGCGCGGAGAGTCGGACCGGCGCCGCCGCGGGCTGGCGCGGGCTTATTCGCGGGTGTGGACGGCGCTGATGGCGCAGATGTAGACCTGGTGGAGGGGGTTGTTCTCGTCGTACCAGCGCGGGGCGACTTCGCTCCAATCGCTGAAGCCGGCCTGCTGAAGTGAGCCGGTGTACATGATGCGGCACTCGAGGACGAGGTCGGCGTCGTCGATGGCGACGAGGCCACCGAGGAGGGTGAGGGGGCGGAGGCCCGTTTCGGCCATTTTGTCGACGTCGCGCCCGCTGTGGCGGCCGCAGTAGGTGAGGGCGTCGCGGTAGCGCTCAGGCATGAAGGAGAGGGTCATGGCGCCTTCTCGCCTGATGAATTCGTGGGTGTAGCGGTTGGGGCGCACGAAGACGAAGGCGACGGGGCGGTTCCAGAGGAAGCCGAGGCCGCCCCAGCTGGCGGTCATGGTGTTGAAGTCGCCGGGCTTGCCGGCGGTGATGAGCATCCAGCGGTGGCCGAAGAGTTGCTCGGCGTTGCTTTGCAGGTCGGTAAAGGGTATGGTTTTCATGTCGATGATGGGTGAAGATTGAGGATGAATGCCGAGGCGCGGCCGGGGCTTTCCGCAGGGCGTGAAGGGGCTCTGAGGGAGCCGTGTTCGGCCGAGGAGCCCGGGTACGCTCTCCGAAGAGAGGCGGGGACTGCGCTCCGCTGCGGCGAGCCGGGATGCAGCTCGAGGGGGCGAGAGGCCGGGGCATTCTCGGTTGCCCGAGCGGGGCTGCATGGCTTTTGTAGCACCGGCAGGCGCTTCTGTCAAGGGGTCGGGCGTTTTCTGCCCTGCCCTTCATCGGGCTTCACTGGGCTTCACACGCCCTCACGGCGTGCACCTCGGCCGGTCCGGCCGAGTCAGCTGTGGCGGCTGAGACGAACCATGCGTCGGGAGCGGCCCGCGCGTCGGAAGTAGCCCGTGCGGCCGGGGATCGGCTGAGGCAGGGATTCCGCGAGCAGAGGAGACGGTTATCGCGCAGCGGCGGTGCATGACAGGGCCCGTCAGGCACGTTGGTGAACGGGGCGCATCAGCCTCCCCTCCTCTGCGCGCCGGAGGGCTTGCTCCCGAGGCGACTTCAGGCCGGGTTGGCGGCGCAGAAGGCGTCGAGCGCGGGGGCGCAGCCGCGGCATTCGGCGAGACGGCGGATGACTTGCTCGATGACGTTGGCGGGGCAGGAGGCGCCGGCGGTGAGGCCGATGCGGACGGTGGCTTCAGGGTTGCGGAAGAGGTCGAGGAGGCTTTGTTCGCGCTCTTCGCCGGTGCTGAGGTCCCAGGCGAGGACGCGTTCGCTGCTGATGAGGCAGTCGGCGGAGCGCACGAAGTAGGTGGGGACGCGCGCGGCGGCGATCTGGGCGAGGTGGGTGGTGTTGGAGCTGTTGTAGCCGCCGACGATGAACATGGCGTCGGGCTCGCCTTCGAGGAGTTCGTAGAGGGCGTTCTGGCGATCTTGGGTGGCGCCGCAGATGGTGTCGAAGGCGTGGAAGCGCGCGTCGCTGCCGTCGCGCTCGATGACGGCTTGCCTCAGCAGGCTCTGGATGTGCGCGGTTTCGTTTTTGAGCATGGTTGTCTGGTTGGCCATGCCGATTTCCTGCAGGTCGCGGGCGGGGTCGAAGCCGCGGGAGCAGCAGGGGGCGAAGCGCTGCATGAAGGCTTGGCTGTCGAGCCGGCCGACGATGTAGTCGGCGACGGCGCGGGCGTCGTCTTCGCTGTAGATGACGAGGTAGTGGCCCTTGCCGTCGTCGCCGAGGGAGTGCGAGGCGGTGGCGAGGCTTTCTTCGTGTTTGTATTTGCCGTGGATGATGCTGGTGATGCCGCGCTGGGCGTAGCGGCGCACGCGGTTCCAGACCATGACGACGTTGCCGCAGGTGGTGTCGACGAGCTGCACGCCCTTTTCGTCGAGCATGCGGCGCATGGCGACGGGGAGGCCGAAGGCGGGGATGATGACGACGTCTTCAGCGGTGAGGGAGCGGTAGGCGTCGTCGTCGGTGTTCCAAGGCAGGTGGCGCAGGCCGAGGGCGTCGAGCGAGGCGTTGACTTCGGGGTTGTGGATGATTTCGCCGATGAGCCAAATGCGCTTGCCCTTGAACATTTCGCAGGCGGCGTAGGCGATTTCGATGGCGCGGCGCACGCCGTCGCAGAAGCCGAACTGGGCGGCGATGCGCAGCTGCAGGCCCGGCAGGCGCAGGGTGGAGTCGGGCTGGCGGTGGATGGCGTCGACGAGGGGGCTCTGGTAGCGCCGGACGTCGGCGCTGATTTTCTCGAGGATGTCAGCTCGGCGTACGTTGACGGGTTTTCGGGGGCGATCGCTCATGGGCTCATGATGCCTGCCGGCGGGGGCGGCGTCAAGGGTTATCTGAGTCAGGCGGGGGGCAGGCCGAGGGATTCGCAGGCGAGCAGCTGGCAGCCGCGCAGGTCCATCTTGCCCGAGGTGAGCATGGGGATGGCCTCGACGGGGATGATCTCGCGCGGGGCCCAGAGGCGCGGCAGGCCGAGCTCGGCGAGGTGGGCGCGGATGTCGTCGAGGGCGGCGGTGAGGTTGCTGTGGTGGACGGCGGAGAGCAGGACGAGGGCCTCGCCTTTCTGCGCGTCGGGGACGCCGACGATGGCGACGGCGCGCCCGTGCAGGTCCTCGGGTTTGTCGACGAACTCTTCAATGGCGTTCTCCACGACTTCGTGGGGCACCATTTCGCCGCCGATTTTGGAGAAGCGCGAGCGTCGGCCGGCGAGGCTGAGAAAGCCGTTGAGGTCGACGGAACCGAGGTCTCCGGATTTGAACCAGCCGTCGCGGAAGATGCGGGCGTTGAGCTCGGGGCGCTCGATGTAGCCGTTGAAGACGTTGGCGCCGCGGAACCAGATCATGCCCTGCTGCGAGAGGGGGAGGCGGATGTTGTCGTCATCCGGGTCGGTGATGCGCACGGCGAGGCCGGGCAGGACGTGGCCGATGGAGCCGAACTTGTAGCCGGGCACGTAGTAGGGCTGCTCGGCGCTGCCTTCGGTGCGGCAGACGTTGGTGCCGCAGACGGGGGCGGTTTCGGTCAGGCCGTAGCCCTCCAGCAGCAGCACGCCGCACTTCGCCATGAATTCGTCCGAGAGGGATTTTTGCAGTTTTTCGGCGCCGACGATGAAGTAGTCGACGCTGTCGTAGCTGTGGGCATGGGCGCGCCGCAGCATGCTGCGGGCGAAGGTGGGGGTGGTGACGACGAGGCGGCAGCGGTATTTTTCGATGAGCTCGTTGAGTTTTTTGGCTTCGAGGGGCGAGGGGTAGGTCACCATGGGGAAGCCGAAGACGGGCGGCAGGAAGGTGCAGACGGTCAGGCCGAAGCTGTGGAAGATGGGCAGGCTGCACAGGAAGGGGCTGCCGTCGGGCAGGTGCACTTTGCTGAGCAGCTGGGTGACGTTGGCGATGACCATGCGGTGGGTGAGGCTGACGCCCTTGGGCTCGCCGGAGGAGCCGGAGGTGAAGAGGAGGGCGGCTTCATCGTCGCCTTGGCGCGCGTCGAGCTTGAAGGTCATGGCGACGAGGGGCATGGGGGCAGCTTTGGCGAAGAGGACCCATGCGGCAATTTTGGCCATGCCGATGCTGCGGAGGGTGCGGTCGAGGTGAATGATTTGGTCGTCGGGCGGCCAGGGGAACTGCGGCAGCTTGCTCATGAAGGCATGCGCGGAGATGAAGTGGCGGATGCCGCTCTGGCGCACGATGCTGCGGAAGGAGTCTTCGGATGAGGTGTAGTTGATGTTGACGGGGACGATACCGGCGAGCAGGCAGGCGTAGTTGGCGATCATGCCGCCCTTGCCGGGGGGCAGCAGGATGCCGAGGCGCGGCTCGCGCACGGTTTTGCGCAGGTGGCGCGCCAGGGCCATGGCGACGCCGAGGATTTTGTAATAGGGGACGCGCGTGTCGTCCATGCCGTCGATGAGCTCGACGTTCGGGTGGGAGCGGAAGCCTTCAACGAGGAGTCGGGCGAGGGATTTCTGCAGGATGGGGTGCTCGTCGTAGGCTTGAGAGGAGGCGAGAAGCCAGGCTTCAAGAGCTCGGTCGCCGGTCAGGGGACCGGGGGCGAGCTTGGGGCAGATGATGATGCGGGCGAAGTCGTAGTCGGCGGGGTCGCTGGTGAAGGTGCGAAGGGCACTGTTGCGGTAGTATCCGACGAAGATGGGTGTGGGGGCAATGTGCAGAGCCGCCAGCTGCATCATGAAGGGCATGGGGACGTCGGCAACGCAGCCGAGGATGCTCACGGGGCGTCCGGGGACGAAGAGGACGCTGTAGCCCTCGCGCATGAGGCCGAGGAGTTTTTCGCGCAGGTCGCGCACGTTGCTCCGGCGGAAGTTGAAGCTGAGCACGCGCCGATTGCCGCTGCGGATGTATCGCATGACGCGCTCGTCGGGCAGCAGGACTTCTTCAACCATAAAGGCGAGTTTGGCCGCGCCGCCGAGTTGCTTGTCGAGTTCGGCGAGGGTGGGCTCGTCGATGCGGTTGGGGAGGTAGAATTCGGCTCGGGCGGCGATGTTTTCACGGCCGGTGATGCGTAGGCGACTCATGAGTGTGTTATAGCAGAGTTGGTGAGGCTTGTCAAACGGTTAAGAGAGCGCCGAGGCCGCCGCGGAAGGTGGGCTCGGGGCTCGGTTTGCCGACGGAAGGGGAAGATGTGCGGAGGGGCGAGAAGGCGGGAGTCATGGCAGGCTCCTGCGGGCTCGAGGCGGTCAGGCAGCGATGCCGGACGGCGGGGTGCCGCGGGAGGGTCTCGGCACAGGGGGCTTTGCCGCAGGAGCCCCCGAGAGGAGGAGCCGCAGAGGGTGGGGGTGCGGACGGCTCTGTCGGCTCAGGGGGCACGTCAGCGCCGCCGGGCGCGTCTGGTGGCAGAGCTTGCGCGTCTGCGGGCGGAGCTTCAGCGCTATCGGGGGTGTCCGGGCAGCGGTCTTCGTCCTTCGGGAGGGCGGCCAGCGCTGCCTCAACGGCTTTCCGCTCGGCGGTGAGCTCGGCCAGGGTTCGGTCCTCCGGGTCGTAATGGCTGGAGGCGAGGAGGAGCAGCTGCCGGTGCCGGATGTTGATCAACAGGCGCTCGAGCAGAGCCCTGCGTTCAGCGGGTCCGGGCGCGCGGCGCAGCTCGGCGGTCAGCCACCGGGCCTCGACCTGCCAGACTTGGGTCAAAGTGCCCTGCCCCTGCTGCATCCGTTCGCAGGCGCGGCGCACGGCCTCGGAGGGGTGGCGGCTGAGGAAGGCTATTTCGTCTCGGAAGGGGGAACCGGGAGGAGGAGGAGGGGCGCTCTCCGCGGGCGGCGGGGCAGCCGGCCGCG
>UMHM01098248.1_pt1 | contig 51479 bp, 60 predicted proteins | sample 1965501 | NCBI WGS metagenome assembly UMHM01 (sample SAMEA4836095, study PRJEB28245) | human gut metagenome | biome: gut microbiome; material: fecal sample | place: Denmark | collected 2008
AGACTTTCAAGCCCCCCCCCTAATTAACAAATAGTTAACATTTCTAATTACTACTTTTTTCATTGGAAGGGCCTCCTTTCCTATTGATTTGCGAATTATTTGGTATTTTCTCTATAGTTAACCATATGCAAATCATATCTATTACCTTACATATAAAATAATACCATAAGTAATTATATTTTACAATAAGTATTTACAAAATAAATAAATTTTCATAAGTGAGATTATAAGCTCACTTATGCTTTTTAAGACTTATTTATAAGGCTTAAAAAGAAATAGCATCAAACTATTTCTTTAGTAAATTATTTATTCTTTCAATAATTCTATTTTTTCCTAATAATTTCATTATTTCATATAAATCAGGAGTCATACTCTTACTAGTTAAAGCCACTCTTAGTACTGTAGAAATATCAGCAACTGATCCTTTATAATTATCTGGATTTTCTTTATATTCTTTCATATTACTACAATAGCCTAAACTATCAGTTAATAGTTTAATATTATTAAACCATACTTCTTTATCAGTTACATCATAATATTTATCTATATAAGTATTTAATATAGTACTTATTTCTTCTTTATCAGTAATACTACCCCATTCATAAGTATCAGGATTATATAACTCATCATACATATAGAATATTTGTCCTTTTACTTCACTAAAACTAGCATAATCTTTTCTAGGTTTCTTTTGTTCTCTTTCTATATTTAATATATTTTTGGTATATTCTTCATACTTAGTAATTAATTCATAAAAGTCTTTATCATATTCTTTAGACCATTTAGATAATTCATTATATACTTCATCTTTAGTCATTTTACTAATATAATTTCTAGATATATTATTTAATTTCTCTAAGTCATATAATGCTCCTGATGGAGACATTTTCTTAGGTGAGAAAGTAAAATCTAAGAAAGTCTTATCTGGATTAGCATTATGCCACTCTTCATAATTAGAATTAATAATTGTCATTAATGATTCTATTACTGCAATAATAGGATAACCTTTTTCACTATAGAAGCTCATTGAAGCTTCAGGGTCTTTTCTCTTACTTATCTTTCTCTTAATATCACCATCTTGTTTCATAATAAGTGGTGTATGAATATATTTAGGAGGTTTTAATCCTAATGCTCTAAACATCTCAATATGTTTAGTAACGCTAGGTAACCACTCTTCTCCTCTTACGACATGAGTAGTATGCATTAAATGGTCATCTACTACATGAGCAAAATGATAAGTAGGAAGCATACTATCACTTTTCATTATTACATCATCAGTATCATTTTCACTCAAACTAAGTTTACCTTTAGTTAAATCTTCAAAAATAATCTTATTATTAAAATCTCCTTCAGATTTAAATCTTATAACATAAGGTTCACCATTCTTAATTCTTTCAATAGCAGTATCTACACTAATATTTCTACATCTAGCATATCTTCCATAATATCCAGTTCGCATTTTCTTTTCTTCTTGATTTTTTCTTAATTCATCTAATTCTTCTCTAGTACAAAAACATGGATATGCTCTTCCTATTTCAATTAATTTCTTAATATAAGCATGATATATATCTTTTCTTTCACTTTGAATATAAGGACCATAATTACCTACTATTTCGCCTTTATATTCATATTCATCAGGTACTATTCCATATTCTCTTAAAGTAGCCATTATTAGTTCTACTGCTGAATCTACCTCTCTTAACTTATCGGTATCTTCATTTCTAAGATAGAATATTCCACCAGAGTTTTTAGCAAGTACATAATCAGTAAGTGCTTGATAAAATCCTCCAATATGCATATACCCTGTTGGACTAGGAGCAAATCTTGTTACTTTTTCTCCTTCTTTTAATTCTCTTTCTGGATATAAGCTCTCATAATAATCTACATCGTGCTCTAAGTTAGGAAATATTAAATCTGCTAAATCTTTATTTGTCATAAAATCACATCCTTTGGTTATTTTTATTATTTATATTAGGTATACATTATACCCACTTCTTTTTTAGATAAATATAATATCTATGAAAGGAGAATGGTATTATGTACGGATATGGATGTCCAGGCTATGGTTATGGTTATAACAATAGTGGATACTGGATAATTATAGTTGTTCTAATTATATTCTTTGTTTTATTCTGGGGTAATGGTTCTTGCGGATGTAGAAGAAATAATTGTTGCAACTAATTTAAATAAAGCCCTTTAACTTAAGGGCTATTTTTTTATTTGGTTGCCCTGGTTAGATTCGAACTAACGCATGTCAGAGTCAGAGTCTGATGCCTTACCGCTTGGCTACAGGGCAGTAACAACAATATAATTATAGCATTATCTTTATTGTTATTCAAGTACTTTTTTCACAAAAATAAAAGACCATTATTCATGATCTTTTATACTAATAGTCTTCTTAGTTTCAATTTCTTTCTTTTTAGGAGCACTAACTACTAGAACACCATTCTTGAAACTAGCATCTATCTTATCTTCGCTTACATCTCCTAGATAGAAGGTTCTAGTTACTTTGCTATAACTCTTTCTTTCACGATGTAAGTATTTTTTATTTTCTTCTTTCTCATTTTCTTTTTCGAAAGTAACTGATAATTCACCTTTATCGATAGATAAGCTTATATCATCTTTTGTATATCCTGGTGCTTCCATCTCAACAAAGATTTTACCATCTTTCTCAAAAACATCACACTTTACTGTTTCTTCTCCTTTGAAGAAACTATCGTCAAAAAATAATCTACTTGGCAACATAATAATCACATTCCTTTCTTAATTTTTATTTATCTGCCATTATATCACACATAAGATTACTCATTTCAGTAGGATTATCGATAGGTAATCCTTCAATTAATCTTGCTTCAAAGTAAATAACCTTTGTGTATTTCTCAAATTCTTCTTTGTTATCTTTATATAACTCTTTTAATTTATCCGCTATTTTATGATTAGAATTTATCTCTAATACTTCACTAGCCCTAATCTTTTCACCAGTAGGCATAGAGTTAATTACTTTTTCCATTGAAGTAGATACTTCTCCTTCAGTAGTTAAACATACTGGATGATTCTTTAACTTACTAGTAAATTTTACTTCTTTAACAGAATCTCCTAATAAGTCTTTCATACTAGATAACATATCTTTATTATTATCATTTATTTCATTTATATGCTTCTTTTCTTCTTCAGTAGAAATATCAGTATTTTCACTAGATACATTAACAAATTTCTTACTATTGTATTCTGCTAATGTTATAATAGTAAACTCATCAACATATTCAGTTAAATATAATGCCTCGTACTTATCTTTAACACTTTCTACTTGAGGCATCATATCTATTTTATCTACTGATTCACCGCAAGCATAATAAATAGATTCTTGACCCTCTTTCATTCTTTCAGTATATTCTTTTAAAGTAGTTAATTTCTTATCTTTAGAAGAATAGAACATAACTAAATCAGATAACTTATCTTTATTTATTCCATAGTCATTATAAATACCAAATTTTAGACCCATACCAAAGGCTTTATAGAACTCTTCATATTTATCTCTTTCATCACTTAACATAGATAATAATTCTTTCTTTATCTTTGACTCAATGCTTTTAGCAATTAACTTAATATTCTTATTATCTTGAAGTGTTTCTCTTGATATATTAAGAGGAATATCTTCAGTATCAATAACTCCCTTGACAAAACTAAAGTAGTCTGGTAATAAATCACTACATTTATCCATTATTAATACACCATTAGTATATAGGGCTAAACCTTTTTCATATTCCTTGCTATAGAAGTCATATGGAGCATGACTTGGTATAAATAGTAATGCTGTAAAATTAACATTTCCTTCCATATTGAAATGTAATACTTTTAAAGGTTCTTCATAATCATGGAATCTATCTTGATAAAAGTTATTATATTCTTCATTCTTAATATTCTTTTTATCCTTCTTCCATAATGGTACCATACTATTTAAGGTAGCCTCTTCAGTATATGTTTCATATTCATCAGAATCTTCTTTCTTTCTAGTATTCTCTACCATCATTTTAATAGGATAACTAATATAGTCAGAATATTTCTTAATAATACTTCTAATCTTATATTCAGTTAAGAAATCACTATAATTATAATCTTCAGTATCTTTCTTTAGATATAAAGTTATCTTAGTACCAGTAGTTTCTTTCTTACCTTTAGAAATAGTATAGCCATCTACGCCAGTACTCTCCCAAATATGTGAATCTTCTTCTTTATATGACTTAGACTCTACAACTACTTTATCACTTACCATAAAGGCTGAGTAGAAACCTACACCAAACTGACCAATGATATTAACATCATCTTTACCATCATTTTCTTCTTTAAAATGAAGTGAACCTGACTCTGCGATTACACCAAGATTATTTTCTAGTTCATCTTCAGTCATACCACAGCCATTATCAGTAATAGTAAGTGTTCTGGCTTCTTTATCTAAGTCTATCTTAATTTCCAAATCATTCTTCTTAACTTTTATATCTTTATTAGTTAATGATAGATAATATAATTTATCTAAAGCATCACTAGCATTAGAAATTAATTCTCTTAAGAATATTTCTTTATTAGTATAAATACTATTTATCATTAGGTCTAATACTCTTTTACTTTCTGTCTTAAATTCTCTTTTTTTCATTGTATACATCTCCTAAATCTTACATATATAATTATAGCACTAAATTAGCAATTGTCAATAGTAATTGCTAATTTTATATTAAATTATATTCAGTATATAGATACGGCTTATATATAATAGACTTTATTTTGAGACTACAGGCTCAAAATACCCTCTAAGACTATGACTTAGAGGGAATAAATAAAATAACTAGAAGTAAACTCCTAGTTATTTCTTATTTTTTCAATATAATTATTAACTTTAGATGCCCACATAGGGTCTTCAGCATACTTAGGATTCATTTCTTCCGCAGTATATAGACCATAGTCGACATATTTATTTTTGATGTTTGCTATAAAACCATATATACCTTCTTCAAGAGTATCATAGGCTCTATAACTACCACATCCTTCACCTTTTTGTCCTCCGACATTATTACATGCCTTTAAAAGATAAGAACAATTCCAAGTACATCCTGTCTCGTGCATTGATATAGCCACCGCTAGATAAGGGTCTACTCCAAGTTCTAGTGAATATGTAGCATAAGCATAACCCATGTTTGTTAAATCAGAAGATAAAGTTCTATTTAACTTTTCAACTAACTCATCATAAGTCATACCTTCATATACTTCTATTCTTTCTTCCTTTACTTCTACTTCAGGAGTAGAAGTAATCTCATTATCAACCATTTTATCATTCATAGTAGCAGGATCCATTAAAGACTCCGCTAATACAATCTCATTCTTTTTATTAATGTTATCATAGTACACTATGGCACTAGTAATTCCTAAAGTTAATATTGAAGCCATTAACACTCCTAAGAGCTTACTTGGTTTCATTTCATTCACTTCTTTCCGTCTTTTTGAAAAGACGTTCTCTATTATAGCAGATTTCGCTATTCTTGTCAAATTAGATAACTCTTCTGACATCTATAATAGGCATTATATACAAACTTGTTACTACTATTCCAACGTTTGAATTTAGTGCATGTACTAATTTTCCATCGCCAATATATAATGCGGCATGGCATACTACTCCATCATATCCAGACACTATTATATCACCAGGCATAATATCCTCAAGACTTATATGTCTTCCAGCATAAGCCTGCTCTGGAGCACTTCTAGGAAGATATACTCCATAATTTGCAAATACTAATTTAGTAAATCCTGAACAATCAGTTCCACTAGTTAATGAATTACCTCCATAAACATAAGGATTTCCAACGAACTGAAGAGCATAGTTTACAACCTGATTAGAAATTATTTCGTTATAAGGAATAGTTTCTTCTTCTACCGCTAAAGTCACACTATATGCACTATTCTCTAAACTAATTAATTTTTCATCAGCCTTTTGTTCTTTTACTTCTTCTTTATTTTCTTCTTCTTTCTTTTTATCTTGTTCTTTCTTTAACTCTTCACCAGGAATAGATAACATTTCCATGGTAATGTCTTCTTTATTCTTAATCTCACTCATGGTGAATAATTCATTAGTAAGAACAATTTCTTGTTCGCTCCCCTTAATATTGCTATCGTAAAATGCATAACATAAAACTCCTAAGATAAGAGTCAGTGCTGCAATTTCCATTTTATGTTTTTTCACTTCTACACCTCATTATTTTTTTAGCGGACGTTTTATATCTTATCATAAATTAATAGTACTTGTCAAACGTAAATTTATAAACACTTATAAAATAAGGAAAAAATAGGAATTGTAAAATTCCTATTTATTAACTAGTAGTTAATATCTAGCTAGTTTTATTCTTTCTAAATATTGGTAATAATCTTCTCTTTTTTGACTCATTTATTGGTATATTAAATCTATTATTTTTACTGCGAAAGTAGGTATAAATATTCTCTTTAAAGATATTTTCTTCACAGTAGGATATTTCTTCTTTAGTTCCTGATAGAGTGTCCTCTATAAAAGTATTTTTAAGATTTAATTTTATAATTCTCTCTGAATTTGGAGTTGTAATAATTAAACTTTGATACTCTGCTCCTACGGTATGACCATCATAATTATTTATATTAGTATTAACTTTTAACATGAGAGTATTATCTTTATATACTTCCATTTTAGTTAGTACATAATATGGATATGACGTTCTCTCAAGAGTATAATAGATGGTATATTTATCTATTATTTCACTATATATTTTTAAACTTTTAGTATCTAGTATAGTTTCCATATTTTCCTCCAGTAAGTAGTATAATACCATATTATTTTATATTTATCAATTACCAAATATAAGTGTTACAATAACTACTGATAAAATTATACTTATTAAATCTGAAAGTAGACCTACTATTAGAGAATATTTTATTTTTTTTACTCCTATACTAGCAAAATACAAACTTATTATATATATGGTTGTATCGGTACTGCCTTGCATTACTGAGGCTACTCTTCCTATAAATGAATCAGGTCCATAGTTATTTAATATTTCACTTAACATACTTAGAGAAGCACTACCAGATATTGGTCTTAATATAGCTAAAGATAATACCTCTACTGGAAAAGATATCTTATTAAATAAAGGTTTTAATGTATTAGATAAATCTAAAATAAAACCACTATTAGTAAGTAAATTAATGGCTATTATCATAGCAAATATGGTAGGAAATAAGTTAATACTACTCTTTAATCCTTCTTTTACTCCTAGTAAGAAAGTATCAAATATATCTACTTTTTTATATAGACCATAAATTAGTATTATGATAACTATTATTGGTATTAAATAATTAAACATAATGTCTTCTCCAAATAAAATAGAATAATCTATCTATTAATAAACCAATAAATGATGATAAAAAAGTAGTAATGATACAGGCTGTCATTATTTCAGTAGGATTATTTGATCCTGAGGCTATTCTAAGTGATATTACAGTAGTAGGAATTATAGTTACTGAAGAAGTATTAATTACTAAAAATGTTATCATACTACGTGAAGCAATATCACTATTATTATTTAACTCTTTTAATCTAGTCATAGCCTTTATACCAAAGGGAGTAGCAGCATTACCTAGTCCAAGCATATTCATAACTATATTTGATGATATATATGCAATAGCTGGGTCTCCCTTAGGTATCTCAGGAAATACTACTCTAATAATCTTAGATAATTTATTAGATATAATATTTAGTAGTCCAGAAGAGTCCGCTATTTTCATAGTACCAAGCCACAAACACATAAGAGGTACTAAATTAATAATTATATCTATTCCTTTAGTACCTGATGTTATTAAATTATTAGTAAGATTATTGTCTCCTTTTATAATACTAATTATTACTCCTAGTAATATAAATACTCCCCATATATAGTTAATCATTAAACCACTTCTTTATCTTAGTAAAGATACTTTCTTTCTTATATTTAGCATTATTCTTTATTATATAGATATCTTCTTCATAAAGAAGAGTATCTCCTAGTAGAATTCTATTCTTACCTATCTTTTCATAGCTATGGTAATCTTTCTTCTTTTCTAAAACTATATGACTAGTAAGAGATTTTGACTCACTCTTTAATAGGGGTATATATAAATCATTCTTTATGTAGAAGGTACTATCTTTATAATAAGTATCTCCATATACTTTAAATTTATTTTTATTTAATACTTTATAGGGATAATATTTGTCTTTAGCATAATTATATAACTCTATATGAGTATTCCAATCATCAGAGTCTCTTATTGTTACCACAATTAATTTCATATTATCAATATCTGCTGTACTAACTAGTGTTCTACCTGACTCTTCAGTATAACCTGTTTTACCTCCGGTTATATAGTCATATCTAAGTAATTTATTCTTATTATTCCAGACATAAGTCTTCTTATTAGTAGTTACCTTATATTTCTTAGTACCAACTATTTCTCTATAGGCATCATTTTTCATTGCATATCTAGTAAGAAGAGCCATGTCATAGACTGAAGAATAGTTACCATGAGGTGTAGGAAGTCCGCTGGGATTATAAAAGATAGTATTCTTCATACCTAGTTCTTTGGCCTTGTTATTCATTAAATTTACAAACTCTTCATCACTACCACTGACATAGTTTGCAATCATTGTCGCAGCATCATTACCGCTACGAAGCATTAATCCATATACTAAATCTTTTAATTTTATTTCTTCTCCTACTTCTATATAAATACCAGAGCCATAGGCCTTTAAAACAGATTCATCTACAGTTACTATATCGTCTAGTTTACCACTTTCTATTGCTATAGTAGCAGTCATTATCTTCCTTATGACTACATGGTGATGAATCGGATTCGTCTAAAACTGTCTTATCATAGACAGTTAATTTTTTACCAACTACATTGGCATAAATATCTAATTTGATCTTTCTCCTATCACCATCTATTTTAGATACAACAACTCTTTCAATAAGAAGTTGAACTAACCTTTGAAAAGATTCCTCACTATCTACTTCATTATTTATTTTTTCATCTATTTCTTTATACTTTTCTCTTAATTGTTTTTCATATAGTTCATCACTTTTTAATTTAATTATTTTATTTTTTAAATTTTCAATTTCTTGTTCTAATTCTTCATTTCTTCGTTTATATTCTTCTTTGCTGACAACTTCTCCTATCAAGAAATCTAATAATTTATTTTTCTTTAAATTAATATCATCTATTTGCTTATATACTTTTTTAATTTCATATTCATAATTCTTACTATTATTTGCCTCTCTGTACAATTCTGATAAATGTTTAATTATCTTTGACCTATCTTCAATTAATTTATCAATTACTTTATGAAAAATATCATCTAATTCACTTTCATAGAGTATAGGACTTTCACAAGCAGAAAGGCCGTGCCTTAACATTTCTCCACATTTCCAACTTATAGTCTTATTACTAGCAGTTAATCTTCTAAATGCAACATTATGATCTGCACATATTAATAATCCACCATAAGTTGTTGTTCTTTTAAATGTTCCCATATCTTTTATCTTTGCACAATAACCACTTGATTTATTTGCAAGAAGTTCGTTTGCTTTATCCCAAAGTTCTGAAGAAACAATAGCAGGTATTTCCCCTTTGCTATCATAAACTATCCATTCACTTTTCGGTAATCTAATTTGTTTATGTGTTCTATAATCTAAATGTTTAACTGTATTTGTACAATAAAACCCTTTATATTTTGGATTAGTAATAATTCTTCTTAAAGTAGTTGTATGTATATAACCACCTTTTCTAGTTTTAAAACCTTTTGCATATAAATAATCTGAAATATAACCTAGTCCGTGTTCTCCTGTTGCATACATTTCAAAAATTATTTTAATCATTTCAGCTTCTTCTTCAATTATTACTAATTTTCCTTTTTCTTTCTTATAACCTGTTATAACATTATTTCCTAAAACTTTTCCTTTTTCAATACTTCTTTTCATACCAAACTTCACTCTTTCACTTAATTTACGAACTTCTTCTTGAGCAATACTTGCCATAATTGTCAAACGAAGTTCTGAATCTGGCATTATGGTATTTATATTATCAGATTTAAATAAAACTCCAACATTATTTTCTAATAATTCCTGTGTATATTTGATACTGTCTAGTGTACTTCTTGAAAACCTTGATATTTCTTTTGTTAAAACCAAATCAAATATTCCTTTTTTGGAATCTTCAATCATTCGCAAAAAATCTTCTCTTTTATTAACACTTGTTCCACTAATACCCTCATCTACATAACCATCAACATAAGTCCAATTTTTATTTTCAGTAATCAAATTTCTAAAGTACATTACTTGATTATCTAATGAATTTAATTGAACATCTTTATCAGTAGATACACGAGCATAAAACGTAACTCTTAAAGGAAGATCATATACGCTTTCTCCACTCGAAATTCTATTTCTAATCTTATATAATTCCATAATGTCTCCTTTCTACCTATCAGCCACTGTCATTAATAGGTTTATTTCTTGTTTTACACATCTCTATTAATTTAAGTAATCTTTCATTTACCTTTTTATAAACATCTTCTGTGATTATTTTCTTTTTATATAAGTTTTCATTTAAAATTAACTCAACTTCATAATTAAGTTGCTCGCTAGACTTTATCATTTTATCTCCCTCCATTAAGAATATTATTAAAATTCAAAAAAAAGAACTCTATTGAGTTCCATAACACCTATCGTAATTTAAAACTCAATATTTCTTAATGAAAGAGAATAAACCCTATAAATCATTATTTAAAATATTAAGTTTTCAAATAACAATTTATAGATATATATATAATCTTAATTTTTAAAATTTTGAATTTGCTTTGCTAAATCAAAGCCACTAAGTTTAGAATCAAATTTAATCATAATCATTTTTTCATTAAAATACATTTCATTATCATATCTAATAATAATTTCGCTAAATATATCTAATTTTTCATTAAAAGTAAGTTTTTCAAAATTAGAATTTAACTCATTTTCTTCCTTGGTATATTTAAGTCCAAATATATTACCATTATCTTCATAAACATCTTTGGTTTTTGTTATACCATTATATATCATTACAAAGTATTGTAATAATATAGTACAAGAATTAGATGATAGTCCTATACTTTCAAAATTAAAAATACTTATATTATCATCCATTAAGTCTGGATTTGCTTCGTTTTTATCATTTATTTGATTATTATTTAATAACCCAAATATGTAGATTAAAAACTTTAATTTGCTTATATCGCCTTTTGTTTCTAGATTTTCAATTAATTTTCTAACATTATCAGTTGTTTCAGTAATATACATAATATCATTCCTCCCTTAAATATTACTTTTAAGTTCTCCAAGAATATCCTCTATTAAGTCATCTCCAAGTATTCTTGATAATTCTATTGAACCATCATAATTAATTTTGTTTAGCATTTCATTTACTGCTATAAACTTTGGTGCATCTGATGGTCTATCTACTATTTTGTTAATAATTAAGTCTAATGCTACTTCACTCAAATAAGTAATAAATTCATGATTTATATTTACTTGTTCTTTCATAAATCCTCCTCCTTTTAAAGAAATGAATTAAAGCCATTTTAAGAGCTTTTATTTTTTCACTCTTATAACTACCTATAACCTACTGTAATATTCAGTACGGATTAAACAAAGCACCTTTAATGGCTTTTTTTCTTCAATCCATTAATCACTTAAAAAAAGAAATTTTGCAAGAGTTTTTTTCAAGAAAATTGTATAATATTATCTTTCCAATTCTTGAGATTGAATTAAGTCATTTTCTTGAATTTCTTCATTTACAAATTCATCACTATAATTATTAGAATCTTTTTGATTGGCAACACAGTAATTTTGTTGGTTAGTAGAAAAAATACTGTCAAATGCTTTTTTTCTAGGTATGTCATATTCGAATTCAATTAAATCATGATATTTGCTACTTTGAAGAATATAATTTTTAAATGTTTGGTAAATACTATCACTATCACATTTTATATAAGTTCTTTCTTCAGCATTTTCGAAAAACTCATGTACAGATTCATAGTAAGTATTATTTTTACTATTATATAAACAAATAACATTTTCTCGATCACAAAATATTATCTTTTTAACTTTTCCTTCACTATCTTTAAATTCATCATCCAGTAATTTTGATATATCTATCATTCCTTTTTGAGATTTCTCAGTTAGTTCTTTTATAGTGCTACAATCAGTAGTCATAAAAGCACTTTTAACTTCACCTCTAATATCACAAGATAATATATAATCATACTCTGGTGTACCATATTTTTTTAATTTATCTGCTAATTTATTTAATAATCTATCTTTTAATTTCATAACTATCTCTCCATTTCTTCTTCATTATTTTCTTCTATGCCTTTTGTATTTTCTTGTTTATCCAAATCCAATTCACTATCAATTCTTGCTTTTTCTTTTTGCAATTCTCTTATTCTTTCTTGGCTAGTAAATGGTTTATCCAATTCCTCTTTTACATCAGCAAGTTGTTTTTCAGTATAAGCAATTTGCTCTTTTACAGTGTTAATTTTATTGCTAAAACTTTTAAGCATATTTTCTAGTTTTAAAATATTACCAATTTCATCAATATTACTTATTTCAACTTTGTATTTGCCTACACCTTTAATATATATAACTGGCTTATATAGTAAACTATCTTTTAAACCAATGATTTCAAACCCACTTATTTCACCTATTTTCGTTTCTTCATCAATCTTCAATATTGAAAGGCTTTTATAAAACATTGTACTAGCGTCTTTTCTGGATGTGTATATTTTATCTCTAATTGTAATTTCAAAGTTATCAGCAGATAAATCTTTTACATTTTTTATATCTTCATTTAAACCATTTAAATACTGCTTTTGATACTTTAATTGTCTTGGTAATTCTGTATTATATTTTGATTCCAATTCAATATGTGATTTATCATACCTACTTTTAGATAAATATAATTGTTTTAATTCATTTTCAACTTTAAATTTTTCTAATATTAATGGATTACCACTTGCAAGAGCCTTAACTTCTGCATAAGTGAGTGTGTCTCTATCCAAATCCTCTGCTGTTCTACCACCACCATTAGAATTAGCCATTATTTGATTAATAAAAGTAGCCTTTGTTTGAATTAATTGATATGAATAAGCATCAAAACTGCCTTCAGTAACATATCTATATATTTCTACTTCTGCATTTTGATTTCCTTGTCTTAATATTCTACCTTCTCTTTGTTCTATATCTGATGGTCGCCACGGGCAATCAAGATGATGTAATGCAATTAATTTATCTTGAACATTCATACCAGCACCCATCTTTGAAGTCGAGCCTATAAGAATTCGCTTTGTACCATTTCTCATATCTTCAAAAAGTTTTAATTTTTGAGGATTAGTTTTAGCATTATGAATAAACTCTATTTCTTCTTCTGGTACACCTCTTGCAATTAATTTATTTTTAATATCATCATAGACATTAAATTCACCATCATTTCTAGGTGTTGATAAATCACAAAAGACAAGTTGAGTTAACCTGTCTTCTTTATTTTCTAACCATATTCTATAAATATTTTCTACTGCCATATTTATTTTTGAATCTGGTAAATCTGGCATACTTGGATCAATCATTCTTAAATCTAGTGCTGCTTTTCTACCATCATTAGTAACAAGCAACATATTATCAATCCTAGGATCACAGCCATTTCTAATTATTTCACTTCTTTCAGCCAATTTTTCTACATATTCTCCTAATGCTTCACTTTTTGGAGCAACCACTGTTTTATAATCTCCACCCTTTAATTTAGGAATTGGTAAATCAAGCATTTTTGAAGTTTTTATATCAGCAACTTCCTTAAATAAAGTCATAAGTTCTGGTATATTAAAAAATTGAGCAAATCTTGCTCTCGTTCTAAAACCACTACCATCTGGTGCTATTTCAAAACTATTAACTATTTCTCCAAAGGTTGACGCCCATTCATCAAAATGATTAAGTCCCATTTCTCTTAATCTATCAATTTGCAAATATTTTTGCATGGCATATAGTTCACCCATTGAATTTGATATTGGCGTCCCACTGGCGAATATTGTTCCTTTTCCTCCGTTATTTTCTAATATATAACTAATTTTCATAAACAAATCAGTTGCTTTTTTACTTTCACTATTATTTATTCCAGCAACATTTCTTATTTTTGAAAACATAGGAAGATTTTTAAACATATGTGCTTCATCTACAATCAATTCATCTACACCAAGTTCTTCGAAATTCACAACATTATCTTTTGGAGTATCTAATAATACTCTCAATTTAGTTTCTATGCTAGTTTTTACTTGTTCAAGTTTTTTAACACTTAAACCATCTCCAGATTCTTCTTTAATTCTTTCAATAGCACTAGATACTTCTTCAATTTGATTCTCTAAATGTTTCTGTTCATATTCTTTACTCATTGGAATAAGTCCAAAACTTGAATGTGCGATTAATACTGCGTCCCATTCACCAGTAGCAATTCTTCCCATCAATTTTTTTCTTTTTGTTTTTTCAAAATCTTTTTGAGTAGCAACAAGAACATTTGCTGTTGGATATAACTTTAAAATCTCATTAGCCCATTGTCCTAACAAGTGGTTTGGAACAACAAACATTGGCTTACTAACTATTCCTAATCTTTTAAGTTCCATAGCACCTGCAATACATTCATAAGTTTTACCAGCACCAACTGCATGAGCGAGTAAAGTATTTCCACCATAGAGTATTCTTGCAACAGCATCTTTTTGATGTGGTCTAAGTTCAATATTAGGATTCATACCATCAAAAGTAAGATGAGAACCATCATACTCTCTTTCTTTCATACAATTGAAGTTTTCATTATATAATTTTACAAGCCTATTTCTTCTATTCTCATCTTTCCATATCCACTCTTTAAATTCCTGCTTTATTAATTCTTGCTTTTCTCTAGCGTTAGCAGTTTCTACTGGATTTACTACTCTTCTTTCATCTTCAAGTTTATCGTACACAGTTACACTCTGAAGATTTAAAGTGTTTTTAATTATAGATAAAGCATCTGCCCTTTGAGTTCCCCAAGTAGTAGTATTTTTAACTCCATACCCATATAAACCACTTGCCTGAAATAGCCATGTATTAACTTCTTTTGCATACTTTATTTTCAAAATACTTTTATTATAATTTGGTATATCTAACAATTCACAGCAAAAATCGTGATAAACATCTTCTGGAATCCAAGTTGAACCTAATTTAACACTTATTTCATCATATTCTAATGATGTTGGTTGTACTCTTTCAAGTACTTCAATGTTTTTATCATATTTACCATCTTCATTTATAGTTTTTACATAATTTAATTTTTGCTTAACATTTCCACTTAAATACTCACTTGTTATAACCCAACCGTTGTTAAAATCATTTATTTTTGCTGGATCTTGATATATTAAACCATCTAATTCTTCAATTATTTCATTCTCATTTTTAGGGTATAATGTTTTCATATATTCAAAATCAACACTTCCTCTATTATTAAGAGAATATCGAAGTGCATCTTCTGCATTATCGGCTTTTGTTATAACTTTACTTTTTCTAATAGTTCTTTTAGTAAATACATCACCTTTTGAATATTTAGGTTTGTCATCTTCTTCATCTTTACTTATTTTATTTTCTATTGAAGTAAGCAAATAATAATCTGGATCATTATCAAAAGCACGTGCATTAACACTATCATTAATATATCCGTACTTTTTGTAAAAATCATCATATTCTTGATTCAGTTTTTCTTGAGCCGTTTTAAGTTCTGTATCATCCCCATCTCGAAGTTGTATATCAAATACCTTTCTCAAAGCATTTTTAACTTTGCATAAACCAATTATTCTTTTTGCAGTCATTCCATCTTGTATAGAATAAGGGACTAAACTTGAAAATACTCTTTGATAGATGACATCTTTTCCATCCTTATTTATAATTGTAAAAGCATTATTTTTAATACTATCATCTGCGTCTAAAACTTCATGGTCATTATTTTCATCAGCAATATACATTGATTTCTCATATACATTGATAGGCAAATTATCTATCGCTTTATTCATTAACACATTAATATTTTCATCTATGGGACTTAATGTATTATCATATCCATAAGATGTTGAATGTAGTTCCATTTTTCCTAACATCATATCAGGATTATCGATATAGTAATTATTAATTACTATTCCATCATCATATTCACTTGTATAAATCCATCTTTCATCTAATATATCCTGTTTTAATTCATCTCTTTTTTTAAGAAAAATAATATCTGATGTAACTTTAGCATTAGCATTACTTTTAAAAGTATTATTTGGCAGTCTAATTGCACCTAAAAATTCTGCTCTCTTTGCAATATATTCTCTGACTTTAGTATCTCGTTTATCAAGAGTACCATCAGTAGTAATAAAAGCAATTATTCCACCACTTCTAACTTTATCAAGACTTTTTTGAAAAAAGTAATCATGTATCAAAAATCTATCTTTATATCTTTTATCATATATTGTATTACTACCAAAAGGAACATTACCAATTGCAATATCAAATAGTTCATCAGATACTTTAGAATTTTCAAATCCAGTTATTTCTATTTTAGCAGTTGGATATAACTTTTTAGCAATTCTACCACTAATACTATCTAACTCTACACCATATAATTTTGATTTTTCAAATTCTTCTGGTATTCTTCCAAAAAAATTTCCAATTCCACAGGACGGTTCTAAAATATTGCCTTTTTCAAATCCAAATCTTTTTAAAGTTTTATATATCCCATCTATCGCAATATTTGGTGTATAAAATGAAGACAAAGTTGAATGTGCAGCTGCTTTATATTCCTCATCATTCAAAAGTAATTTTAACTTTTCTCTTTCTCCCTTCCAATTCTCTTTTCTTTCATCAAAAGCATCAGCAATTCCACCCCAGCCTACATAATGAGATAATATCTCTTGTTCATCAACTGTCGCATTCCTATCCTCATTTTCTATCTTCTTTAACAATTCTATTGCTTTAACATTATCTTCAAACCTAGATTTAGCACCAAAAGTGTTATCAACTTTATCATCTTTAATATGATAATTCAACGGTTGATATATTTCGCTATTATCCTTATCATAATCATGTTCTTCTATTATATTTGTTTTTATTTCTTCATGTGTTGGAATTATATCTGCAGTAGCAACTTTATTTTCAATTTTGTTATTACTAATATTTGATATTTCATTATCAACCTTTTCTAATTCTTCTTGTTCAATTTCATCTTGACTAATCATTCTAGTACTAGAGATATTCATATCAAATTGCTTATCATCAAAATTATGCCAAAATATATGAATTATACTTGGTGTAAAACTAATAGAAAAATCTTTGTCTTTATATAATTGCTGTAAAAAATAATTATTTACTATACCATCATTTAGTTTCTTTTCATCAGTTTTATCTTCATTAAAGTATGTAAAACTGTCTTCTCCAAAATCATCTGCTAAAGGGCTTGTAATACAAATTGATAAATTTCTTTTTTTAGATTTTATATGTTCCCATCTTTGCAACTCTACATTATGTACTTCAAAAGTGTTTTTGTACTTTGTATCAAAAGAGTTAAATATATCACATATCTTATTTGCGAGTTCTTCTTCTCTTGGAATAAACAATGATAATTGTTCGTTAAAATTATCAGAAGTTTGTTCTTCAATTAAAGTTTCATCTATAACTAGTTTATTTTCATCTATATTTTTTTGCTTAAAGGGCTCATTTTTTTTGCTAAAAGACTTTTCATACTTATTGTAATAATTGTCATAAATATTTTCTAATATTTCATAATTAAATATACTATTATTATCCACAACTGAAATAATATCTTGCTTTGTTTTTTCATCAATCCTACCATTTTCCTTAAGTAAAAAAAGTATTCTTGTTTGAATATAATTTTGAATATTTTCAAGATCATTAGCCTTACTTTTAAAATCATTATATAAGATTGTTGTTTCTCTATTTGATATTTGCATACACTTTAATATATCTTCATTTTCCATCAGGTTTAATTCTTTATAAACGTTAGGCAAAGTATATATATTAAAATTTGATTTTGACAAAAAAAGTGAAGTCATTGTTTTAGCAATAAACTCCACTTCTTCAGCCGTTGTATCTTTGTAATTATCAACTATTTTTAAAAGCGATTTTTTATAGATAACATCATAAAAATTTTCATTAAAATTTTTAGAATTATCATTTTTAACATCTAATTCAGTTTGATAGTATTTAAGAATTGCATTGTCAATATAATGACTATAGTTCCACTTATTATAATCTCTACCATAAGTTTGTTTTATATCAAACACATATATTTTTTTATTATCTACAAGTATTGGTATTCCCTTACTTTTAGGTTTAATTCTTCTGGCGATTTGTTCACTATTCCACTCATCAAAAGTCATGAAAGTTTTTCCGTTAGAATTATAAGAATATAAGTTAAGTACATTATCAATACTATACCTATCTAATATATTAGCCCAATATACAATAAATTTATTCCAATTATATGAACTTGTTTTTATTTCGGCTAAAGTATCATCTCTCGTTGATATAAATTCATTTAAAAAATCTTTACTCAATTTCTACACCTTCTTTCCTACATCATCTTTATCAACTAAAAAAATCTCTATTAAAGAGTTTCTATTTTTTCTATTAACTTTTTCTTTATCAGAAATAGCATTATACCCAAATTTCAATTTAACACTTAACTCCTCTAATGCTTTAATATCATTTGTAGATAGTGGTGGTGCTAAATATAGCTGTGCAATAATACCATTATCATTTTTGAAATATTCAACATTAAAATCTATCTTTCCAAAAAGTTTTAGTACTTCATTTATTATTATAATTAATTTATTTCTTTCCTGTGCTTCAGCAGTATTAACTTTAGGTTCTTCAGTTTTAGACTCTAATTTAATCTGATCAACTGTATAATACCTATCAGTAAATCTTTGCAATACTCTTTTCTTTCTATTTATACAACCAGATTTATAACAACTAAATTTATTGTATAAAATTGTATCTCTGATTATAGGATGACCTACAGAAGAAAAAATTATTGTCTTGTAAACTAATTGTATTATTTCATCAGCAGTCATAAGTTTTCTAGAAATTAAACTTGTACCTTTACTTCCATTATTATTTGTAAAACTCATTGAATAATTTAATGATGTTGTTTCAACACCATGTGTTCCCAATCTATTGCTTATTTGTTCGGCAGTGTCTTGAGAATTAGTTTTTAAAAATTGTAAACCACAGTTATCTTGTACTATTTGACTTGTTTCTTTACCATACAAATCATCTAATTGCTGAATACTCTGCAAATAATAGACAAAATACATTCCCCTACTTCTACCTACGGACACCATTGATTTTAGATCTTTTAAAGGAGCAGTATTACCAAATTCATCAAGTAAAAAAACTATTTCACAAGGTAATTTTTTATCTTCTTGTTCATTACATAAAATAACTAATGTCTTATATATTAATGACACAATTATAGATACCAAAGTATAATATATTTGTGATTCATCTGGGATACAACAATATAATACTGTTGGCTTTTTACCTAAACTATCAAAGTCAAAGTCTGATTCAGATGTAACATTTTCGACATTTATATCATCATATAATGACATTCTTTCACTAAATGTTGAGGTAATTGATCTATAGGTTGTTTCAGAAGTATTTAATAAACTAAACAACTTATCTTTACTTTTCATATCATAAGATTTTCGTTCCATATATTTTTTTAATTTCTTGTTATTGGTATCAGACATAGAACTACTTTGAAATTTCTTGACCGAAGTTAAAGTAATTTGATTTCTTTTAATTTTTCCCTCAACATAATCTTCGAGAAATAAAAATATAATTCCATATAATAAATCCGAAGATGAGTTATTCCAAAACTTTTCTTTGGCAGTTACATCATCCATAATCATACTAGAAATATCACTAACTAATTGATTACAACTAGCATAATGAACAATTGATTTATTTTTATATTCTACATATTTATCTTCGTCTTTCTCATTCTCACTTAACTTCAAATATTTATAATATAACTCATATTCTTTAATAACTGGTTCTAACAAGTTTAAATGACTTGAATATTCTGGATTTCTAAAATCAATACACAAAACATCATAACCATTATCTTTAAACATTTGACTAGTTGCATTTAATATTTCGCCTTTAGGATCTGTAATAAATACACTTTTCTTCTTTTTAGCAGTCGCTATGAAGCTACAATATGGAATTACGGAAGTTACAGATTTACCACTTCCTGTTGAACCAAGACATATCCAGTGAGGAGTTTTATTATCAAACCATACTTTTTTATTATCTTTACTAAAATAAATAGGAAAACCGCTTTCATTTATATTATCTATTTGTTCTTCCCTAAAATTCTTTTTTATTTCATTAATAGTTGACCATCTAGCACTACCATGTTCTTTATTATCTTTTATTTTTTGTCTAGTTATAATTGGTTCTATAAAATATAAAAAAGCAATTATTAATGATACAATAACTAAAACAACAATATATAATTCTGGCATGATTATCTTTCAACTTCGTTCTGCTCTAGCTTATTTTTTAAATCCTCTAACTTATCTTCATCAATAACTTTATATTCTTTTTCGTTTATTTCTCCCATCAACAAGCTATTAAGTCTATCAATTATATCTTTTCTAACGTCAGGATTACAGGTATTTAGATATGGTCCTAAAGTTGTAAGAATAGGTCCATCTTCTGGACTTTTAAAATCGTACATACTTATATCAGTAGAACCATATTTGTTATAATTTATATCAGTAATAATATCTGGAATATCTTCATATCTAGCAACAAATTCTTCAATACCAAGATCAACGTAAACTAACCTTGTTTCTTTTTTCAATAAATCCACTATTTCATCCGAAGAATAAAATATGTTGTCAGATTCTTCAGATTGTTTGATTGTTTTTTTCATTTGTTTTTTCCTCCTCAATTAACTTCTTTAAAAAGTCTGTTTCTTTTTTTAATACACTAATTATTAACTTACTACATTCATTTTCTACAATGTCTTTATTGTTTTTTATTTTCGTATTATATTTACTTATATCTTTTAAATTATTTTTAATTCTGTTTTTAATTTCATTTTGTATATTATTATATTTTGTAATTGTATTTTGCATATTAGCAAATTCGATATTTAATTTTGTAAAATCCATCATTGCACCCTACCTTTCTAAATCTTCTTCTTGTTCTTTAATCAATTCAATACAATCTTCATCAATTGCAGAATATAAATCAGCATAATCAGCATCTTGTAATTCTTCTAATGTAATATTGTTATCCAAATAGTTATTAATAATAAAGTCAGTAATAGAAGTAATGGATAATTTGCCACAACAATCATCAAGATAAAAATCATAAGCTAATTCTTTTATATCTAATATTTTTTCATCATCTAATTCTTTTTTATGTTCTCTACAATTATCTTCAATACTTCTATAAATTAAATATTCAGTTAACTCTCTTTTATTTTCTTTTGATAATTTTCTATAATTAATTAAACTATTCATCTATAAGTCCCTCCTTTTTTTCAATATAAATTGTTTTATGGTAGATAAGAAATTCACATATTTCTTTATCACCATCTTTCAATATATAAGTGCTACCCCAAAACTTAATCCACTTTTTTCTTAAACTTTTTAAAAATTTTTTCATAAAATATTCCTTTCATAAAATTTTTTATTTTATTAAATATTGATTTTATTCGATCTATAAATAAATCTTTTTTATTAATTGATTGTTCAATAATATATTTATTTAAACTTGTTCTTACAATAGTTATAACTTTATCTATTTCACCTTCAAAAAAATAATCTGATTTATTTAAATCACTTCTTATTTTCTTTATAATTTTTTCTTTCATTATCTTCCTCCATTCTTGAACATCTACTTGAAATTCTTAACCCACAATATAAAAAAAGAGATAGCCCTAAGACTATCACTATAAAAACTATAAAAATTAACCATTTCCACCATTGCATCATTATCCCTCCTTTTATCAAATAAAAAGATTAGTTTGAAAACTAACCTCACTAGTAAATCATAATTTATCTTATATTAAAAATTATCAATATTATCTAATACAAATTTTTCAAAAATAATATATCTATCGTTGTATATATTTTTTTCTTCAGAGCTAATCATATGTTCACTTTTAGAATTGTTATATATCATTCTATTATCTTCAATTTTATGATTTGAAAAATATTTACTAGACTTTGCCTTTTTACACATCTTCCCAATTAATTTTAAAAAATCCTTATACGCTGATTCAGTATCATGATATTGCTTTAACAATACATATTTAAATTCTCTGTTGCATTTCAATTTATTATAATCAAAAATTCCACATTCTAAATCTTTTAATATAATAATTACTTTTAATTCATCTTTCTGAATTATCGAATAACTACAGCCAATATTATTATCATCTCTCATTGATACATATACAATTGATTTTTCCATAATATCATATCTCCAATCTTTTATAAAAATTGCTATTTATCATTTTATGTTGATTATTCTATTACCGTTATCTATTAATGTTTCATTATAAATTGTATAGTTATTTAATAGTTCATCAATAGTATTATATTTTGAAGGTCTGCTACTATAAATATCTGCATAAATAATCACTACATTATTATCAATTTGTTTAATAGTATAATCTAAACTAAATAATTTAAAATGTACTTCTTTGTTTGCAACAAATAATTCTTTAATTCTATTTACGTTCATAATGCAAACCACCCTCTGTATTAATTATATCATTTTTTAGTTAGTTTTAAAATCAATTTGACTTAATTTACATTTAAACTAATTATAATTAATGATTTTTAGAATCGTAATTAAATAATTTACTAAACTCTTGAGATGCTTTTTCCATTTCATAATTTATATTTTTAAGTGCTTTTTCAACTTTGTATTTATTAGGAAATCTAGTAATACTATCTGTTCCTTTAAAATAATTATCTAATATCTGCTTTCGTCTTTTTTTATCATCTAATAATTTTTTCTCTCTATTTTGATAAGCAAGTTCTTGAATTAAATCTTCAATAGAAATAATATCTTTTTTACTTTTATTTTTTACTATTAATGATATTTGATTATATTTATATAGTGAATGATTAACTATAGAATTAAAAATATAATTATCAATATACTCTTGTTTTTTATTTACTATACTATTATTTTGAATAAGTTCTTCAATGTTATTATTTTGATTTAACATATCAAAATAATCATTTAATTTTTGTAAATCATTATTAATATCTTTTTTACCAGAATATAAAATTGAGGTAGAATCGTTAAATAAATATTTTTTAATTCTTTTAGTTAAAGTTTTAATCTCCTGTCCTAATCTATCATTTTTTATTGAATTGTATTTAATTCTACCTGAAGATTGATTATACCTTTCTCTATATTCTTTTAATAGCTCTCCAAGTTTTAATATATCTTCTTCAACATATATTTCACTAATATTTTTCAAAATAAAATTTTTTTCTTTTGGATTAAAATATGATTTCAAATAATCTATATCTTCATTTGTTTTCTTCAAAAGAGGTGTATAATATTTTTCTCTTTCAATAACTAATTCAACTAATCTTTTTAAATATCTTTGTTCATCTAAAGTTATCTTACCTTTTCTTCTATAATTAATTTTATTATTACAATATAAATAATTAGGCTTTTTTTCAATAAAAGCAAAATGAATGTGTGGTTGATGTTTTCTATTGGTATGAATTGAAAATACATAACTCATATTTTTAATATCTTTAAATCCACAGTATTTTAAAAATTGAGGCATCACCTCTTTTGCAATTTTTCGCTCTAGAGTTTTAATATCTATATTTTCATCAAGATATTCTTTCTTAAAACTTAAAATACCTTTCCATAGATTAGAATTCTCTATATATTTTTTATAATCTTCTTTTATTTTTTTAACATCCTTTTTTGTAGCATAATTTCCATTTTCCAATATAAGATTGTATTTTTCTCCTCTAGTATGTCCCATATAATATTCAAACATTCCAACTGTTTTTTTCTTTTCATTAGAAAAATAATCAATCATATCATCAACATCTTTTAATCTATCTTCTTTATAATTAAAATAAGTATTTTTATTATCTCTTGAATTAAGTGCTAAACAATACTTACTTTTGAAAATTACATTAGGACTTTTTTTACTCATTAAAATTATCCTTATTATTTAGTATATCATTTAAACATTTATCTTCTTTAATATCAGCATTTGATAAATAACCAAAATTAGCAAAGTGTTGTTGAGATAATTTAAAATGTTTATATTGTCTTTTAGAAATTCTATCAAGTTGATTATATATCATCTGCAATTTATTATCTATTTCAGATAAATGATTTATTTCTTTTGGCTCGTTGATATATTTTTCAAGTATTGCATTTATAACTTTATTTGTGGATGTAGAATTATCTTTTGCTACGAGAAATAATCTATCATAAATATAATCATCAACTCTAACTGTTATTTTTTTCATTTTGTTCCTTCCTTATAATTCTATAATCAAAAGTTCCATCATCCTTTTTTTGAATTACAAAAGCAATAAAATTTGGATCATTGAAAGTTTTACTTAAAAAAGGATATTCTTTTTTAGTCATAGCTTTATAAGAATATTTATTTTTATCAGTAAAATAATCTTCACCAAACATTCTATATTTTTTCATCCAAGAACATAATCTTCTTTGTGGAGTTCTATCATCTAATATATTCATATCAAAACCACCAGTTACAAAAATTTCTCTTGCAGTTTTTTCCGGATATAATGTTTTTTCTTTTACAGCCCAAAGTTTAAAACTATTTTTATAAACAATATGACTTTTATTTCTAACAGATTCAACATTAGAGTTAAGTGATATTTTTTGCAATTCTTCATCATTATAAATTCTAATTTTATTCATTCATATCACGATCCTTTTTTATCTTTTTATTTTGTTCTTCATAATATTTATCGAATTTTTCAATATAAGAATTATACCCAAGTTCAATCAGATAAGTTATCATCTTATTAAAACTAAAATTATTTTTTATTGCCAATAATTCTATTCTAGTTTTTAAATTATTATCAATTCTCAATGTAGTTCTTACTAAACCTTTTATCAACTTTTGTTCTCCTTTCTCATTTTATAAGTAGCCACTTTCACTATTTTCAAGGTGTTTTTTTAATAAAAATATTGCATATTTTTAATGGGCATAAGAAGAACGACACCATAAAACTAACTTTTCCTTATAAAACAAGGATAATTTAGTGGTGTCTTACTATTTTTGCACTTGCAAAAAAGACCACTTCTCATAGTGAAAGTGGCTACTTCATATTAAAAACACCTTAATTTACAAGAATTTTTTTGACTACTATTTTATTTTAAAGTGGCTACCTCACAAAATTAATATCATAAAGAGTGCTTCCTTATGATTTTAAAAATAAGTTTATTGAATTATATATTCTTCATTAGAAAAATTATTTGCTGGTAATGTTGGTTCAAAACGAATATTAGGATTTTGCATAGTAAAATCTATAAACTTCATACCATCTATTTTTTCTCTGTTAGAATTTTCCACTTGATAATGAAGATGATTTCCTGTTGAATGTCCAGTTGTTCCTACACTAGCAACTTCAGTCCAATGAATAACTTTATCTCCAACTTTTACCTTTGCACTATTTGGATAAAGATGTGCAAATACTACATAATATATATCTTCATAATCCTCATCACATTTTATTGTTATAAGATTTCCAATCTTATTTCCACTTTGATCGTATGGTATGTTTTCATTTTGAGTGAATGTAACTTTTTCAACAGTACCATTACAAACTGAATAAACTGGCGTCTGTGCTGGTGCTGCTAAATCCCATCCACTATGAACATTACTTTCACCATAAATTATTCTTTGTTCATTAAAAAAACTTGTTACAGTAAAATCTTTATCTAGTGGAAGATTAAAATGTCCTGTGCTTACTATTAAATAATCTGAATTTTCTTCTATGTTATTTTCGGAGCAAGCAGTCATATTTTTTACTCTTTGATCTTCACATACTTCATTAATTTCTTTAGCAGTTTTTTGTTCTTCATTCTGATTCATTTTATATAAAGCATCTAATGTTAAACTTGTATCTTCAAGATGAAAATATAAAAGTCTTTGTAATGGAACATAACCATCTTTTAAATATTTATTTACTGCATTTGTATAAGCATCAGCATATTCAGCATTATCTTGTATTTTTTCTTTTGTGAGTTTTGCTCCAAAAAAATCAAACAACATTAATACACATATTAAAATTACCATAACAAATGCAATGGTTAAGATAGAACTACCACCAATAACTTTTAGTATTATATTTTTCTTTTTCTTTTCCATCTTTATTTATATTTATAGAAAAGAGAATAATAATATTTATTCCCTTTATCTATAATCTCCTTCAATACTTCACTTGGAATTAAATCTAATAAAAAATCCATAAATGATTCATTTGGATCTTCAAATTCATCAAGATACATTTTTTTAAACTTTTTTCTTAACTGCTTTAATGTTAATGTTTTCATTATTTAACTTTCTCCCATCAATTCTAACTCTAAAGGCGTTGCTAAAATTTTTACTCTAACTCTGTTTTTAGAATTAATAGTAAGCAAAAATTCTCCCATTTCTGCTTGCATTAAAAATTCTTTTTGAGTATCTGTTAGTGGGTTTTGATAAAACAATTTCAAGTATGTTGTTAAGTCATCTTCTTTAAGCATTCCTACTAATTGATACTGACAATTATTGAATATAGCCGTAGCACTTCTAACACTATCATCATCACCTAAAAAGTCGTGAATACTTTGTGTTGCTGGAATAAATGCTCCATGATATTTTCTAATTCTACGAGCGATTTGTTCAAATGTTAAAAGAACTTCGCTATCAGTATTTTTTAAATACAAATGAAATTCATCAACTATTACTGCTATATTTTTAATTCTTTTTTTATCAGTTTCTTTATCATTTATAATTTTATTTCTAACAATAATATTATTCAAATAAGTTAATAGATTTACTAACTGTGTTGTTATAATTCTTTTGTTTTTACTATATAATAAATCCTTTACATTAAATGCAATTAGATTTGATTCTAGGTTTACTGAAGTGTAACCATTAAATAGCATTGCATCAGTTCCAACCTTAAATCTATCTAATAATATTTCAAGTTTATCTACTATTTTTAATTGTTCTGGATTTGTAATCATCTTACGATAATCTGGTAAGAAATTAATTAAATCAGTAAAAATAGGATAATCTGTATTTTCATATTTTTCTAAAGTAGATATTTTAGTATTCTTTGTTATACCAAATACTTTATACAATTTCTCTATCATATCAAGCATTACTACAACTTCACTTTCTTTTATTTCTTCAAAAGCACACTTAATAAATGTTTCAAGTGAACCTAAATGCTTTGCTAAAGGACAGTCTTCATAATTAATTGATTTAACATCGCTCTCTTCCTTTTCTTCTTTATCACTTGGAAGAAATCTAACTTGTAGTGGATTTATTATTCCCCCACTTGCAGAATACATATCAATATATTCTCCTTTATTTTTCCTAACTAATTTTTCATATTCTCCTTCAGCATCAAATAAAAAACATTTATTTCCACGATTAATTTCATTAATAATCATTTTCTTTAAGGTAAAACTTTTACCACCTCCAGTTGATGCAATTATTGCTAAATTACTTGAAGGTCTTGTTGCATCTTTATGAAATAAATCAAATATTGTAGGTAATGCAGTATGTATATCTGATCCTATCATATACCCTGTTTCATCATTAAAATGTGTTATTGTCAAAGGGAATGATGCTGCTAATGTTAGACTTGGAAGATAATTATGATAATCTTCAAACCCATCTTTAGTTATATCAAATGATTGCCAACCTTCCATTTGCCTCATACGAGGAGCATCTAATTTAATATGAAAAACATCAGCAATTTTTTTAAGTTCTTTTATTTTTTCTTCTCTTTGTTTTTTGTCACCATTAATTATAATAATGAAATCTACTTCCTTTATTTTTTCATCACCATTTTTAATTTGAGTCATTAATGCTTGAAAGTTTTCTCTTTCAGTGTCCATTTGTGTTGCATCAGATAATTTTCTAGTTGTACTTCTTTCAGATATTAAAAACTCATAATTACTATCAAGTCTTCTTACTAATTCTTCTGTTGGAATTGTATCTTTTATATGAATGCAACACCTAGTATCTGGTACATTAAATAATTCTTCAAAGAATAACTCATCTATAAATGGTGGTATCTTTTTAATAGTTATAATTTGTATTTCTTCTTCATCTGCTTTAATATATCCCATATTTTCTTGAATAAAAAAAGGAGAGATTAATTCAACTAAATCGCTCCACATTAATTGTTCTATACTGGCAGTAGAGATATATAAGTTTACTAAAAACTGGTATATCTCTAATTTGTTTGTTATAGTTTTAACATTCAATCTTGGTGTCATATTATAACAATGTATTTTTAATTCTTCTGATATATGTTCCAATGCTTTATCATTATCATTTACTAATACAAAATAATATCTACTTGTTGTTGTTAAATCTTGCTCTTCTAATAATTCTAATCTATCATATCTCTCTTTTAAAAATTCCACTTTTTCTTCTTCATTAGAATATTCCTCAATCAGTCTTGTATAATAATCCTTATTTGCATTAAGATCTATCTTATCATCTAGCTTATATATTCTTAAGTTCAAATCTTTCAGTTGATACAAATACTTTAATTGATTAAAGAAATTATGTTTTTGAGTATTAGATGTTAAAGATAAATCTATTGCATCTACTGAAAAGACTCTAGCGTAACTATTATTACGAAGTTTTATAATTCCATTACTATTTACAATCTCTGAATTAGTAAACATTTGTGAATTTTTATATTTTGAATTTAGAACACTTTTTGTTATATATTCATTTTTCATCTTATTTTTTCTTAATATAAATTTTTCAATAATCTTATGTTCTTTATCTTTCTTTTTTTGAGTTTTATTAACTTGATTCTTTTTCAAACTTATTCACCTTACCTTCCTTTTGATAAACAAATATTTTTTCTCTAAACAAAAATCTAAATATCAAACCAATAACTTTATACATTCTATTTTTTTTGCTTACATTGATAGGAAGTAAACAAAATATTCCTATCATCAATCCTATTACTGATAGTATTTTTAATGGTGTAAAACAAAATAGAACTATAAATACAATTATCATTGGTAAAGCAATGATAATATCTGATATTTCTATTCCTTTAAAACCTAAATTTCTTTTAATTGATTTTAACGTTATATACATTTTTACCTCCTACATCATATTTTTTCTTCTTCTATAATAAGAAGCATTATAACTTGCTCGTGGCATTACTTTTCTTACAGCACCATTTAAACTACTAGCACCAACAGAAATGAATGCATCACTTGCACTAAATTTACTATCACTTGTATTTTTACCCATTCTCTGACCTTTAGCATACATTTTGCCTCCCATTGTTTGAGCTATTCTTTGCATTCTACTTGGAGGTTGACCACTACCAGATGTTCCTAAAGCCCCCAATGCAATACCTGCTTGTGATAAAACTTGTGAGCCAATTGCTTTTCCACCTTTCATAGCACCACCAGTTGCTAAAAGCCCAGCACCTAATGTTGCTCCTGCTCCAATTGTTGCACCAATACCAGCCATCTTTCCATATCCCATTAAAGACATTAGTTGTTCTCTACCACTAGCTGCACTTACGTTTGCACCAATAAATCTATTTATAACTTGGCTTCCTGTTAAAATGAAAGTTGCACATCCTAAATATAGTAACGACTTTGTAGTTAGATTTAAAAAGTTATTAGTAAAGAAACTTGTTGCATTTATTTCTTGCATAACCATAACAGTTAAACTTACTATCAACATAACTACAGCACTTTGAAGTGCTAACGATACCAATTGCTCTATTACTGCTCCTCTCCTTTGTTTATTACATACACTTGTTGCAAATACAATAGGAGATATTGAAAATAAAAATAGAAACTCTATTTGTCTACGACCTAACATTATTCCAGCAAAAAACAAACTATAAAGGAAGAAACCTCCACTTATTACTGCCATTAGCCAATTAATATCATATTTATAGTCTTTTTTGTCTGACAATATCACTCTTGATTTTGTTACATATTTATCTAGATACAATTCATCATTATCAAAAGAACCATCTTTAACTAAATCTTCTATACTCTTTTTTTCATCAAATTTATCACTATTTTTATAAGCATCTTTATAAGAAATAAACATAGTAAGCATATTATCACTCATTTTTGTATTATTACTACTTTCAAATATACTACCAGTATAATTAGAAAGTGTTATTGAAAAATTTGATACTTGAACAAATAAAAATGTTGACATCATTATAAGTGTTCCACACTTAACTATTTCCATCATTATATTTTTAAATGTATTTTCTTCATCTGGATCTAAAAGTTTATTTACAAATTTCCAAATTATGAAAAGTGCAAATAAAGTTACTGCTATTGCCATAATTCCAGTATAGAAGTTTTTAAATGTTTGATTATTGGATAATGAATTAATTATATCAAAAGCATTTAATTTTTTTATTATTTCTAAAAGTCCATCTATTAAATCATATATAAAACTTATTATATACCAACCTAGACTTCTTAACAAATCAAAAACTTTTATCATATATGTAACCTACTATGTAAATAACCTAATTATGATATTAACTAATGATATTGCTAGAATAATTCCAAAAATCCCTAATAATGTTTGAACTATTCTTGTTTTTACTCTTGGCTTTTGATCTACATCTACAACAGCATACATTATAAAACTTATTACTAAGGCAATTCCTGCAAGTGCTATACCTACTGCCAATGCCCAATCGGTAATTTGTTTTATTACTTTTAATACAGTATCAACAGTGTATGTGCCACCTTCTAATTGACTAATTGCTAATACATTAAATAAATTTTTCATTATAATCACCCTTTCTTTAAACTATGTCAACAAAAAAAGAACTGTGTAATTATCAATAAACTTGATTAATAACTACACAGTTCCAAGAAAGGGAATGTTCTTTAAAAATAACACTACACCATATCTCAAATAGTGCAGTTATCAATCTAATTTTCAAAGAACTTCAGTTTATTTTATTTTGACATTTCTATATTATCCTTTTCTAATCTATCTATTAAAGATTTATTCATATAAGAATTAACTATTTCTTTATTACAAATAATATCTTCTACATCAACTCTATCATCATTACCAGCAACAAAATGCTTACCATCAAATGAATTATCTTTATCGCTAAAATTCCTTTCAAATATTAATGGTACAGTGCTTTCACAGTTGGAATGATATATTGCAAAAAAGCCTTTTTGTTTCGTTTTTAAGTCAGCATCTACATAAATATTATTATCAACTAGAAAACCAATTACTTCATAATATTGATTAAACTCTTTACTGTATGCTTGACCCCTTACTAATGGACCTATTTCAGTAGGTCTTATTTTTAACTCTCTTGTATTAGAATTATTAATTATATCCAAGCATCTTTTGATTTTATCTTCCATACTAGCATTATCCAATTCCATCATGGATTGATAGTACCAAGTACAATTCTCTATAATATCTGATTTTTCATCCAATACTTCCTTAATAAAAATATTATTTTTAGTCATATATCCCTGCTCTTTATCACTCCATAAATCTAAAGTAGTAAAGAAAATTTGATCATCATAATCAAAACCCAAAAAATAATATTTATTATCATCAACACCTAGAAATGCTTGACCTTTTTTTAATTTATCTTTCAAGCTCATCACTTTCCTTTCTTCTGTCATCATTAAACATTGTTTGTAAACAGCCATAACCACATATCTTATATTCTCCATCATCTAATGTTATATAGTCATACAAAGCATAATCATCTACTTCTTGGTTTAAAGTTTCAAAATCTTCATCAGTAAAATCTTGTTCTTCTTTCAGTTCTTCCCAATCATTATAATCAATATGACACATATTAGATTCACTCTCACAAACAAAATCATAAACATATTTTAATAACGGACTTAATTTACTTACTTTTGGTAATGTTAACTCTTTACCTTTACCTTGCTCTATAAGTCTATATAATGAGTTTTCAATTTCTTCCATAGATGCCATATTATAATTACAATCCAAATCTGAAACATCATAATAATTTATTACATTTGCTTGATCACCTGTTTCCAAGTTTTTAATTATATAGTTAACATATAAATCATCTTGATCGTTCCAATAGTTTAATATTTTATATTTCATAGCTATCTTTCTATTTCAGTATTTTCTTTGTTAGAAGTTTTAGTATGAATTTGTCCATCAGAAGTATAAACTTTATTATTTTTTCTATCCGTAACTTCAAAACCTAAAATATCAATTGCTTTATCTTTATATGTTTTTCCATCTTTTACAACATCTTTTTGATATGTGGATATTCTACCCTTTACAGAAATCCAATCACCTTTTTGTATTTCATTTCCATAAGAATTAACTAAATCACCTCTTAAAATAATTGGCACATATTGAGTATTGCCATTGTTATTTTGTGCTAAATCAAACCTTAATATTTTTTTACCATTTTGATTAGTATAAATATCATTAATATTAGCAACATTTCCTTCCAATTCAAAACTATTTCTTGAATTTCTCATTTCTTTTTCATTATTGTTCATCTTATTTTCTCCTCCTTTTTTCTGTTAAAATGTTCAACAATTCTTTTATATAAAAACAAATCAGTTCCATCTATACATTCAATTTTACAATTGTTGTCTTCTAAAAACTGTAAAAAAGAGATGTTATCATAAATATTTCTTGATAAATGTGTAACATCTCTTATAATTAACTTTGAATACTTATGTTTTTTTATATCGTTCATTAATCTATTTAGTTCTTTTCTATCTAAACTTAAACGATTTTCTACTTCATCTAAATAAATTTCATAATTATATTTTTTTAGATTACAATATTTTTTTACTAGTGAAATAATACTATTTTTTACATAACTATTACTATTTTTTAAACTAATATAAACTGCAACTTCTTCCATTTTTTCACTACCTTTCTAAATCTTCCTCAATTTTTTTAGATTCACTATTAAAACTTGATAAGGCACTATCTAAATCATCCCCATAATAATGTCCATTTAACCAACTACCTGTTGTCTTATCTAAATAAGATGCAACTATAAATTGCTTACTTTCTATTGCATATATTAAAGAATAATATGTTTCATTTTCTTTAAGTACAATACATTTTCCCATACCACTATTATTAAATATCATTTTAATAATTCTCCTTATCAACTAAATTACCAACATAAACAACTTGTTTGTTAGTTCCACTTATACAAGTAATAAGTGTTATATCTGATTTGTTAGTGATTTTTAAATCAGTTGTTCCAGTTTTTTCTATCTCATATCTATTAGACGCTTCATAAATATATTTAACGCCTTTGTAATAAAAGTTTATTTTATCTTTCATATCTAACTTCTTTAGATTTTTAAAAAAAGATATATAACTATTACCAGAATGACCTGCCAAAATTATATGACTATTTATTTGTTCATCTGGTAGGGTTGTTTCCTTTAAAGTATAAATATTTTTATTAACATTATTACTTGCACTTGTTTTATCTACTATACCTTTTTTTAAATTAATTTTTGGTATTTCTAAAACACCAATATAATTATCAGTTTCTTCTTTAACTGTTGGAGTTTCAACACTTACTTCTTCATCAGAGTCTTTTTCTTCTTTAATTTCAAAAAACTCCTCTACCTTCTCATTATCAACACTATCTTGTTTCTTTTGCTGATAATGATTATATATGTTATATGAAATACCTAGAAGAAGTAAAAAGATACCCAAAAATATTATTAATGAGTATCTTTTATTTTTTATTGGATTTTCTTTTTTTAATAGTTCCATAAGTTATCACTCCTATACCTAATGCAGATATTCCTAGCATAATAAATGGCATATAATCATTTTTTAAAGTATTAGGTACTTCAACAATGATTTTTTCATCAGATAATTCTGATTTAACTATTTTCCCATCCTCAAGTATTTCAAACCACATCTTCTCATCATTAATTTGATATCCTTCAGGAGCTTCTTTTTCAATAAAATAGTATTTTCCATATCTTAAATTTTCAATTAAAATCTTGCCTTCTTCATTAGTTCTTCCACTAAACACTAATTCATCATTCTCATTATAAACTTCTATTAATGTATTAGGTAAAACTTCACCAGTTGAAATATCTACTTTTGTTATTTCTACACTTCCCATAATAGGCTTGTTTTGCATTTCTGCTTTAACAATTTTTCCATTATCTTTAACTTCAAAATAAACCTTTTCAGTAGTAATTACATATCCAGTAGATGCTTCTTTTTCCAAAATATAATACTTACCAACTTTCAAATCATCAATAATAATTTTACCTTCTTCATTAGTTGTTCCAGTATATATTAATTCATCTTTATCTGTATAAATTTCAAGAATAGTATTTGGTATAACATCTCCTGTTATTAAGTCTTTTTTAGTTATTTCAACTTTTCCTTTTTTATAATAATTATTTAAAGTCATATCTTTTATAATTAAGCTTGTATATTGATCTTTAAATGTTAGTTCAAATGAATATTTTGTTTCATCAAGAACATAATCTTTTAATGTTGAAATTTCCTTTATATAATATTTTCCAAGTTCCAAGTTATCAATGCTTACTTTACCATTCTTTGTTTTTACTTCTTTAATTAATTCATCTTTTGAGTATATTTTTTTACTACCAATATAGATATCATCATCAGCATATAATCCAAGTACAACATCATCTAATAAAGTTTTTTCATAATGATAAGTTCCATCTTCTATGACAAACTTTTCGCCATTTTTAACAATATCAACTTTTCCTTTAACTCTTTCATTTGCAAAATCAACTAATAATAATGCTCCATAATTTTCATCTAAAATTATTTCACTACCATCACCTATGTGAACGCTTAATGGTTTATTATTCCAAACATAACCTTCAACTATTTGATCTTCAACTTCTTCTAAAAGAAAATCACCAACTAAAGTAGAAGGTGTAATAATTACTCCGTTTGAATCAGTTTCATATACACATACTTTTTGGGCAGTAGGATAAGTAATTGTTTGACATACATATTCATTAGTCTTTGCATCCTTAATTCTAAATTTAATACCCTTTCTAGTAATAGTTTCACCAGTTTCCTTATCAACTTTTACTATTTTTATTTTTGCTTCAATAGGAGCATTAGATATTAACTTATATATATCCTTTTCGCTATTTTCATCAATAACAACTTCAAAATCTTTAACCTTTTCATAGTTAGGTGTTGATGTTACTTGTTTAAAAGTATAAGAACCATAAGGTAATTTTATTTCTGCAAATCCTTTTTTATCTGTGGTAATCTTTCCAACCATACAAGTATTACCAGTAGTTGATTTTAGTAGATTTTTTTGAGTACAATTATTTAAATATATTTCAAATGTAATGTTTGGCTCACACTTGAGTATTCCAGTAGAACCATTAGCAAATGTTTTAAATAATTTTACATCTGCTTCTATTACTTTTTCATACACCTCTAACTCTGCAAGTAAGTTATCTTTATCAACAGTAAAAGTGTATTTATTTTTATCAAGTGTATAGCCTCTACTTGGAGTAATTTCTTTAACAGTAAAATCACCTAAGTCTGGTAAATAATCACTAATTCCGTAACCGTATTCATCAGTTATAATTTCACCAACTTTCTCATTGTTTAAATTATAGATACCATATACTGCTCCCTTTAAACTAGCGTTACCTTGTGCGTTACTTTCTTTTGTATCACTATCAACTTTATAGATTTTTAATCTTCCACCTACTGATGTTATTTCAACACTTGCTGGTACTGGATCATAATTTCCTACTCGCATTACATTTTGAGAATGATCAGAAAAATAAACTATTGGATTTGTTGAAAACTTATTTGTATTTTTGGCTAATTTTACTTTAACTTGCCCTACAGCTGTTGGTGTTATTGTCAAAGTATTCCCATTAATACTGGCTGTTCCATTTTCAACAGATACCACTTTAAAACTACTTAATACTCCATTTTGATCTACAAAATTTTGACTTTTACTAATAGGTACTTTCACATCAGTATTAAAACTTGGTCTTTTGTAGTGATTAGCAACTAAATTCTCTATTTCTGCAATCTCACTAGCAAATTTGTCTGGATTGTCCTTGCCATTCAAAGTATCTGTAAAAACAAATCTTGAAGTTGGCTCTGCAGTTCTCCAAATTAATACTTGAGTAATATAATACCATCTATTATGGGAATGGTCATATCCATTTTCATTATATTGATAACCATAATACGCAAGTAATGAGATTCTGTCCCATTGCTCTTGAGTCATGTTAAGATAAGTAGCATAATCACTTCTTGCTATCTTGTAATAAGGTAAATTATTATTAATTTCAACATAAGGTTGAAGACAGTAGACAAATGCATTATCTTCACTTCTTCTTATAAATGCTCCTTGCTGATATTTCACATATCCATCAGGTCTATATTTTTTTATAAAAACATTAGGTATTTTCTCTGAGGGCCATATAGCTTGGCCTGTGTATTCCTCAGCATTTACTTTTATATTACCAAAAAACAATGATAAAAAAAGTATGCCTATAATTGCATACAATGACTTTATTTTTTTCATTTCATTTAATTCCTCCATTTCATAAAAAAACACTTTAAAAGTGCCTAAAATAACTTTATCATTTCGCCCAAATATCGACCAGAATAACTATTTATAGTAGAGCAAGAATATCCCATACCAGTTGACTCACCATATTCGATACAAGCATTCAAACAATTTTCTTGGCTACCATACTTTTCGATTGCAAAATCAACCTTCGCCCAACTCCATGCTGGAGAATTGTAATATTCATTCTCTGTTATTCCAAGTTCATCCCAAGCATTAATATCATTTTTTGTATCTACTTTTGGTGATTCGTTTGATGGTTGTTTTTCTTCCTTTTTTGTTTCTGATTTAGGGCTTTCATGTTTTATTTCTTTTTCTTGGTCTTCTTTAGATACTGAACTGTCATCTGTTTTAACGTCAGTATTTTGTTCTTCTTTTTCTTCCTTAACTACATTTGTAGTATCTTTTTGATTATTTGATTCGTTGATTACTTCTATATTTTTATCTTCAATAGACTTTTTTGAACTATGTCTATTATTCAGAAAGAAGAAAAGTGTTAAAACTAAACACAGCATTACAACAATACCCAAAATAACCCATATTTTGTGAGATTTATTTTTTTCTCTCATAACATATTACGCCTCGCTTTCAAACTTCTTATATCGACTAAAAATAGATAAATATAAGGAAATAATTCTATAATATTATTCACTCAAAAAGTCAAAATTTGCAAGAGTTTTTTCTCACTTTTTTATTTATTATGGAATTTTCAACTTTTTTTGTATAATATACATCTATTTTCACCTCCTCGTATATTTAGTTTTTTATTACGAGATCCCTATAAACTCAAAAATTAAAGTACAAAAAAAGAGCCTATATGACTCAAAATGGTTACTACTTTAATTATTTACTTATAAACTACCAAATTAAACGCTATTCCAAATCTTACAATAGCACTACATTTAATCGTATTAAAAGTTTCTCTACCTAAAACAAACTTTGTTTTAATTGATGCTTCTGATTTTCCACATAACAAACAATCATTAATATAAGCATTTTCTTCTTTAGACATTATAGAATACAATTTATTAAGTTGAATGTTAAACTCATTATAGTTTTGTTCATTATCAAGTTTATATTCTACAGCCATACCAACGGGATCAGAAATATTGTTAGTAAATTTTTCTAATTTAGGTCTATAACTGGGAGTTAATCTAACATGATACCCATTAATAAACTTATTTCTAGCAATTTTCATTTCTCTTAACTTTTCTATAACTTTTTCATAAGTTGCTGGTATATCATAAATAACCATCTCCTCTTTTGTTAATGTAAAGTTATCTGCGTATTCTTCTTGTAAGACTTCTTCTGATTTTAAATCCATAGTAACCACCTTCCTAAAACAAAAGAGAGAAAATTTGGGGAAGCTTCTCCTTAATTTTCTCTCTTACCATAACTTAACATATTATTTTTAGAGGCATCTAAAACTATTGAATTATCGTGAAAACTATAATATCTAAAATAGCATTTTGAATAATAAAAATTTTCAATGAAATTCATAGTACCACCCTCATTTCAATAAAAAAGGGTGAAAAAGTCAGTGTCATTTTTAAAATAGAAATTGATACTGCTTCTTCTACCCTAACAATTAAAAATGAATTTGTTACAAATAGCTTTTGCTATCAACAACTTCAAAATAAAATTAATTGTCTTCTATTCTAATATTTTTACCATAATATGTCAATAGAATTTTTTTAAAATAAACAAAAATGCAAAGAAATATATAACCTCTTTGCATAACTTATCTATTTTACTATATTATACCACTTGACAAAACGCAGTCAAGCTTATGTTATGTCTAATTCATGTCGTTTAATGCTTTTTTCATGTCGATTTAAAAAATACAACTTATTTGACAATTAATTGCTCTAAAACAGACTTTTCTAATCTTTCAATTACTTCTTCCAATGACAATTCATTTATTTGTTTTTTTAGTGTTTCATATTTTCTTTCAGCTTTTTCTTTTGTATCTTCAATTCCACTGAAAGCATTTTCAATAGTGTATTCTCCTTCGCTTTCTTCAAAAGTTATATATGTTCCATATTCATAAATACATTTTTCTTTTAAAGGTAATGGTTTGTAATTCCCATCAAGTTCTGGAAAATCAGTATGGTTAAAGCTAATTAGATATAAATTAAAAATCACATTTTCCTTTTTTATAGTATCTCTAAAAATTATTAAATCGTTATGTAATTTACTAACCGAATCTAAAGCGTTATTTTGCTTTTTATATTTAGTAATATAATCATGAAAACTGCCTATACTATTATCCAATTTTAAAAGTTTTTTGTATTCTTCTTCATAATTCTTTAACTGAAGTTTTTCAACAAGACTATAAATATTTTTTAACTTACTGCTTATCATACTACATCCTCTTTTCATCAATTTAATCTTTATTAAATTATTAATTGGATTTATTCAAGTAAATTGTAACATATAAACATATCATTTGTAACAAATAACTATAAATTTATTATAATTTCTCTAACTTTTTTATATACATGAGTTTTTTCTATTTTACTAATAAAGTATAAAAATAATCCAGATTCTATGATTGTCATTAAAATAGTTATATTATTGGCAAAACCAGCACTAGTTATCGAAATTGCCATATCACTTGGTATACCACTTATATCACTAATATAATTAGCAAAATTATAATTAAATTCCATAACATTACTGATTACATACATGCATATTACAAATAAAGATGTCATAAACAATGTTTTGATAAGTATTGTAACATAATCTTTTAAATCCATTTTAAATCATTCCTTTCTTTTAATTTTTTAATGATTGCTTTTTCACATTTTTATACTATAACCTATTTTGCATATAACCTTAACTGTTAATTATTATAACGCATTTTAGGAAGTATTTTGACACTTTAAAATTAATTAATCTTTAAATACAATAGGAGACATCACATGATTATTTCAGATTATATAATAGCTTATCAAAATCAAATATAATAAAAGCAGAACCGTGAAATTACTCAAAAGATGAATTAAGAAAAACTTCAATACAAACATACTCTTTATTAATTTTACAAAAAATTGCTATGTAAAAAAGAAAAATAAAACTATTGGTTACTTTGCATAATTTATTTTTTATGCTTGAATATTTTTTTAAAAATTTGCATTTTCAATTTATATGAAGATAACTTAACTTTAAGTTTTGCTATTTTTAAATCTTGATGCATGTTCTCATATTCCTGTGCTAATAATTTCTTTTCTATGCTATGATATAAATCTTTATCAACGACTTCATAATTTTTGTAATTATCTTCTTGTTCATTACTCATTGCTAAAAACACAAAAAGCATAATAGCCATTACTCCTAAAAAAACAAATAAAGCAATATAAAGAAATCTATCAACATTATTCATATATGCAAAAACGAATGGCTTATCTTTACATAAGATAAAGAAGTAAAACTCTATACAAGCACATGCGACTAAACTAAATATTAATAATAAACTACAAATATATTCTACTAATTTCTTAATTTTCATAATAACACCTTTTTATTCATAGCAAATGATTATTCTTCAATTATAGTAATATTTTTTTCAAATTTAGTATTATCACTTGCATTTTCGCTTAAATACATACAAAAATTACAACACTTATCTTCCTTGTTCTCAAGAATGTAATTGCCTTCATTATCATAAATGTATACTATATCTTTTTCAAATTTATGATAACAAATCTTTTTAAATGTAATACCATATTTCAGAAAAGTCAACAAATCATAATAACTAAACTCATCATCCTTTAAAATTTCTACTTTGGTATCCTTACTTGAAATTAAATTTTTAAGTTTAATTATCATTTTCACTTCATCTTTTAATGATTCATATTGAGTGTTGATTTTTGCGTCTAGTTTTTTTATATCATTTTTTAGTTTTGTTTTGAATAAGCTTTTATCATATTTTTGCATCAAAATATCACGATAGTCCTTATACAAATCTATATAACTTTCCAACGTTTTAATCCAAACATTGGTTTCCTCAACTTGATACCAAAGACATACATCTAACATTCTTTCTGTCAAATCTTCTTTTGAAATGGGATGTTGACTTTTAATTTTTTCTTCCTTTTTTTTCATTTTCGTCCTCCAAATTACACTACCATCACCATTATATCACATATCTCAACGATTGTCCCGAACTTTTGCTAATATTTTTAATTTAAATGGGAAAATTAAAATGGTGATAGTATGTATAATAATAATTTAAAATATTGCAGAGAGGAACTTGAAATGACTCAAACTGAATTAGGATATATATTCGGAGTAACTAAGCAAACTATTTCAGGTTGGGAAAATGCCAAAGATACAATACCATTTAATAAATTGGTAAAATTTTCTAACTTATATGGATATTCATTAGATTACATTTCTGGATTTTCTAGAAAGAATATCAAATATAATGATAAAGCTAAACTCAATAAAAAAGAAATTGGCAAAAAACTTAAAGAAATAAGAAGTATTTTAAATCTCTCACAACAAAAATTATCTGATGAGTGTGGAATATCACAAACGACATACAGTGGTTATGAAACTGGACGCTATTTAATTAATACAACTACAATCTATACTATTTGCGAAAAGTATAATGTGTCAATGGATTGGCTCGCAGGAAGAAATAATAACAAATTTCTAAAGGTTTTAAAATAGAATAAAATGAAAATTAAAAGATTAAAAGCATTAAGAATTAAAAATAATCTAACACAAAAAGAGATAGCAGAAGTTTTAGATATTAAACGTTCAACTTACGCTGGGTGGGAACTTGGTACTAATATAATTACTTTGCGAAAATTAGTTATGCTTAGTAACTTTTATAAATCAAGTATTGATTACATAGTTGGAATGACTTTATGTAATCGATATGTATCTGATATGAAAATTGATTTACATACAATCGGGAATAATTTAAAGTCCATTAGAATCAACAACAAAAAAACACAAAAAGAAATGGCAGATTTTTTGAAAATATCTGTATCTTCTTATACACTTTATGAATTAGGGAAAATATTAATACCTACGAAATTTATATATAAGATTGCAAAAAAATTTAATTGCTCAATTGATTATATAATTACAAAAAAATAAAAAACTATTTTTAGTTTTTTATTTTTTTGTAAGTTTTAAAGTTTTATTTTGATTTAGTTCTTGTAAATCTGAAGGAACAAATATTCCATCCTGCATGATTAATTCATCATCAAAAAATATTTGTCCACCTCCATTTTCTTTTTTATGAATTTGTACCATATCCCAATGAATACCAGATTCATTACCATTGTTGCTAGTTGGATGACTCGCACCTAAAGCCAAATGAATAGAACCTAACATTTTTTCATCGTAAATTATATTTTTTACAATTCTATCAATTTTTGGATTAGTGCCGAAAGCAAACTCACCTACATATCTTGCTCCAGCATCTGTATCTAATATTCTGTTCAAGTCTCTAGTAGTACTACCAGATTCTGCCTTAATAACTTTACCATCTTTAAAGTCTAACTTTATGTTAGAAAAAGTAATATCTTGATATAAAACATCTGCATTATAAGTTATTGTACCATTTACACTATCAAGTTCAGGTGCAATAAATACTTCTCCATCAGGCAAGTTGATTTTACCATTACAAATAACTGCTTTATATTTTCCAATATTAAAGTCTAAATCTGTTGTAGGAGTCAGTATTTTTACTCTATTAGCCTTATCCATTCTTTCTTTTAAAGGCAACATAAGTTTACCCATTTCTCCATAGTCCGCCAAAACAGTATCGAAATAAAAGTTTTCAAACTTTTCTGTACTCATACCAAATTTTTGTGCAAAAACTTTTGAGGGGTATCGAACTGTTACCCATTTTGTCTTTGGCAAACGTATATCCCAATGAACTGGTTTATAATATAAATTATGGTATAAATTCCATTTTTCTGGTGGAATATCACTTAATTCAAATAAGTTGTCATCATCTTTTATTTCTATATAAACATCCATTTCTGACATCATTACTGATTCAAATGCACTTTGAATGTTTATTTGTTCGGCACTAATATTCCTTAATAGTTCTCTTTGTATATCGCTTTCTTTTAATAATACAAATGGTAATGCTCCTCTTTCATAGCATTTGCTGATAATATAGTTTATCAACGGCGCACAACTTCTGCTCGATTCAATAAGAACTCTCTCCCCTTGCTTTACTTCACAAGAGTGATTTACTATTAAATCTCCTAATTTTTCTAATCTTGGATCTCTCATTTACAACCACTACCTCCTTCTACTTTTTGCATCTAAATTATCAAAACTTGCTCCCATATTCATAATAAATTCTTCTTCATTTCTAGGGTCATTGCCTATGTATTCTTTACTTATAATATTTTCACCAACATATTCAGTGTATCCATAAGGTTTTTGTATCATTGAAGCATGTCCACCACTTAATCTCATAATTGATGTTGGCAAATCAACAATTTCTCTTAATGGTGCAATACCAGAGAATTTAACATTCATTCCATCATAATCAATTGAATCATATAATACTCCATAATTTGATACTAAACTCAAAATACTTTTGTAATTATCTTTACTACTATTTATTGTATAATACATATTTGGTTCTAATATTTTCATTCCTGCATCTTTAAACGCTCTCATAAGGGCAATAGGAACTGCTATATTAAAGTCTGCTGGATCTGATCCAACATTATCACATTTACCATTAATCAAGGATATTTCAGCATCAGTTACTTCCCAACCAAACAAACCTTGTTGACAATAAGATTTAACCAATCTTTCCACTTGTTTTTGATATTTAGGGAATAAATAATCTGTTGAGAATTTAGATTGATATTTTAACCCACTTCCTCTTGGCAATGGCTTTACTTCGAAACCAACACCAGATACTCTTGTATAATTAGCCTCTCCGTAACCTGTATTAATTGGTGTTTCTTTATGAACAATAATAGGATTTGAGAATTTAGTCTTTATTCCAAACCTTTCAGATAAAATATTGTCAATAACTTCAGCCTGTAATGCTCCCATCAATTTTATAACGATTTGTCCTGTTTGCTTGTTAAACATAGCTTGTAAATCTGGATTTTCATCATTTATTATTTCTAAAGCTTTAATAAGCGCCATTTCTTGAGAATTATCTACTGCTTCTATGGTTGTTTGAAATAATGGATTTATGAATGATACTCTTTTATATTCATCAATTTCGTTACCTATTATTTCTCCACATTTTGCTGATAAACCAGTAATAATTCCAATTTGACCACTCTCTAAACGATCTACTTTTTTCTTAGTAAAACCATCTATAACACTCATAGTTCGTATTCTTTCTGTTTTACCATCTTTTGTAGGAATTTCTTCCCTATTTTCTAATTGACCTGCTAAAGTTTTAACATATAATTCTCGAACTTCATTTTCTCTCTTAACAGTATAGACATATCCAGAAAATTTATCTGATTTTCTTTCTTTATAAGTTGGCAAATATTGATCTATTGCATCAATTAACAATTTCATTCCTTCATCTAATAATGCACTTCCACCATAGACGCAAAATAATTCGCCTTTCATAGATAGTTCTCGAATTTTTCTTTCAATCAAATCTTTATCTATTGCTTCATCATTGATATATTTTTCCATTATTTCGGAATCAATATCAGCAAGTTTTTCTTTAACATCCTCTTGGCTAGGTTCTATATAAGATAATCCATCTTTTGAAGTATCATCCTTTTCTACTATTATTTTGGGTAATATTCTACTATCTAATTTAGTATGAATTTCATTCAATGTTCTCTTATAATCAGCACCCATTCTATCCATTTTATTTATAAATATAACCGTTGGAACTTGTTTTTCTTTCAACATATTCCAAATAACTTGAGTTTGAGGCTCTATACCTTCAACTCCTGATATAACTAAAATCGCTCCATCTAAAACATTAATTGCTCTTTCTACTTCTGCTGAAAAATCAACATGACCTGGTGTATCTATGAGTTGAATTGTTTTATTTTGTAATGGAATAGTAACCAAGGAAGCTCTTACAGATATACCTCTACTTTGCTCTATTTTCATATTATCTGTCGTCGTATTACCATGGTCAACTCTACCTGTCTGTTTTTTTACTTTTGTGTGTACTAACAATTGCTCTGTTATAGTTGTTTTACCAGCATTTGCATGAGCAAATACACCAAGTGTCATTATGTCATTATTCATTTTTATCATCTCCCCCTAATAACTGACTTAATATTTCATTTTCTAATATATAATATTTTTTAGTTGAATATTTAGAAAAATCACTTAAAATATAATTATTTACTAATTCGTTTAAATCTCTTACATTTTTAATTGATAATTGATTTAAAGGTCTACTAAATATACTGTGATCTTTAATTAAATAAAAACTATCATTAATCAAATCTATCCATAAAGGAAATATTATTGATTTTGTCCTTAAAAATATTTTTGTATCTATTTTATTAAAAACATTTGAATGTATTTTTATATTATAACCTGTTTTTCTATAGCAATCGTCAATTATACTATTGAGTAATTTTAAATCTATGCTAGAATCTAAATTATTACTTATGCTTCTTCCCTCATCTAATAAACAACATAAATTAATATTCTTAACTTTTAAGGAATTTAGCAAATCAATTACATCGGATATTTCATTTAAATTATTTTTTGTAACAGTTACTTGAATAGTAACGCTTTTTTTGTTACGTTGTAAATATTTAATTGTATCAATTGTTTTTTTAAATCCCATAGAATTTCCACGTAAATAATTATGATTGCTTTCCAACCCATCTAAACTTAAACAATAACTATCTACATAATTAAGTATTTCATGATTAAATGCAAATCCATTTGTAAATATTGACGGCTTTACTTCATTTTCTTTACAATATTGTAGCATTTTCAAAAATAAAGGAGAAATTGTACATTCACCGCCAGTTAGCATAACCTCATTAATATTCATTGCTTTTATTTTTTGAATTGTATTTTTAAATTTATCAAATATAATATCGCAATCTTCAAATTCTTTATTTCCAGCATTCATATAGCAATGTTTACACATTAAATTACATTTATGGGTTATAATTATATTCACCTTATTCATAATTTTTCATCACCTCTATTAAAAATGCAGTGTAATCAATTATTGAATATGGACATTGATTAAGTAAATTAATAAATAATCTTTCATTATAGTAAATGAACTTTTTATATCCATTTTGACTCTTACAATTATCAAGAGTATAACTTATAGTATTATTATTTATATTTCCAATAACAATTTTTTTGTTTTTTATACTCATACAATATACAAACCCAAAAGAATCTATAAAAATGTTTCTAGGAATGTTATTTCCATAGCTTCTATTACTATTTTCATTATTCAAATAAATATTGTACGGACAATCATATATCAATTCTTTTTCCATAAATAAATTAGAGAAATTAAGTTCTTTTGATTTAACACCAGCAACTATCTTATCGAGTGCAACATTTATATTAGTCAACTTGCTCAAATTATAATCTATATGTAATAAAATGTTATCATACTTATTAACAATATCTATTATTTTATCCTTTTCAGTGTATTTAAATTTTAATTCATAAAAACAATCTTTATTATTTTTGATATTTAAAAATGTTTTGACATCACAGTAAATAATTGTATAAAAATCTTTATTCACTTCATTTATGATATTTGAATACTTATCATCGTAATCGCTAACTTTGATAAAAATCGTTATATCATTAAAAATTAATTTTTTTAATTCTTTATAAACATCTACTAGGTTACTTGCTTTGCATTCGATAAACAATCTTTGAAAACCTCGATTACATACCATAGAATCTTTAAATAACGTAACCAATATATCATTCGAATATTCCACAGTTATAGAAGCATTTTCGGTTTTAAGATATTTATTCATCATACAACCTACAATTTGGCAATGAATTTTCTATGCTTTTATAAATTCCATAGCTAATACCAAAACAGCCAGTATTACATCCTCTAATTTTGCAATCCTTACAACCTTTTTTTGTTCTTCTTGTAATATTATTAAATTTCTTAACATTTTCGCTATTCCATATTGTTGGCATATCATCATTTAAAATATTTCCCATTTTAAATTCAGGATATTTCATCATATCACAAGGATATACATCTCCGTTAGAATCAATATTTATTCTTGTTTTACCGCAATTACATTTTAATAAACTAAATTTATAACTATCTTCTTCAGTAAATTTACTATTTTTATACAAATCATTATAAAATTTATAACCATCTATACCCATTCCTAGCTTTTCAAATTTAGTTCCATTTTCATGTTCTTTAATATATATTAAATCTTTTAATAAATTTTCATCTATTGTAACTAATTCAGTTTTCTTACCTCTGCCCATTGGTAAAACTAAAATAGTTCCAAAGGAAGCTGCACCTTTTGAAGAAACATAATTATACATATCAATTATGCCATCTTTGTTTTGATTGGTTATAACCATTTGAGTTCTAAAAGCCCATTTCATTTTTTCGCAAACATTAATTGCAGATACTGCACCTTCATAACTACCTCTACCTCTTAATCGATCATTCAATTCTTTATTTGTAGAGTCCAAGCTTATTTTAATTCTTATTAAATTTTTATTTAATTGTTCAAACTTGGATAATAATTCTTCTGTTATTCCAGTACCATTTGATACTAATTCAACAAATACTCCATTTTCGTTAAATAATTTTACACATTCTGGTAATTGATTAACTAAAGTTGGTTCTCCACCTCTTATTGAAACGTATTTTATACCACTTGATATTAATTTTTTTGCAATTTTAATAACATTATTATCATCTATCTTCTCTTTATTTCCTAATGCTGAGGCACTACAGAATATACAATGCAAATTACAATAATTTGTTATATCCCATGTTGCATATAACGGATATGGTAATCTAATCTTTCCATTGTTAATATAATGTTCATGTATTAGAACCAAAAAGCCATCTGGTTGATACTCTAACTTATTATTCTCACATAATTCATTATACTTTTTAAATAAATCATATAACTTACTCAAAAATATCACATCCTTCAAAATATGGTAAATATTCTTCTATTTCATTCTTTGTTTTAGCATTAATTATTTTAATAAAATAATCTACCGCAACAGAATCTAGTTTTAATATTACATTGGTTTTACAGTTTAAAACAAAACCAGTTTTTTCATCTAAATCATCAGTAATATAATATATTATATTTTTATTTATTTTCATTAAAATTACACTCCCCACATAAAATACAAGAATTTAAATCTCTACCATATAAACTTTCTTGAAATAGCAACGCTCTTGCTCTACAACCACCATTACACAATTCTCTTTTTGAACATTTTTCTTTACATTTTAAATCACCATATTCATCCACCATTTTGTTCCAACATAAAGATAAATTAAATTCATTATCATTTATATTGCCAAATATAAAGCGATTTGTAATAAGACTTGGACACAAGCAAACATTTCCATTTGATTTAATGTATAAAAATCTCTTACCAACACCACAATCTGTTATTTTTAATTCAACATTTAATTCTTTATTCTTATATAAATCATGTATTATTTGAACACTTCTAAAAGTATTTTCATCTAATTTATTAGCTCTACCATTTGGAATAATAGCGTCTAATACGCAGGGAACATTCAAATCTTTTAAAAACATTATTGTATCATCAATATTTTTTTCATTATGAGTTCCAACCATAGTATTAACAGATAATTCAATACTAGTTTGTTTTAATTTATTTATATTGCTAATTGTTTTATCTAAAGCTCCAATCATTCCTCTAAATTCATCATGATTTTTAGCAATATTTGAATCTACTGAAGTAATAATTTTTTTAACACAATATTTTTCAAATAAATCTAAAACTTTGTTGCTTTGAATTGTTAAATTACTAAAAATCGTAACCAGCATTCCTGCATCATATAATTTGCTTAATAAGTATTCTAAATCCTTATATAGCAGTGGTTCTCCACCTGTTAAATCAAATTGATAAACATTCAATTTAACAGCTTGTTCTATCAAATTATCTAATGCTTCTAAACTTAATGTGTGTTGATTTTCGAGTTTGAAATCACCATAACAATGTTTACATCTTAAATTACATTTATCAGTAAGTTCAACAAAAAGTCTTGCCGTATCTAAATTAGTAATCTTTTTAATATTATTGCATCTCTTTTGTTTTTCTTGTTTTAATGTTCCTAAATCCAGCAACTGATTTAACACATCTTCTAAATCACAATAATAACTTGAAAATTCTTTGATAGTTATACCTTCATGTTCATAAATAAAATTTAATATTTCGAACATATCTTCATTTATAATACTTTTTGTTCTACTTTTTCTATCAAAAAGAAATATAATATTTTCTTTTTGATTGTTTACAATAATAACATCTTGATTTATATATAGTGGCATAGGTACCTCCTTAATCACAATAATTGGAGAAACAGGATAACCTGTTTCTCAAGTTAAGCACTACAATGACAAGTTCCAGAAGCACAAGCAAATGAACTAGAATTTGCTTTTACAACTGAAATTGTTGGCTTAACAGCTTTTGTAGTTTCTTTTTTCATCTAAACTACCTCCTTATATTTAGTTTTTTTATATGAGATCCCTATAAACTCATGTCTTAATTATTTTTGAAATATAACTCTGCTCTATTGTATTTGCCAGTATGTTCTAATTTAAAGTTTCCATTTGTATAGTTGTTCACTGTTTTTTTCCAAAAAGACTCTGCTTTTGGTGATAATGGAACAGCTTTTATAGTCCAATTGCCTTTATATATGTCAAAAATTTTCTTTACTGCTTCTTCACCAACTTTTTTTCCTTTATAATTATTTAAAACAAACATTTCACTTATTTCGTAATTATTTTCTGAATTATCATCTACTAATACAAAGCCTAAAATATCATTGCCTGACTTAATAAAATATGCATAATTAGTATCAAAATACTTATTCAAATCATATTCATATTCACATACTTTTGAGTCAAAAGTAATTGGAAAATATAAACTTAAATCATGTAAATACAATTGTAATAATTTTTCTAAATTTGTCCTTTCACTAGATGCTACTTTTTCTACACTAATATTCATTTTTTCCTCCTCATTTTTTAGTGTTTCATTATTTTAATAAAAAAAGGGGGACACAAAACAAGGTCCTCCTCCTCCAAAATATTAATAATAAAACACTAATTAAATTTAATCGAGGTCTATTCTACCATTTTTTCCCAATTATGTCAATATTTTTTAACAATAAATGTCGATTATTTTCACATTTTATATAATATAAAAATAATTTACTAAAGTTGGGTATTCTTTAATTATTTATTCTTCATTAAAGTCACTCCATAAATCCTCTACTTCTAAATTCAGTTTATTTATATTACTTAGCATAGAGTTTTTAAAATATCCAAATTTATTCTCAATTATATTACCATCTTCATCTTTAAATTTTCTCTTAACGACTCTAGGAACTATATAATGTATTATTTGTATTAAATCTTGATAAGAATTATTTTCTTCTAATAATTGATAAAATAACTTATCATAATAGAATATTTGTATATCACTTTCAGTCATATATCCACGATTTATTAATTCTAATGTAAGAATGTTATGTTCTTCCGCAACAAAAAAAGATGGTATTTTGGTTTTATCATCTTTATCTATTTGTTCTTTAATATTTTCTTTATTAGTATTTATTTGGGTGTCCTTTTCGGTATGCCCTTTTACCGTATGCCCTTTTCGGTAATACGGATTTATATTAAAAGGTATTTCATAAATTGAATAATCGTAATAAAACTTTCCATGTTCATCTTGTTTTCGTATGCGAGTTATATACTTACTGTTTTCTAACTCTAGTAAAATGTTTCTTAGTGCTTTTATACTTTCCTTACTTATTGCTTCCAAACCTTTCATTGAATAATCCCAAGTTTCTGGTAATGATAGCATAAATGATAATAACCCTTTAGCTTTGTATGATAAATTTTTATCTCGTAAATGATAGTTACTCATAACAGTATAGTTTTTATTTTTTTCTATTGTAAATTTTGCCATAACTCTTTCTCCTTCCATCAAAAAACAGACTATACAGTCTGCATTTTATTAAAAGGTGTAACTATATTTAAACTAACAATATAAGAAACAGTATAATTACTATGGCATATATTCGTTGTATTCCTTACATATTCTTGGTTAATCACCATGTAGTCATAATATTGCTAATGGAAGCAACGAGGCTTGTTTTGTTTTGGTTTTTTGCGGATATTACTCTGCCTGTTTCGTAGTCTATAAGGGTATAACTTGAGGCGGTGGTGGTACTAGC
>UMHM01097280.1_pt1 | contig 50628 bp, 38 predicted proteins | sample 1965501 | NCBI WGS metagenome assembly UMHM01 (sample SAMEA4836095, study PRJEB28245) | human gut metagenome | biome: gut microbiome; material: fecal sample | place: Denmark | collected 2008
ATTTTTTCTTCGAGAATTTTTTGCAACTAAACTACGCCTATAAATTCAAAGAATTTATAAAAAACTCATATTGCTGATTTTGTGCAATTAAAACACCACCCTTTTTATCTATACATCTGCTTACGCACAAATCTTGTGCGCAACCTTTTTTATACTCCTTGAAGCGCCATATTCCGTTAGCGATTCAATTAGATTATAAAAAAATAACCGCTCCAAGTTTCATTGCCTTTCGGCACGGCGTTTTAGCACCGACAAAAGCCCCTGTCAACGGCATAAAAATCTTGTTTTAGCACTCTCAAAAATTATCTCAAATTTAATGTGCATTTTATGTGATTTTTAGTCGTTTGCCTGTTAGACGTGCCGTAGTCTTGATACAAGTAGATGGATTTTCACACAACATTTTTATGCGGTTCGTTGACATAGGCATCTTGTGATTTGAATTAATGTGTTTTTGAATTTTCTCGGTGCTGCGCCGTCTTGTTGCCGAAAGGCAAATAAAACTCGGAGCGTATCAAGAAATGAAAAAGCATATTGAAAATTATGACGTTTTCAAAGAAACAATCTCAGAAAACAACGTCCTTGCAATGGCAGAGCAACTGGCTATGTACGAAACACGCTTCCTTATTGGTTATATGGGTAGCAGAATGCAAAAGATATATGCAGACCTATGCGTTGATATAAAGCGTAAAAACGATATTGACCACACTTACAGCGACAGTTATGATTTAGTCCAAGAATGCGCGCTGTTCCTTTGTAATCATTATGGGAAGCGATTAAACGACGTTTTGACACACGATAAAAAAGGCAAGGCAATAACAGTCAAGATTGCGTGCATTAGAGCAATGTCTAAACTTATAACCCGAAAAACAAGCGATTATTACCGCTTTGTGAGCCTTGATGCCTTAACGCCCGTCAGTGAGCCGTCTTGTGAGATTGAAGAAGATGTTGTAAAAGACTATACCGCCTACGATTCAATCGTTGACAGCCTTAATCTGACGGAGAATATGAGAATTGCGCTCGAATGTCGGCAAAACGGATTGAGTTATCCCGAAATCGCCGCTATACTTGACCGAGCGCAATCTACCGTATTTGAATACTTCATCAAAATGCGACAACACTATGTCGCTATTTATGGGTAATCTTAAATTTTATTTTTGCTCTTTTATAATATTTCACCGTTACTTTCGATTATCTTTTTGTATTCGTAAGCGGAATCTTTCAAGGTGCGCTTCTGTGTTTTGAAATCGACGTGGATAAGACCGAAACGCGGTTCGTACCCTTCTGCCCATTCAAAATTGTCGAGTAGCGACCAATGCTGATAACCTAATACGGGGATATCCTCGTTTACTGCGCGTTTTACGCTTGCAAGATATTCCCGCAAAAAGCCTTGACGCTTTATATCGTGAACGGCGCCGTTCTCCGTTTTGTCGTTATCCGCCATTCCGTTCTCCGTTACCATAACGGGCAAGCCGTAACGCTCATAAAAGAATCGGATTGTCCAATATAGCACTCTGCCGTCTATAACCCACCCCAAAGACGTTCTTCTATCTTCGGGAACGTTAGCAGGCTTATTGCCCCAACTACCCTCTTGAAAAGGTTGATATACATTTACGCCTATAAAATCGAGTTTAACTTTGATTTTGGGCATATCTTTTTTGCGTGTATGATACACGCCGTATGCCGATACTGTCTCGCCTTTGAAAACAGGATCGCCCCACCAACGGTTATTCATAGTACCCATAGCGCCGTAGAACGAATCATGTCTCGCTTGTGTAATATCTTCCGTGCTTTCGCTTTTAGGCACAAATGCCCCTGCCGCCATTGCAATACCGACCTTCGGCGTTTTTTTCGCATACTTACGAATTGTGTTTACAGCTTCGGCGTGAGCCATTAAACATATTTTTGTTAGTTTTGACAGTGCCAAATATCTATGCTTGAACGGTGCGTGTGCGCCTTGCATATAACCGTTCATAATAAAACACTGCGGTTCGTTCATTGCCATCCAATAGGTTACTCTGTCGGAAAGTTTTTCTACAACCGCTTTTGTGTATTCGGCGAATAACGGAATAATCTTTTTTGAAAGCCAACCGCCTTTTTTATAAACCCATACGGGCGTATCCCAATGGAATATCGTTACAAGCGGTTCAATTCCGTTCTTGATAAGCTCGTCCACAAGGTCGCTGTAAAACTGCAAACCTTTTTGATTAACTACGCCCTCGCTCGGCATAACGCGCGACCAACTAATCGAAAAACGGTAAGACTTTAAGCCCATTTTTTTAATTAGGGCCACGTCATCTTTCCATCTATGATAGTGATCGCAAGCAATATGGCAGTTCGCGCCGTTTTTAATTCTCTTTGCAGGCGCAACATCCCAAATGCTCGGCGTTCTCCCGTCCTCGTCAAAGCCGCCTTCGATTTGCGGTGCTGCAGTAGCTGCACCCCACAAAAAGTCTTTCGGAAATTTATTGCTCATTATATCGCCTCCTAATCTTGCAATCGAAATTATGCTTGCCGCCTGTCACCTTCTTTTCCGTTCCGTCAGGTAGCGTTACTTTGCATTGCGTATTTGCCGGTACAGTTACTTCTATTGCGAAATTATTACCGTTTACTGTCCACTTGCTTTCTATAAGCCCGTACTTCGTTTCAAGCGAACCGTTTGCAGAAGTCAGACCGCCTCCGATTACAGGCTTTATGCTGAAAGTTTTATAGCCTGCTTGCGTTTCTTCGATGCCGAGTATTCTGCGGTAGAAAAAGTCGCCCACCGTGCCGTATGCGTAGTGGTTGAAGCTGACCATGCCCGCACCGCCGTGGAAGAACGAACCGTCCTGTTCGATTGCGTCCCAACGCTCCCACAATGTCGTTGCTCCGTGTTTTACCATGTGCAACCACGAAGGACAATTTTCGTTGAGTAAAACTTTATAAGCAATATCGGCATAACCGTTATCCGCAAGCTCAAAAAGCAAATAAGGCGTTCCGGGAAACCCCGTCATAACTTTGAAATCGGCTTCCTTTACCATTTCGGCAAGACGCTTTGCCACTTTTGCTTTGTACTCATCAGGGACAATCCCGAAATATAACGCGTCAACGTACATACTTGCAAAATTCGCTTTTTTCAACGTTCCGTCGTTTTGTAAATACGTTTTTACAAAAGCGTTTTGAATATTTGCAGCAAGATCCGCAAAATATTTTTCATCTTGCACAATCCCTAATTCACGGCTTGCCTCCTTGCAAATATTAACGCTATTGTAGTACCAAAGCGTTGCAAGATGTTTTCCGCGTTTCGTCCATGTGTACCACGACTTTCCGTAGCACGCCCAATCGCCGAATTGATATTTGTTCTTATTCCAAAGGTATTTTTTTATTCCTTTTCCGTACCTTTCGGCTGCACTTTGTTCGGAAATAGCGTATGCCTTCATATGCGGATAATACTCGGCAAGTTTGTGCTTATCTCCGTAGGCTAAATACATACTCCACGGCACGATGACAGCCGAATCTCCCCAAAGCATAAGCGGAATAGGTTTGTCTCCGCCCGGATCGTACATTCCCGTACTCGGCGCAGACGACGGTACAGCCCCGTCAACCTGATGAGAATATAAATCGTACAGCCATTTGTTCAAAAACGTAGTTACGTCGTAGTTAAAGCAAGCCGTTCTTGCAAAAATACACGCTTCGCCCGTCCAACCTAATCGCTCGTCGCGTTGCGGACAGTCGGTGGGGATATCGACGTAGTTGGATTTCATACTCCACACAAGACAAGATTGTAATTTATTGATCCGCTCATCGGAGCACGAGAAAGTACCGCGCTTTGCTATTTCCGAATAAAGCGCAATGCCCTCTATTTGTATAATCTCTATCGGCTTATCGCTCGTGATTTCAACATATCTAAATCCCGTAAATGTAAACGTAGGACAAAATTCGTTTTCGCCGCTCTTACAAATAAGATTTAATTCGACCTTCGCCGAACGGTAATTCTTTGTAAATATTTCGTTATCAATTACGATTTCAGCGTGTTTTACTTTTACAATCGTTCCCTTTTCGGCTTTTACTTTCAGTCTTACAACGCCCGAAAAATTCTGACCGAAGTCGTAAATCGTTCCCTTTACGCCTTTCCAAGATTTAACGGGCGCAAACGTTTCGTGCGCACGGACAAACGAGCCGAAATGAGGAAAGAGTTTAGGCGTAAAGCCTTTGAAAATGCTAACACTCTGATAAGCTCTATCTCTTTCGTTGTTGTCAATAGTTTCCCCGTCGTAAAAATCGGAAAACCGTATTTTACCGTCGAAAGTTACTTGCCAACTGTCGTTGGTGGCAATGATATTCTCATCAATATTAAGCTCCGCAATTACAGCTCGCTTGTCGCCATAGACATTATGCTTATTGCCGATTCGCCCTAAATACCAACCGTTGGCAACCGTAATTTCGATGACGTTTTCGCCCTTTAATAATAGCTCGGTTACGTCGTATTCCTGTACCTGAATATGCTTTTTGTAATTGGTATAACCGGGTGCAAAAAAGTAATCACTCACCCTCTTACCGTTGATTTTGGTTTCATAAATACCCAAAACGGTTATTGTCAAAGTCGCCTTTTTCGGTAAATTCTCAATCGTAAATTCTTTACGGTAGATTTCGGGCGGCAAAGAACAAGTTTTATCGTTCGTCTTTCCCGACGTTATCCATTTTGTATTTCGACCAAACATTGCCGCCTCCTTTATTTATTCAAACGTAATTTCCAATAAGTCCAATTTACCTTTGCCGTTAAACCACAAAAACAAAGGCTTCGTTCCGTTCGGGAACTTTACCGCTTGCGTTAAAATCGTCCAATTTTCGCTCGGCGTGATTTTGAGTTTTGCTATGTTCTCGCCGTTCTCGGAAAAAGCAACGCAGAGTTTACCTTTCACGCTTCCGCGATATTTTATCGACATTTTCGTTGCGCCGTTAAAGTCGAAATACTTATAGCCGATAACCGTTTTATTGCGTATGCCGCAAATATACACTTCGCCGTTATTCTCCGTTACACGGGAATGTTTTTCTCTCTTTTTGAAACTTGGAACAGGCGTCTTTGTATCGTATAAATAACAGCAAATTGCGGCGGGATACGTTCCCTTACCTTCAAGCGGTTTTCCGTTCAGTCCGCAAGAAGTGATTTCTACCTGTTTTATGGTACCATCTTTACCTATTTCAATCGGCTCGGCGCAAGCCTGACGGGAAAAATCTGTATTGTTCGTGCAACGATGATAAAAGATATAATACTGTCCGTTGATCTTTTCAAAACCGCCGTGTATCGTTCCCGCAAGATTTTTCTTGCGTTTGTTGCCGTTGTACCCCACGTCGCTGTTGGAAATTATTACACCGCGATACTTAAAATCTTTATTCGGATACTTACTCGTAGCATAAGCAAGCTCGTTGTTTACACCCGAAGAATACACAAGGTAATACAAATCATCCACCTTGCGGATAGACGCCGCCTCGAAAAAAGGGTGTTTGTAAAAACCGCTCTTTTTGTCCGCCGTATCTTTACTGTCGATTACAGGTACGGGTTCGCCCTTGACGGTAAGCATATCTTCTGAAAGTTCAACGCACACGCAGTTCATAATCGAAGGCTTGGTCGCTTTTATCTCTTTCGTCGAACGCTTAAAAATAAGACTTTCCACCCAGCGGAAGTAAGGACCGAGTATTTTGCTTCGGAAATCGAATCCCAGTCCCCAACCGTAATACAGCCATATTCTGCCGTTGTCGTTGATAACAGCGGGATCGTTCGTTAAGAATTTCAGAAGCGGCGTACCGTCGGGGTTTTTAATATCCCCCAAATACTCGAACGGACCTTCGGGCTTATCCGAAACAGCAACGGACAACGGACCAAACGGTTTTACGTTTGGACCTGCCGTAAAATAATATAAGTAATATCTGCCGTCGTTACCCTTTACGCAATCGGGCGCATAGTACGCAGGGTATTTATCGGGTGTCTTTCCAAACGAGCGCGGATCTTGCGACTTTTTATATGTTACGCCGTGGCACGTCCAATCGGACAAATCGTCCACAGGCGCAGAATACACGGTATAGTCCTGTATGCAAAATCTATCGCTGTTGGCTCTATCGTGACTGCCGTACAGATACACCCTATCCCCGAAAACGTGCGGTTCTCCGTCAGGTACATATTCAGTTAATGGTAAAAACGGATTGTAACCCTGCTGTTTCATATATCCCTCTTAACTTAAAACCCTTTGCTTGTCGGCGCGTCGAAAATAATATTCAAAGCACGAGCCGCGCCGTAGAGCATATCTTGTCTTTTAAGTTCTTTCTTTTTGATAGCCTTTAAGAGTTTTTTGTAAATATCTTTTCTTCCCGGCATTATCATGTGATTGCCCGACTTGATTGCCTGCGTGTACGAACAATGCTCTACTCCGTCCCAATCGCTCATAACAAGCCCTTTATAGCCCCATTCGCAATTCAATATATCCGTAAGCAAACCGTAATTGTTTGCCGCATAAATTCCGTTTATACGGTTATATGACGACATCAACGACTTGGGATTATCACGAACGGCAATCTTAAATCCCTTAAGATAGATTTCACGCAAGGCTCTTTCGGACAGATTGGAAGATACTTCCATTCTTTGATTTTCACGGTTATTGCAAGCGAAGTGCTTTATCGTAACACCTACGCCTTTATTCGATTGAACGCCGCGCGTTACAGCCGCCGCCATAGTTCCCGATACATACGGATCTTCGGAATAGTATTCAAAATTTCTTCCGCACAGCGGGTCGCGGTGAATATTGAGCGCGGGGGCAAGCCAAAGCGTAACGCCCATAACGAGCATTTCCTGTCCGATAGCAACACCCATTTTTTCAATTAACGATACGTTCCACGTTTGCGCAACCATTGTTGCGTTGGGCCACGCCGTACAGTACTGATAAACATGGAGATGCTTGGGTTTTGCAAACAAAAATTTTAATTTCGGCACAAGTCTTTTCAAAAAGCCCCATTGCCAATCTTTGGGCAATTCATCCACATACTTTGGAAATCCCTTGCCTTTTGTAAACGCTTGTTTTTGCAAAATATTTACGCCTGCGGGACCATCTGCCATAATTATGTTGGGAATACCCTTTTTAACAAGTCGGCTTGTCGTATTTCCGCACGCACCCGGTACTTTATTAAAGGTTTTCGTAAAGTAACCGCCGCCCATACAGAACATCGCAAGCTGTTTGTCCGATAAGGTTTTCAAATACTTTTCGACCTTCGGCGAAACTTCTACAAGTTTATTTTCATAAGTATGGACTTTTGTCGTAATTCCTTCGAGCGCATAAACGGGCAACGTGCTGTCGTATTCCGTCTTTGAACCGATACGCTTGAAATCTTCAAACGCTTTCTCTTTTTTGCAAACATTTTTACATTGCTCTGTAATTATATCCGTTTCCGCTTTCAGAACTGCGCACGGCTTATTGCTGATTGCGTCCGTTCCAACGAAAACGCCGTATTCGCCGTTTTCAAGCACAAATGCGTGTTTACCCTCGTCGTAAACTGCGCTGTTTGCGACATCGAACGTTAAGGTTAATTCCTGCTCTGCGTTCGGTGCAAGAATACCTGTTTTGGCGTATGCGACAAGACCTATCCTCTCCCCGTCGTATTTTTTGTTCGGTTTAGCGAGATATGCCTGTATAACTTCTTTTCCGCTGTATTCGCTTCCGATATTTTTTACGGATACGGTAACGGTAACAATACCCTTATTTACTTTTATTTCTTTTACGCTATGTGTAAACTGCGTATAAGAGAGTCCGAATCCGAACGGATACATCGGCTTAATATTTTTTGCATCGAACCAACGATAGCCGACGTATATTCCTTCATAGTAATTTTCGTCAAGTTTATCGGGCTTGGGAAAATCCTTTGCAAGCGATAACGGATAATCGGAATAAGTCTTGCCCCAAGTATCGGTAAGTTTTCCGCAAGGCGTCGCTTTGCCCGTTAATACTTCGGCAAGCGCATTTCCGCCTTCTTCCCCTGCCTGACCGTAATAGATAATCGCACCGACATTTAATTCTTCAAGCGGGGATATATCCAACATACTGCCACAATTAACTACAACGATAACGTTCTTGTAATGCTCGACACATGTTTTAATATTGTTTACTTCCAAATCTGACAGGTAATAATCGCCCTTTTCGAGTTTTCTGTCGTCGCCCTCGCCCGCCTGACGCGCGATAACGTAAATACAAGTGTCGATATCATCCGATAAATCTTCGGGTTTAATTTCATCGCCTACGGGATAGGCGAGCTTAAACTCGCTGATTTTAGCGAACATCGCCATTACGTTAAAAATCGTATAGCCTTTAATTGCCGCTTCTACCTTTTCGTTGAACTCTTTTTTGTCCTGCTCATATTTTTTCGTAAAACGGTCAAGCCAAGCGGTATTAGCAATTTCAACGCCGTTATTCAACAGACCTTGTTCAATACTTACGCTGTAACGCTCACGAACGTCGCCGCTACCTGAACCGCCTTTTACGGTCAATCTTGCCCCTGCACCGAAAAGAGAGATTTTTTTATCTTTCAGTGGAAGAACATTGTTGTTTTTAAGTAACACAAAGCCTTCTTTTGCTACTTCTCTTGCAAGGAGTCTGTTCTTTTTTTCAAGTTCGGTTTCGTCCGCCGTGCGGTTTCCGTAAATTCTGAATTTTTCCATTATACAACCTCGATGTCAACAGTTATCGGCATATACCCGACTGCGGATATGCACACTTTTGCCGGTCCTTTTTTTTCTTTTGCTTTGAATACAGCAAGCAACCGCCCCCTGTGTGACGTATGCTCGTTATCCAAATAACTTTCATTCGTCTTGCAGAGTGAGCTTCCCATTCCCAACAGCTTTAATTTGTCAGTCGTGATTGTTATTTTCTTTTCGATATAAGGCACGATGTTTCCGCTGTTGTCGCAGAACTCAATGGGTAAATAACATAGATCGTCGCTCCCCGCTTTTAGCATTGCCTTTTCGGGAACGGCTTTTAGTCCGACGCCCTTCCCGCTGCTTAACGAATGACAGGCAATCTCTTTTCCGTTTTTATCGTAAGCAATCGCCGTAAGCGTTCCTTCTCTGTATTTAACCTTAAATAGCGCCTTGTATTTTTTCAGCTTTTTGTTACCGACAACCTTATCGTTCAAAACGAGCTTTACGCTGTTGCCCTGCGAATATACTTCGACGACCGCTTTCTTTCCGTAATACGGTTGCCAATTCCAACTGTCTATGCAATCGGTAATTCGCCACGCGCTTTTTGTTGCCGTTTCCTTTGCGTGATTCATCGGTCGAACGCCGATAAACGGCTTTTTCCGCAACCCCCAAACGACCTGTTCAAAGTACGCTTCCGCGCCGATTTTCCCTGTTAAATCCACCGTTCCGCTTCCTGCGGTGAGCGGCAGACCTTTATACGAATGATATGTCCAATCGCCGATACACGCTTCGCCTAAATAGTCCCAAGCCGCCCAAGTAAAATCGCCAACGATTGCTTTGTATTTCTTTACCCGTTCCCAATTATACGGTAAGTCGGACACCATTGTTTCCGATCCTACCATCATTCTGTCGGGATATTTTTTTGTATCGGGTTCATAGCGCGACGCCGCATAATTCAACCCGATAATATCAAGTTTTTCGGCTGCACCTTTCGTCGCTTTGTCGCCTTTTTTGCCCTTTGACATAAAGAACATCAACGCGCCGAGTTTTTGCGCCATGGCGTTGAAGAACGCCGAACCCGTTTTTTTCTCTTTATATTTTTTCTTTGTTGCAATCGGCTCTGCCTTGTACTCACCCTTTTGTTTATAAACGCCGATACCCATACTTGAATAGACGTTCAAAAGCACGTTGATTCCTGCCGTTACGGGACGGGTACTGTCAAGCGAACGTGTAAATTCTGCAAGTTCTTTGCACGTTTCAACACCTTTTTGTTGTGCCGTTTCGGATACTTCATTGCCGACGGAATACATAATGACGGACGGGTGATTGAAATCTTTTTCTACCATTGCGGTTATATCGTTTCGCCATTCAGCATCGAATACACGGGCATAGTCGTGATAAGTTTTGGGAATATACCAACCGTCAAACGATTCGTCCATAACGTACATTCCGAGCTTATCGCAAGCGTCTAACATTGCGCGTGGCGCAGGATTGTGCGCCGAACGAATTGCGTTAAAGCCCGCTTGCTTCAATTTACGAATACGTCGTTCTTCCGCATCGTAATAGGTACATGCACCGAGCATGCCGTTGTCGTGATGAATACAGCCACCACGCAATAACACTTCTTTTCCGTTTACGAGCAATCCCGTCTTTGCGCTCCATTCCAACATTCGGATACCGAAATTTGTTTCAATTGTTTCGCCTTCGAGCGTTGCTATCGCCTTATACATATACGGGGTTTCGGCAGACCACAAATTTGCGTTCTCAATTGTAAACTCGCCGCTTTTTCCGCTTACGACTTCGTTTCCGTCAGCATCAATAATTGTAACATATGTCGCATCCGTTTGCACCTCTATGACAGCGGGGTTAAACGACTTTGTGATTACTTTCAAATATGTAGGGTGCATTTTCTCTTTGATTTCGAGCCATACGGAACGGTAGATACCGCTCCCCGAATACCAACGGCAATTAGGTTCAAGTGAATTATCGACGTCCACCTGTACCACATTCTCGCCTTCTCTAATGTACGGAGTTATATAAACCGAGAATTCGGTAAACCCGTATTTATGCTCTTTGGCTATGCTTCCGTTTACCTTAATTATGGCGTTTCTGTAAACTGCCTCAAAGAACAAAGACACTTCTTTATCGACATCATTTTTGTCCAAGTTGAATTTCTTTTCATAGCAATATTTCCCACCGGGAAAATAACCGCTGTTTTTGCCGTTAGGACAATCAGCCGTGCGCTTTTCTTCAAGCATGGCGTCATGCGGCAGAGTTACTGCCCTGCCGCTTATCGCACCATGCTTTTTGAATATCCAATTGTCATTGAAATTCAATCGCTTCATAATTTATCAGTCTTTCTTATTTTTCTTTGCCGCTTTCGCATCGCGTTTCGCTTGTTTTGCGTCTTGCTTTTCTTGCCACTTACGCTCTTTTTCAGCTTTGGCTGACAGATACTTTTGGTTTTCGGTATCGAAATCCAAGCCCTTCTTTGCGCATCTCTCTCGCAAGTCGTGAAGCCTGTTTTCTTCATATTCTCTTTCCGCTTGTTCTTTTTCAAGCCTGTCTTGTTCTTCGGGTTCTATCCATTCTTTACCCTGTGCAAGTACAGCTTCTTTTTTACGACGCAAAAGTTCTGCATTGATTTCGGGCAATTTCTTTTCCACGTTTATAAACGGCAACCCTATCAAGAACGCCACTGACATAATAATGTCAAACAAATAGAACGACATCGTCATAAAGTTCGTTACCGTTTCGTTAGGAACGACACCTTGCACGTCAACAAAACCGAGCTTTAATATAGAAGATTCATACCCGCCCGCAAACGGAGCATAAATAGCCGATTGTATTGCCGTTATAATTGCAACGCCGAGCAAGCCTTCCAAACGGAAACCCGATTTAAATTCAACGTGGTCAAAAGCGAAACAGACTAACGTTGCAAGGACGTAACAGTTGGGAATCATACCAAATTGGCGCAAGAAACCCGCCGCCATTGCTACATATAAATTGGACGGGAATATCCATCCCAAAATGCTACCTGCCAAAACGCAAGCATATCCCACAATCGAAATATTCTTGATCCCGAACTTTCTTGCAAGCGGATAAGCAAGGATCGCACCGAGTCCGAGCGGAATACCCGTTACAATTTGATAAAGCATAAATCTTTCGCCGTGATTCACCCCATCAAGCATAAACTTTATGTAAAAATACTGAACGTTGCCGCCCTTAAAATTATCCACGATTCCCGAAATGGTTAAAAGCACGGTCATAATCATAAAATACTTATTCGTAACAAGTGCTTTCATCTGCTGTTTCAACGGAATTTTGTTTTCGTTTTCAAGTCCGACTTCTTCCACAACGTCATCGATAATTCTTTCTTTGGTATAAAAGTATTCCATTAAAAGAAGCGGAACAGCGATAACACAAAGAATAATCATTAAAATTGCGTACCCGTTAATGTCCTTTTCAAGCCACAAAGGAAGAAGAACAGAATTGACAATCATACCGATAATGACACCCGAAATAAGAGTCCAAGACATCTGACGTATGAATTTGACTTGTGTTTTCTCCTTTGGATCGCGGGTTACGAGCGAACAAATGGTATCTCTGAAAAGGTAGAAATATGAGCTGCCAACCGTGTGGTAACAAATCAACAAGAAGAAGAAATAATACCAATAAGCATTGCCGAGCGTTTTCCCAGGAAACAAGAAAATCATCGCGCCAATGATAATCGTCACAAAACCAAAAATCAAATACCACGGGCGCATACGTCCTTGTTTAGAGCGCGTCTTTTGAATCAGAAAACCGTTCAAAAGTCCCATTCCGATTGCAAGAACTTTTGCAACCGTCATAATGATTTCATAAACTCCTCCCATCTGTTGAATCATTCCAACATTGTCTGTACCGTACATTGCCCCCGTTTGCTGAGTAAAGAATTTCTCAACCAACGCGGCAATCGTGTTCACAACAAAGATAAGCCCGAGCGGACCTATCAAGTGTCCGAGAATTTTTTCTTTGCGAGAAACGGTTCTTGTTTTTACCTTTGAATCCATAAATGGCTTGTTAAACAGCCCTTTACTCAAAAGCCCTTTGCCTTGTTTATTAACTTCCTGTTCCATTTTTCCCTCCTTTTTTGGTTGCTCATGGTTAAAAAGATTTAAGGATTATATCCTGCTATGTTTGAGGATTATATCCTGCTATGTATATTTTAACAGATGTCAAGGTGAATTTATTGCAAAATCGAACATTATTTTGTAAATACGGCAATTTTTGCTTGCTTTTTTTAATTGTTTTCAGGTACAATATTGTAAAATCGAACATTAGGTATACTTATGAATATGGACATCTATAAAACTTTCAGCGAAATGTTTTATTCCGCACATTATGTTCCCATCTTTTGCTTCAACGACTCCGATGAGTTGCTATTTTCCTGTACGTCTTTTAACGATCTAGAACCACCGTACCGAGTTCGAAAACAACTTGCAGCCAATATTCCGCCTTCTGTGTTTTTTTCGACAGAAACAGGTTTTTACGGAAAAATTGAACTCAAAAAACATTCCGGATACATCATTGTCGGTCCGGTTTTCAGCGAAGATATAACCCTTGAAATTTTACAATGCTTCATGAATGCTCACACAATAGACCATAACAAAAGCGATGAAACTCTCAGTTTCCTAATGAATATTCCTAAATATTCATACAACCGCTTTTTAAATATGCTCGCTTTTCTTCACTTTGCACTGAACGGAGAAAAAATAGATTTTATTTCACATTTTAACTTTGCAGATGATAAACTCGAAAATTACATCGCAGAGATTCAAACTGAAAGCACCTATCAAGCCAAAAAAGAAACAATACAACACGGCACATATTATTTTGAAAAACAAATGCTTGATTTGGTTCGTCTTGGCGATGTAGATAAAATGGTTGATTTTTTGAACGCTTCAGCGCGTTTAGAAAAGTTGCAGGAAGGTAAACTTGCTGACAATCCTATCCGTCAAGCTAAAAATCTGTTTATAGGTAGCGTTTCAATAATCGGAAAAGACGGAGCCATCAAAGGTGGCTTGGATATTGAGCAAACGTATCAGCTTATCGACACTTACATTCAAGAGTGCGAAAAGTTGGTTTCTCTCGACAGTATTAAAACATTACAATATAACATGGTAATCGATTTTACAAGACGCGTTGCAGAAAATAAAATTCCGGAAAACATCTCCGGAGATATTTTTGATTGTATACAATTTATCAATAATCATACAAATGATATGATAGGGATCAATGAAGTTGCCGCACATATCGGAAAAAGTCGTACCTATACCACTAATAAATTCAAAAGAGAAATTGGCGTTACAATAAACGATTATATTATCAATCAAAAGTTGATTGAAGCAAAAAGCCTACTACGACACTCAAATAAAAGTCTGACTGATATTGCTTATTATCTTTGCTTTTCAAGTCAATCCTACTTCCAAAACCTATTTAAAAAAAAATACGGCATCACACCATCAGAATACAGAAAAAAGCATAGGCAATAAAAAATTTTAACTATATCAAAGCAAATGTATAATTCTATGATCCACTATTGCAAGATTACGTTTAGTCAAAGTCTTATATACGCTTCGCTTTCCCTATTGATGGCAGGTTTAATTACCGCCGGCTTATCTATTCAACTGAAAATCAGCTTGTTTGTACTGTTTAGGCACCGGAAAATCCTTGAAATGCCCGTGGCTTTCGATGGTTTTTGTTTTTAAACGAAAAACTACCGATTTTAGGTATTTGAAGTGACCCCAAAAGTTAGACACTATTGGAGGTGCATATCATATATCTCATCGAATTTATCGGGCTTTTGTATACATATTAAGTTTTAACGGCATTAGCAAAAAACTGACATATATTTTTGTTTGATACGATTTTGTCTGCGCCATATTGTCGTGCGGTTTACGTTCAGTATTTTTCCTATTTGAAGCATTGTAAAGCCTGCCATCAGAATAGAAAGCGTTTCGTACTCTACTGCGGTCAAGTGCATTTTAGATATAAGCCCGTCAAAGGCAGTATAATCGCTCTTTTGTTCGTCGTCGAGTATTGTTTCGGGTTCGGTCGCAATCTGCTCGTTAAGGCTTGTTGTGTTGAGCATAGGACTAACGTAATTTTTAGCCAAGTATCTGTCGGCAACACTGAAACACGCTTGCTTAATAGTAATTTTTCTGCCCGTTTTAGTAATGTAAACGTCGTCAAGCCTTTTGCCCATGTGTTGACAAAGGAACAGCATTGCTTCTTGCGCTATTTCGTAACCGTCTGAATAACGACTCATATCGTTGTTAGAACGATTTATATCTCTTAATAATCCCTTATAGAGATTATGCAAATCTTTACCGCCACGAACTATTACTGTCTTAATGGCACACAAGGCAATCACTTCGCCCATACGTTGCACATTTTCCGCCGAGATAACTCTATCGTTATCTAAAATTCCTTTGTTTACTTTTTTCATTTTTCTTTACCTCCGAATGAATTCGCCTTTTCGGCAAACCCAACCAAAGCACAAAGAAAAATTAGTGTTTAGTTTATTCGTAGTAAATAATATCGGAAGTCAACGACCAAGGAACAAATTGTTGCGTTAAAGTTGAACTTGATTCTTTATAGCACACAAAAATAAAGCCAAGGTTGAAATCGCTCAACTTTGGCTTTGCTGATATATACAAATTTTAAGCAAAAATTTTTCTCGTTTACTTCCGATTTTCTTTGTGCCACCCACCACTGCCGAAAAGGCGATATATTCGGAGGATTATTATCTAAACTTAAAGAGTATCCATAAAAATGTGTCACAGTCTTTGAACAAGTCGGCGAGCCTTTCACCCCACAAAACGTCGCTGCGCTCCGTTTTGCGGGGAACCCCGATGCGCCTCGCCGAGACAAGCATACGCCTTTTAACAAAAAATAATACAAAATCAGTTCAACACAAATTATAAAACACATCAAAATCCACAATAAAATTGTTTCGTAAACATTGGAAAACTATAGGCTAAAAACGACCTAATTCTACCCCGATTTTCTCAATTTGATACTGGAAGTAGTTGGCGTTTTGCAAAAATCAATTTATGAAGTGTGTGTCAATATTTGCATTGTACAACTATATAAATTATAAATTTTAAAGAAGCAAGAGTCTATAAATTATGTCGGATTGCGACCGTAACCGTCGTACCCACTCCGAGTTTCGAGGTGAGCGACAAATCGGCGTTATAAAGTGTGCAGATGTGCTTCACTATCGCAAGACCAAGTCCCGTGCCTCCCGTTTCGCGAGAGCGGGATTTGTTGACGCGGTAGAATCTCTCGAATATGCGCTGTTGATGCTTTTCTTCAATGCCTATACCGTCGTCGGCGACCGTGAGCGTGGTATGCGATGCGTCGGACGAAATCGTCACTTTCACGTATCCGCCGCTTCGGTTGTACTTCACGCCGTTTTCGACGAGATTTTTGACGAGTTCTATTGCGTGTTCCCTTTCCATTCTGACGATCGCATCGCCGTCGATGGATATTTGCACGTTCTTTTCTTTTGCAATAGGGGCAAGGCTTTCTTTCACGCTTTCGGCGATTCGAGCAAGGCTCACGTCTTCGGGATTGACGTCTTTTTGCGATTCGAGTTCGCTCAAATCGAGCATATCTTTGAGCAACGCGATTATTCTCGACACTTCTGTGTCGATTTTTTCGGAAAGTGCCTTAGTCTCTTGCTCGTTCGTTTGTAAGCCGATTATGTCGTTAAATCCCTTGATTGCGGTGAGCGGCGTTTTGAGTTCGTGCGAAGCGTTGGCGAAAAACTCGCTTCTCGTCTTTTCGCTCGTCTTGATTGCGGTTATATCGCTCAAAACCAAAACTTCCATCTCGTTTTCGAGCGCGCGTGCTGAAACCATATGGAATTTGCCGTCGCTTGCGTACTCGAAATCGCAACTCGTACCGTTTTCGAGACAATCCGAAACGTGTGCGGAAAATCCTTTGTCTGCGGTGAGTACGGTGTGATTTTTGCCGACGACGTCTTTAAGGTCGAACACCGCGCAGGCATTTTTGTTTATGGAAAGGATATCTCCGTCTTTATTCAACACGACGATTCCGTCGGATATGTTGTCGAGAATATAGTCGAGTTTTTGCTTGTCATCGGACTCTCTGAGCATGGAATCGCGCAGTTTTTCGCTTATGTCGTTTATCTCGACGAGAATCGCGTTGATTTCCTTGTCGCTCGACGATGGAATAGAGGGGACATATGAGCCGTTTTTGACCGCTTCGAGATTGGTTTTTACGTCTTTGAGCGGTTTGAGTATACTCATCGACACTGCAACGCTTGCAAAATACGACAATAAAAGCACTCCTATAAGCACGCACACCATAACTACTATGCTCTTTTGGACGTAGCCTTGCACGCTCTCGACGGCGATTGCCGCTCGCACGAAAACGTAGTTGTCGCCGACGTTCACTTTTACGGCGTAATACGCCATATCTTTTTTGAGAGTATCGCTGTATCTCGTGACGACCGCAGGCGTACCTTTGAGCGCGTTTTGAATTTCCTCTCTGTCGAGATGCTGAACGCCGATTGCGTCCGCGCTTTGGCTGTCCTTTATCGCAACGCCGGTTGCGTCAACTATTGTCAAACGAATATGCGAAGGCACGTTTTCGGCTATATTTTCGTTGTAGTTTGCCGCATAAATATTTGCGACGTCGACGATTTCTTTTTTCGCTTCGTCAATGCGTTCGTCACGCGCAACCGACAACCCCGAAAAAAATATTGCCAAAATGGCAACTGTCAAAATTATAACATTGAATAAAACAAGTTTGTTTTTCATTTCAGTACATACCCCACGCCGCGTACGGTTTCGATTTTTGCCTCCGATTCGGCAAACAGTTTTCTCAAATCCGCAATGTGAATGTCCAAAGTCCTTGTTTCGCCGTAGTTGTCGCCCCATACGCTGTCGAGCAGGGTGTTGCGTGAAAGCACGGTTTGCGAGTTTTGAACAAGCAGTTTCAGAAGTTCGTATTGCTTCAAAGTGGTTTTCTTTTCTTTGCCCGCAACAGTTACGGAGTGAGTGGAATCGTCAATAAAAATATCCTTATACGCAATCGCGCTTTTTTGCGACTTGCGAAGTTTTGCGTTGATTCTCGCAACCAGTTCCAGAACGCCGAAAGGCTTTGCGAGATAGTCGTCCGCACCCAAATCGAGTCCGCGCACCTTGTCGATTTCGTCGGATTTTGCCGAAACCATAATGACGGGAATATCGCTCGTTTGCAAGTTGTTTTTCATCGCTTTGAGAATCTCGTATCCGTCAAGGCCGTCGAGCATTATATCCAAAATCGCAAGGTCGCATTTCCTTGCCGACAGCGCGCTCAAAAAGTCCTCGCCGTTTTGAAAACACTCTATATCGAAACCTGCGTTTTTCAGAGCGTAAGAGTAAACTTCGCGAATAGATTGTTCGTCGTCAACCGCATAAATAAGGCGTTTATTGTCCATTTTTCACTCCATAAAGTGATTGTTGTGTTCAAATTTCAACTTTGACTGTGGTATCCGGTCACAGCATATTCCGCCCACTCGCCTATGTTTACGGCATGGTCGCCTATGCGTTCGAGATACTTGGCTATCATCATAAAAAGGATTGCCTGTTCGGCGTTTTCGGGATCTTTTTTGATGAGCGTTACAAGGTCGGATTTGACGATTTCAAACAACTCGTCAACCCGATCGTCGCGCTTGTCGAGTCCTCTTGCCGTGTCCAAATCCCTGTTGATGTAACTCGACACGCCGTCCTTGACCATACCGATTGCGAGTTTGGACATAAGTTCGATATGCTCGGGTTCTTTGATAAATTTGTCGTCCTTGAATTGCAAACTTATCTCAGATATATCGGCTGCTTGGTCGGCAATGCGTTCGAGGTCGGTTATCATTTTCAAAGCCGCCGAAACGTCTCGGAAGTCGCTTGCCACGGGGTGTTCCATAAGCAAAATTTTGAGGCAGTCCTGTTCTATTTCTCTTTGCTCGTCGTCGATGTTTTTGTCTTCGTCGATGACTTCTCTTGCAAGGTCTTTGTCAAGATGTTTGAGTGCTTTTATCGACTTTTCGATTGCGATTTGAGTGTCGTGGCACATTGTGACGAGTTTGTTGAACACAAGATTGAGTTCTTGTTCATACTTGTTTCTTATACTCATAGTTTATCTTCAATTCCTCCTTATATCAAGCGATTTGTCAAATATATTTCGGCGCAATCGCCATTATGTTTTCCTCTATCAAACGATTACGTTTGATTTTGTATTAACCGAATCTGCCCGTAATATAGTTTTCGGTGCGCTTATCGCAAGGCGAGGAAAAGATTTGTTCGGTATCTCCGTATTCCACCAGTTCGCCGAGCAGAAAGAATGCGGTTTTATCGGCGATTCTGGTTGCTTGTTGCATATTGTGGGTGACAATAACGATTGTCGTGGATTTTGCAAGTTCGTCGCAAAGTTCCTCGATTTTGCCCGTCGATATTGGGTCGAGCGCGCTTGTGGGTTCGTCCATAAGCAAAATTTTCGGCTTGACCGCAAGAGCGCGGGCGATGCAAAGGCGTTGCTGTTGTCCGCCCGAAAGTCCGAGCGCGGATTTGTCGAGTCGGTTTTTTAACTCGTCCCACATAGACGCGTCTTTAAGGGATTGTTCCACAATCTCGTCGAGTTGTGCCTTTTTGTGAACGCCTATCGTTCTCGGTCCGTACGCCACGTTGTCGTACACGCTCATCGGAAACGGATTTGGTTTTTGAAACACCATACCCACGTTGCGCCGCAGTTCGTTGACGTCGATTTTGCCGTAAATATCCACGTCGCCTACGAGGAATTTACCCTCGATTTTGCATCCGTCCACAAGGTCGTTCATGCGATTGAAGCATTTTAGAAAAGTGGATTTTCCGCACCCCGACGGGCCTATAAACGCCGTGACTTTCCTTTGGGGGATTTCTATATTGACGTTTTTGAGCGCTTGAAAATCGCCGTACCATAAGTTTGCGTTTTCGACGGAAATATTCTGTCTGAATTCAAGCGTTTTTTGCTGTTTTTTTGCCATTTATTTTACCTCTTATTTTTGAGAATAAGCCCTGATTTGTATTCGTCGTACCGCCGAGTTTTCTCGACAGTTTGCCGCCTATAAGTTCGGCAAGCAAGTTAAGCGCAAGCACTATGACGATAAGCACTACCGCCGTTGCGTACGCCTCGTTCATATACCATCCTTCGCCCGAGAGTTGATAGAGCGCGACCGCAAGCGTTGCGCCGCTGTCCGTCACGCCTTTGGGGATTCCGCCTATTACCGACCCCATCGTATAAAGGAACGGTGCGGACTCGCTTATCACTCTGCCCATCGTCAGAATGACCGCCGAAATTATACCCGGCATTGCCGACGGAAGCACCACTTTGAGTATCGTGCGCAGTTTGCCTGCGCCCATCGCAAAACTTCCCTCTCGAAGCATATCGGGCACCGACTTCAAACTCTCTTCCGTCGAACTTACGATCGTTGGCAAAAGCATTATGCTCACCGTACATACGCCTGCGATGATGCTGCTTGTCCCCGTGAACCATTGCTTGAACGTTATCATACCGAAAAGACCGTAAACAATGGACGGAACGCCCGAAAGCACATTTATCGCAGTGCGAATTGTCTTGATGAAGAAGTTGCGCTTTTTGGTGTACTCGTTGAGAAAAATCGCCGTCATTATGCCTATGGGGACGGAAATCAAAAGACTCAAAACCACCGTATAAAGCGTAGTGACGATTGCGGGAAGTATGGTAACTTTGCCGCCGAATTCGTACTTGCCGTAGATGAGTTCGGGATTTTTGACAAGTTCGGGAAAGCCCTTGACGAATATAAATCCTATGACAAGCACAAGCACCGCAGTTGCGATAACGCCGGCTCCTATTGCAAAAACTTTTCCTGCGTCTGCCGAATGAATTTTGTGCATAAATGCGCTGTATCCATACTTTATCTGTTTGAAAAATGCAGATAAACGATTGTTTTTGCGGTTTTCACACTGTTTAATCTTTTTTGAAGTAACGCTTTTTACAACGCGTTTGGACACGAGATTGAACACGACGTTTACAATGAGAATAAACACCAAAAGCACCGCGCCGGTTGCAATCAACGCGCCTTCTTGCAATTCGCCCGCGTATCCCATTTCGAGAACAATGTTTGCCGTAAGCACGCGGAAAGACGAGAACAATCCGTCGGGATAAGTCACCGAGTTTCCCGCAACCATTACGACAGCCATAGTTTCGCCAAGCGCACGTCCGATACCCAAAACCAAAGAAGCGGTTATGCCCGAACGAGCCGCAGGCGACATAATGTGAAACACCGTTTCGCTGTGCGTCGCACCCATTGCAAGCGAGCCTTCGTAATAACTTTTCGGCACGGCTTCGAGGCTCGTACGCGACAAAGATACGACGGTCGGAAGAATCATTATGCCGAGTATAAGCGACGTTGCCAGAAGTCCGCTGCCGTTGTTGGGCGCAACGTTTGAAAGAATCGGAAGCAAGAATACGATTCCGAAAAATCCGTATACGACGGACGGTATGCCCGCCAAAAGATTGATAACCGACGAAAGCGATTTTTTGAGAAATTTCGGACAGTAGAACGCAAGGAAAATCGCCGTGAAATATCCGAGCGTTCCGCCGATTAAAAGTGCGCCGACCGTTGCCGAAAGCGTGCCGACAATCATCGTAAATATGCCGTAACTTCCCGCCGCCGCGCTGCCGTATACGTCGTCTTTGTCGGGCATCCACTTGTCGCCGAAAAGAAAGTCGAAAAAGCCTATCTCTTTGAGCGCGGGAACGCTTTTTGCAATCAGAAACGCGAAAATCGCAACGACGGAGATTGTGCAGACAACCGCCGCCGATGCGAATACGCCTTTTCCTATTTTGTCTTTAAGTTTGTTTGCAGTCATAATTAGCCGAGTTGACTGAATTTGGTGATTTCACCCGTATAGATTTTGTAGAGTTCGGCGAGAGTCAGATCTTCGACGCTCGTGTTGTCCTTGTTGACGATGACCGCAACTGCGTCGAGGCAGATATTGAAGCTGTCGATGCCGTCTTTGTCAACAGCAGCAGACGAGAGTCCGATTACGTTGCCGGTGTTGTCGCTCTCAACCGCTTTGCGTCCTACCGATGAGCCTTCGAGCTGGATATCGAACACATCGCTTGCGTTTACGCCGTAAAGACTCGCATACGCCTTTGCCGCCGCATTGATAAGTTTTTCCATAGACGTCGAGCCGCGCACTACGATTTTGTCGCCGACAGGAAGGGCGGATTGTTTTTCATAAGTTCCGACTTCGATTGCGTCCTTGCCTGCATTTACTCTCTTTGCACCGTCCGAAAGGAAGATTGTTCCCACGTCTTCGCTGTCGCAAATGGCTTCAAGGGCGTCGCTCTTGATATATTTCATAAAGTCGGCGACTCTTGCGGAAAGTTCGGTTTTGCTGTTTGTCATAAACACGAACGGACGTTGAATTTTGTATGTTCCGTCAAGTACGGTTTGTGTGCTTGGCGCAACGCCCGCAACCTTGACGACCTTAACGGAATCGTTGACCGAACCGAGTGAAATATAACCGATTGATTGCTTGTCCGATTGCACTGCCGACAGCACTGTGCCGGTTTTGCTTTGCACGTTTGCTTTTGCTGTCGTGCGATACACTGTTTTGCCGTTTTCGTCTTTTTCGTTGAGATAATGCGTACCGTCCGTGACCACTTTGTCAAATGCTTCTCTGGTGCCGCTGCTCTGTTCTCTTGCGATGACGGTTATGGCTTTGTCGGGATTAAAAGCTGCGTTGCACGCAACAAGAGATACCGCCGTGACCAGAACGAGTGCGATTGCTATTGTGATAATGATTGATTTTTTCATAAGTTGCTCCTTTTTTAAGTTTGCGAGCAAAGTATATCTTTTTTGAAATCGCGTTGCAGTCCATTTTCGGTAAAGCAAGTGTAAAATGTTTGTAAAGTCGCAAAAAACGATGACATTTGATTTGACAATCCGATTGACGTAAACGATATTATATTTGTTCGATATAAAGAACAAAATAAACGTAATTTTGGTGGATTATGCAAACAAAACGAATTTTGACAATTCAAGACATATCTTGCGTCGGACAATGTTCTCTGACCGTTGCTCTTCCGATAATTTCCGTTTGCGGAATCGAAACGGCAATCCTTCCTGCGGCAATACTTTCAACGCACACTTGCGGATTTTCGGGCTATACCTGCCGTGATTTGACAGAAGACATACCTCCGATACGCAAGCATTGGCAGAAAGAGCAAATACTTTTTGACGGCATATATACGGGCTATTTGGCAAGCGCAAAACAAATCGGGTATGTGCAAGACGTTATCAAAACCTGCATTAAACGCAATGCGCCCGTAATCGTCGATCCGGCAATGGCGGACAACGGCAAACTGTATCCGGCTTTCGATATCGATTTTGTATCGGCAATGAAGAACTTATGCTCGCAAGCCGACGTCATTTTGCCAAACATAACCGAAGCGTGTTTTCTTACGGGCGAAGAATACAAATCCGTTTATGACGAGGCATACATCGATACGCTTTTGTCCGAACTCGCCGCGCTCGGCGCAAAAACAATCGTCTTGACCGGCGTCGGTTACGACGATTCCACAACGGGCGTCGTCGTCTTTGAAAACGGAAACAAACAATATTACAAACATAAAAAACTAACAAGAAGTTGTCACGGAACGGGCGACGTTTTCGCCTCCGCATTTACAGGCGCGTATATGAACGGCAAATCGCCCTACGATTGTGCAAAAATCGCCGCCGACTTCACCGTCGAATGTATAGAAAACACGCCGTCTGAGCATTGGTACGGCGTTTGTTTCGAGCAATATATTCCGTCCTTGTTTGCAAAACTAAATTAGACTTAAACCAATATAAGTTTTATTCTAATGCGTTTTTCACTAAAAAATTATGGAACTAGGCATTTGCGTATTATCCATAAATCGTGACATGTCTTTGTCGCATTTTGATAAAGTATTCGAACACGGTGGATTGCGCTCGTTCAAGTATGGCGGCGATTTCAGGATAACTCAGTCCGTTTTGCCGACATTCGAGCGCAATTCGCATATTGTCCGTCAGATTTAAGCTGTCAACGATTGAATCATAGACGGTATAGTCTTTGACAACATCTTCTTCAATCTCATAAGACGGTTCGCTGACGGGCGTTAAGGCATCAAGGCTTACGGAGCGGTAATAATCGCTTGTTTTTCGTGTTATAAGTTTAGACATTGTTCGTATACATGCAATCTTAACTGTTATTGCCTTGCCGTTTTTATCGTGTGTCAAAACATCGTTTAAACGCTTCCCGTAATGATTGCAAAGGAATAGCGCACATTCTTGAACTAAATCATAACTGTCGCTGTAAGTGTGGTTAATATCGTTTTTACGCTTTATATCAACGCATAGATCTGCATATATCTTTTGCATTTTGCTTCCCATATAGCCGATAAGGAATCTTGTTTCATACATAGCCAATTGTTCTGCCATTGCAAGAACGTTGTCTTGAGAGATTGTTTCTTTGAAAACGTCATAATTTTTGATATGTTTTTTCATTTTCAATACGCTCCGAGTTTATTTGCCTTTCGGCAATAAGACGGCGCAGCACCGAGAAAACTCAAAAACGTATCACTTCAAATCACAAGATGCCTATGTCAACGAATCGCATAAAAATGTTGTGTAAAAAGCACATCAAAACAATCCCGCGCGCACGCGCGTGTGCACTTGCATCAAAGACTACGGCACGTCTAATCGTCACACTTGTATAAAAGACTACGGCACATCTAATCGCCAATGACTAAAAATCGGTTAAAATGTGCATTGAAATCATGACAGGTTTTAAGGATTATAATACAAGATTTTTATGCCGTTGACAAAGGCTTTTCTCTGTGCTAAACCGCCACGCCGAAAGGTAACAAAAACTCGGAGCAATTAGGCAAGATATCATACATTTTGGTTGCGCACATAATTTGAGCGCAACCACTTTTTTAAGTTTATTCAAACTAATTTTTTTGATTTGTTTCGTTTCGCAATTTTTAGATTTGACAATTTTTGCGAACTACTGCAAAAAATGATATCTATCATTTTAAAAATAAGATTTATGCTTATGCAAAAAAATCCAAGAAAATAAAAAACCAATCCGCCAGTGGTGCGGATTGGTAAAGTGTGGTGGAGGCAACAGGACTCGAACCTGTGACCTCACGGATGTGAACCGTGTGCTCTAACCAACTGAGCCATGCCTCCGTATCTCGCATGACGTGCATGCGAAGATTTTTGGTTTATGATTTGTACATTCTCTTGCGAGCAGCTTCCGCTTTCTTTTTGCGTTTTACGCTGGGTTTCTCGTAAGCCTCTTTCTTGCGGAGGTCACCGATGATGCCGTCGCGCGCACATTTTCTCTTGAAACGGCGGATTGCGTTGTCCAAACTTTCGTTTTCACCGACTCTGACTGTTGACATCTTTTTCACCTCCTCGGATTTCAAATTACCTTTCTATTATACACGAAAAACAATCGATGTCAAACGAAAAATCAACAGGTCGGACAAAAAGTTTGCCGGCCGTTCAAATAACGGATTTCGGTCGTCTATTGCGTTAATTCTGTCAATAAAAATCGTCGTTGACACCGATGTGTATTTATGATATTCTTTAATATCAAATTGTAAGGATAGAGATTATGATAAGCAAAGCGTTTGACGCAATCAAAAAATACGACGTGATAATCATTCACCGCCACTCTAACCCGGACGGCGATGCGATGGGCAGTCAAATAGGATTGAAGCGCGTGCTTCAAGTCAACTTCCCCGACAAAAAGATATATGCTGTCGGCGACGACGCGCGCCGTTTTTCATTTATGGACGGCAGCAAGATGGACGTCGTTGACGACGCAGCGTACAAAGGCGCATTGGCAATCGTGCTGGATACGTCGGCAAAATCTCTCATATCCGACGAGCGTTACGCTCTTGCGGAAACGGTTTTGCGTATTGACCATCACATTTTTGTTGAGGACATTGCGGACATAGACATTGACGACACGTCTTTCGAGAGTTGTTGCGGACTTGTTGCCTATTTGGTACGCGAATGGGGGCTGGAAGTGGATTCCTACGCCGCCAAAGCGTTGTTTACGGGCATGGTGACGGACAGCGGCAGATTTTATTACGACAGCGTAACTCCTCGCACGTTCGAGCTTGCGAGCTTTCTTTTGAGCAAGGGCTTCAACCCCGGCGAGATATACGCAAATCTTTATGCGGACACCTACGAAAACGTGAAAAAGCGCGCGCAATTCGTGCTGTCCATACAGTTTACGAAAAACAACGTGGCGTACTCCTACTCGGACAAAGCAAGAGTGGAAGCTCTCGGTATGGAAGCGCAAGCGGTGTCGCGCGGATACGTCAACACCATGGGAGACCTCAAAGGCGTGGACGCTTGGGTGAACTTCACCGAATGCGAACAAGGCGTGCTTTGCGAGATACGCTCCAAAAATCTGAATATCAACCAAATTGCCGTGGCGCACGGCGGAGGCGGACACCTCAAAGCAAGCGGAGCGACGCTCAAAGACAAACAAGAGGCATTGCAAGTGCTTGACGAGCTAGACGACCTCGTTGAAAACGGAGAAAGAATATGACGGACAATTTTGAAATCAAAAAACAAATTCTCGACAAAATCAAGCAATACGACAGAATTATCATCACAAGGCACTTCCGCCCCGACGGCGACGCAATCGGCTCGACGAAAGGGCTTGCAAGGATGCTAAAACTCTCCTTCCCTCAAAAAGAAGTGTACGTGCTTAACGAGGACAGCTCCGATTACCTTGCGTTTTTGGGCGGCGAGGACGAGCCTATCGACGACGAAAAATACGCCGACGCGCTTGTCATCGTGTGCGACACCGCAACCACCGACCGCATATCCAACAAGAAATACTCTCTTGGCAAGGAGCTTGTCAAAATCGATCACCATATCGACGTCAAGCCCTACGGAGATTTGAGCTGGGTTGAGGACGAACGCTCTTCCCTTTGCGAAATGATCGTCGATTTTTGGCTTACGTTCAAGGACGAACTCACCCTCGACAAAGAAGGCGCAACCTGCATTTTCACGGGCATGGTGACGGACAGCGGCAGATTCAGATTCAGCTCGGTTGACGGCGACACCATGCGCAGAGCGGGCGCGTTGCTCGACCTCGGAATAAACACCGAATGGATATACGCAAACCTCAATCTCGACGACTTCAACGTGTTCAAATTCGAATCATACGTCTACAAAAAGATGAAAGTCACTCAAAACGGCGTTGCCTACATCTACGTTGACAAGGCAATGCAAAAACGCTTTAAGCTCACCAACGAGCAAGCAAGCAACGTGGTGTCCTATCTTGACAGCATAAAAGGTGCAATCGTATGGCTTGCGTTTATACAAAACGCAGACGGCAATATAAGAGTGCGCTTGCGTTCGAGATTTACGACCATAAACGCGCTTGCCGAAAAGTACGGCGGAGGCGGACACGATATGGCGTGCGGGGCAACCGTGCACAGCAAAAAAGAAATGAAACAAATGATCGTCGATGCGGACGAAATCGTCAAAAACTACAAACACGACAATACGGGTTGGCTATGAAAATTCTCCTTACAAACGATGACGGAATACAATCCGAAGGCTTGATGATAGTCGCAAAATGGGCGAAAAAACTCGGTGACGTAACGGTTTCCGCCCCGAAATTCGAACAAAGCGGCAAAAGTCATTCCATTGATATTCACAATCCTTTCGAAGTGAAAAAAGTGGATTATTTGGACGAAGTACGCGCGTTCAGCGTGGACAGCTCGCCCGCCGATTGCGTGCGTTTTGCAACGCTGGGACTTCACGAAACCTACGACCTTGTCATATCCGGAATAAACAAAGGGCTTAATCTCGGCGAGGATATAATGTATTCTGCGACCAACGGCGCGATTTTCGAGTCTTGCACGAGAGGGCTCAAAGCGCTTGCGCTGTCCACTCACGTACAAAGTTTCGACGACGCGCGAGCCTGGCTTGACAGAATTTACGATTTCGTACAACGAAACAACCTCTTTGCCTATGGCAACATATACAACGTCAACGTCCCGAAGGACGCAAAATCGATATTGCTCACAAAGCAAGGCGGCGCATACTTCACCGACGATTTCTTCGATCTTGGCGACGGAACATGGCGACAAGAAGGGCATTGCATCCATCAAAACAATCACGATTTGACGATTGACAGCGACGCCACGATAGACGGCTACGTCAGCGTGACTCCCCTCACAATCGAGCGCACGAATTATAACGCATATAATGCGCTTAAAGACATCGTAAACAAATAGTGTTTCATACCACCAAACGGAAAACATTGAAAAAGCGGTCGTAAATCACAAAAATACATGAAAAAAAAGCGGCAAAAAATAACAGAAATATGCCGCAAAACACCGTAAAAACGCAAAAATTACATCGAAATCACACAATAAAAGCCTCGCGATTTTGCGGGGCTTTTTGCATAAATAAAATCAAAATCTGATTGCGTTTACGTTGTCTTGAAGGGAGTTTGTCGGATTCAACGCCTCTTCGATTGAAAACGCTGCGGAAGTGTCCGCTTTCTTTTTTGACTGCGCTTCTTGCAATTTCGTTTTGAGCTGTTCGGCGTTTTTTGACGTGGGCACGGCGTCCGATTGCGTTGCGTTTTGAACGCTCAATTGCTTGTTCGTAAGTCGCTCCGCTTCCCTTCTGAAATGCTCTTCCATCATATCATCGCTCACGCATTTGTTGAGAGAAAAATCCTGCGCCAAAAACTTTTTGAGTTCAAGCTCGACGGACACTGCGACGCTTTCGACATTGAGTGCGTCTTTGTCGAAATGATACCTCTCTTTCATCTGCTCGTAGGCGTTTTCCCACTTGGCTCTGAAAAGGCGCAACCTGTCAAGCTCTTGCTTGTATCTGAGTTTGACGTCCTGAGAAAGCCTGTTCGCATTTTCGGTTGCGGTGACGAGAGCGAGTTTGATTTGTTCCTCTCTGCCTTTGAGCGTTTCGACTTGCAATTTGAGAGCGTCGTTTTCTTGCTTCAGCGCATTTATACGCTCGCGCTGTTCAAGTTGAAGCTCGTCGTTTTTGGCTTGTTCGAGAGCGATGAAACCGTCCACTGCCTCGCGATCGTAACCTTTTCTCGAAAGTGGGAATCTCAAAGTGCTTTTCTTTTTCATACACGCCTCCAAACACGTTTAGCATAAAAAGCATATCAAAAATATAATGCAAACGAGCAAAAACGTTTTGGCGAATTTTGTCGATTTTGTCGCAAAACAGGCACTTTATGTCTATAATTTTCAATCGTAAACTGCGATTTCAGATAAGACTTCTAATTTTCTAAAACAAAAAAACGAGGCGAAAACCGCCTCGATTTTTTGTGTTTGATTATCTTTAAAAAATATCTTAATGTGCTGCGTTAAGCAATTCTCTCTTCAAATCCCAAAGCTTTTGAGAAAGGTCAACCTTGTATTCTTGCGTGTTGACGACTCTTCTGTATTCGGGGAAGAAAGACGCGATGGACTCGTCCTCTCTCGCACAAATATCTTTGAGCGAGGGCTTGTCGTAAACAAGTTTTCCGTCCTTGAAAATCGGCACCATAAGCTCTTTGAGTTCATAGTCGGTGAACGTCGTTTTCTTCCACGTTTGTTCGGGATGGAAAACGGTGAGGGGCTTAGATGTGTCGAAAGTTTCGTCTTCGAGGCAAATCAAGTCCGCTTGCGCCATGCCGTCCTTGAAGATACGCACAATCTTTTTCACGCCGGGATTGGTGGTCTTTTCGTGGCTGTTGGACACTTTGATTTTGGGCACGAGTTTGCCGTCCTCTTCAAGCGCACACAGCTTGTACACACCGCCCAAAGAGGCGTTGTTGTAGCTTGTGATAAGTTTTGTGCCGATGCCGTAAACGTCGATTTTCGCTTCTTGCGAATTGAGTGCGAGAAGGATGTCTTCGTCAAGGTCGTTTGTTGCGAAAATAAGGCAATCGCTATGCCCCGCTTCGTCGAGCATAACCCTTGCTTTTCTGCTCAGATACGCAAGGTCGCCGCTGTCAAGGCGAATACCTATCGGCTTGTGTCCTTCCGCTTTGAGTTTGTCGAAAACTTTGATTGCGTTGGGCACGCCGCTCTTCAACGTGTCGTAGGTGTCCACCAAAAGCAAGCAGTTGTCGGGATAGATTTCGGCATACTTTTCAAACGCTTCAAGCTCGGTGTCGAAGGACATAACCCAGCTGTGCGAATGAGTGCCCGTGACGGGGATGCCGAACAGCTTGCCGGCAACGACGTTTGACGTCGTTCTGCAACCGCCTATGCATGCCGCACGCGCGCCGTAAATGCCAGCGTCCGGACCTTGCGCTCTGCGAAGTCCGAACTCGCTGATTTTGTTCTTCGTGCACTCTTTGAGACGAGCGGCTTTGGTTGCGATGAGCGTTTGATGATTGATAAAAGTCAACAGTGCGGTTTCGACGAGTTGCGCTTGCCAAAGGGGCGCGGACACCGTGAGAATAGGCTCGTAAGGAAACACCATCGTGCCCTCGGGCACTGCCTTTATATCGCCCGTAAACTCAAACTTTTCGAGAGCTTTCAAAAAGTCGTCGTCGAAAATGCCGAGCGAGCGCAAATACGCTATATCGCTTTGGTCGAAATGAAGGTTGAGGATATAGTCTATCGCTTGTTCGAGCCCTGCCGCGATTGCGTAGGAATAGCCGCCGTTTCCGCGATAGAAAATATCGAACACCGCCCTTCTTTCATCGAGTTTGCAACGGCGATAACCGTTCATCATCGTGAGTTGATAAAGGTCGGTGAGAAGAGTAAGATTGTTGGTTTTCGTTCTTTCGGTCGTATAATCTTTTGTCATTTTATACTCCTATAAGCGTTTGGTCGTTAAAAATTATGCGCAATAAACGTCTTGCTTTTTCATTGCTTTAAATCTGCGCTTGTAGTCTTTGGGCACGTGATAGTAGGGCGTATTTTCAAAATCGAACACGATATAGTCGGGCTCGTTCTTTCTGATATAGCCGATTTTGAGCAAAAGTTCGGCAAAGAATTTGCTTGCTTTGTCGGAAGATTTTTGGCTTTCGCTTGCCGCCTTTTCAAAGAGTTTGCCCACAAACTTGTAGTTTTTCACTTCGTAATCGGTGAGAATTGCGTCCGTAGCTCCTGCTTGCGCCGCTTTTCTGACGTCGAGATATGCAAGGCGCGACGTCCTTGCAAGGATGTACAAAACGCCGATAATGAGTGCCAAAATCGCAACGATAAGGCACGCGGTTTTTGTGACGGGCACTGCGTCCATACGCAAAAATTCAAGCCAGAATCTGCCGATGCAATACCAGAACAGATAGAAAATCATCAAAATTCCGGGATACTTCTTTTGATAATTTCTCTTCCACATCCACACGCAGAAGATTGCGCCGATCGTGTTCCAAACGCCTTCGTAGAAGAACGTCGCGCAAAACCAGTTTCCGCCGCCGCCCGCTTGAATATGCGAATAAACGACGTCTCTGAACTCGCTTTCCACACCGCTGGGATCGGTGATATACACGCCGAACGGGAAGAATTGAAAAGCCTTGTTCGTAATGGGCAATCCAAACGCCTCTTGATTGACGAAGTTGCCCCATCTGCCGATAATCTGACCGATAAACACGGGTACTACGACGAGATCGACGACGTTGAGAAAGTTGGTTTGCTTTTTGTGGCGAAGAGTGAAAAATACCGCGCCCAAAAGTCCGCCCAAAAGTCCGCCGATGATGGTGATACCACCCTTCCAAATTGCGATTATATTGACGAATTTGTCCCAGCCTTCAAGCCCGTTGTCGCCGAAATACTCCTCTGCGCGAGGGAGAACGTACAACAGTCTTGCAAACACGATTGCAAGCGGAATAAGCCACAAAAACAGTTCCACCGCGTCGTCGGACGTGATGCCTATCTTCTTTGCTTGCCAACATGCGTACAAAAGTCCCAAAAGCATGCCGCACACAATGAGCAAGCCGTACCATTGCACGGTAAGATTGCCGATTGTAAACGCCACTCTGGGATCGGACGCCGTGGATAAAACGGAAGTGAACATAATTTATTTCTCCAAATCGAGTTTGGTTGCGCCGCTTTGGCGAATTGCGAGTTTAAAGACGTTTTCGTCGCCGAACATAACGTTGAGCGCACTCTCTACGCCGCTTTCTTTTTTGTCCGCAAACACGAGAATCGTACCTGCGAATCCGCCGCCGTGCACACGAGAGGCAACGACGCCGTCTATCTTGACCACTCTGTCGAGAGCGTTTTCGAGATTGTGATTTTTGCCTGCCGGCGAATAGGTGTTTTGAAGTTTGTATCTCGAACTCAATCCCGACTCGTTTACGATGTCGAGAAACGCTTTTTCGTCCTTGTCGTCGATTGCTTTCACCGCGTTTTCAACGCGTGCGTTCTCTTCGAAAAAGTGCTCTGCGCGAAGGTATGCTCTCTCGCTCACCTTTCCGACGATATTTTGCTTGTCGCGCTCCCACTTTTGCGGTGAGATTTCGTGAAGAAGTTTTGCACCGAAACAGTTTGCCACTTCCTTCATCTCGTGAGGTATCGCGGCATAATCGTCGGTGAGATCGCTATGATCGCCGCCCGTCGCAATGACGTAAATATCGAGATCGGAAAACGCCCAATGCGCCTTTTCGACGACGGGATTTTCGAAATCCGCAAAATCTATGAGATTGACGCCGCCAAGAGCAATCGCGCTTTGATCCATAAGTCCGCACGGCTTGCCGAAGAAAGTGTTTTCGGCATATTGCGACGCTTTCGCTTTGAAAATCGCGTCTATTTCTCCGCCGTTGTACATTACGTTCAAAATCTCGGCAATCGCAAGTTCGAACGAGCTTGACGAGGACACTCCCGCACCCTTGGGAACGGAAGAAGTCATACATGCGCTGAATCCGCCCACCTTTTTGTCCGAGCGTTTGAAATATTCCACGACGCCTTTGATAAGTGCGGTTGACGTGCCGATTTCGCTCACCGAAAAATCGGGTTTTGCAACGTCCACGCGGAGCATCGGATAACCTTTCGATTTGACTTCTATCACGCCGTCCGTTCTCGGCGAAACGCTTGCGAGCGTATCGACGTTTATTGCCGCGCAAAGCACCTTGCCGCCGTTGTGGTCGGTATGGTTTCCGACGATTTCGATGCGTCCCGGCGACGAGAAAAACTCTACGTCGGTGGTGTTGAACACGTCTTTGTGCATTTTGACAAGCTCTTCGAATCTGCCGATTTGCTCGCTCTTTGCTTCGCCGTAAACGTCTTGACATACGGCTGTCAGCTTGCAGGTGTCGATATTGTCTAATGTCATAGTTTCGTCCTTTATAATAGATTGAGTTATATTGTAACACAGCCGTCGCCCTATTGCAAGATAAATAAACTTTTATAGCACAAATAAAAATCACGATACATCCGTAAAAAAATGCAAAAAAAAGCATACAAAATTGACTAAATAGTCACTTATTTCTTGATTTGCGCAAAAGTGTGTGTTATACTAGACAGTCGAAAAGTTCTATACGTTTTTTTGGAGGTTTCTATGCCACGAATTTCTTTTGAAGAAATCGCAAAACAAAACACTGCTCGGCTTTTAGACTATGCCCAAAACAATTTGTATTTAAGCGATTTGGACGCAATTTACGCTCAAAATCAACTTCTCGATACACTAGGTCTGACAGAGCCGTGCCAAGAGCCCAAACTCGGCGCATACGATATATATGACGTGATGAATGCTCTTTCCGACTTCGCCGTACGCAAAAAAATCATAGACGAGAACGCAAAATCCAATTTCGAAACGAAACTTATGGGTTTTGTCATGCCCTCTCCCTCAACCGTCGTCGAAATGTTTGACAACGAAGCAAGCTACAAGGGCATAGACAAGGCGTGCGACTTCCTTTGCAAACTCGGATTCGACAGTCTGTATTTGAGAGGCAAGGATTTCGAAAAGAACATCGTGTGGCAACACGACAGCCAAAGAGGCAAAATAATCGTCACGATAAACCTCTCCAAACCCGAAAAAACACCCGAACAGGTCAGACTTGCAAAAGAAGCGAAAACGGGCTATCCCAAATGTGTACTTTGCCAAAACATGCTGGGTTTTGTCGGCAATGCGGCTATGCCTGCAAGACAAAACATCCGCATAATTCCCTTCGAACTTGACGGCGAAGAATGGTTTATGCAATTTTCGCCTTACAGATACTTCGAGCAACACGTCATCGCAGTGTGCAAAGAACATCGTCCCATGTGCGTGAGCGACGCAACGTTTGCAAGAATGGCGGACTTTGTGGATATGTTCCCCCACTACTTCATCGGCTCGAACGCCGCGCTTCCCATCGTCGGCGGTTCGATACTGGCACACGACCACTATCAAGGCGGCAAAAAAGTGTTGCCCGTGTTCTCTCGCCCCGCTCGCAGATATTTTAAAGTTTCGGGCTACGGCGACGTCAACGTGTCGGTTGTGGACTGGTACAACTCTATCGTACGCATAGAGAGCAAAAACAGGAAACAAGCAATCGAAGTTGCAAATATGTTCAGAAGAGCGTGGGATTGCTATTCGGACGAGAGCGTAAACGTGCTTTGCGCAACTCAAAACGGCGAAGAGAAAATCCAACACAACGCTATCACCCCAATACTTTCAATCAACGACGACGGCGAATATCAATTCAATTTGATACTGCGCAACAACCGAACCGACGACGAACACCCCTACGGAATCTTCCATCCGAGAGCCGAACTCCACAATATCAAGCAAGAGTCCATCGGCATAATCGAAGTGATGGGATTGTTTATTTTGCCGGGCAGACTTGCAGGCGAAATGACGCAAATCCGCAACATCCTCACGGGCAAAACGCCGCTTGACTTCAAGGCGTTGTCCGACGAACAACATCCCCTTCACAAGCACCTCGGAATGATAACTCAACTTGTCGTGGACAACGGCACTGCTTGCTCCGACGAGGTTGCCGAGAACGCCGTGACGGACTATATAAGCAACGTTTGCGAGCAAATCCTCGACACAACGGCAGTGTTCAAAAACGACCAAAAAGGTCAAGACGCGTTTGACGAATTTATTCACAGCGTTATAGATTGAAATTGCAAAACAAGCACTTTATGATCGCAAAAACGCCGCTTTATGCGGCGTTTTTTGTATAAGAACGCTTCGAATAGGCTGGAATATTCCGCAACCGCACCAAACAAATAAAAGACAAAGAAACGCCCTTCTGTAAACCCGCCCCACGTACTGATTGTACGTGACGGGTGAACAAAAGGGCGTTGACGCAGTATTTCGCTGTTTGGTGCGGTTAGGATTTGTTGCCGTAGGCAAGTTTCAAACGCTCAGCCCCCGACAAAATGATTTTGCGGATGCGGATATTCTTGGGTGTAACTTCAAGCATTTCGTCGTCGTTGAGAAACTCGATTGCTTCTTCGAGGCTGAACTTGCGCGGAGTGTTGAGGCGGAGTGCTTCGTCGGAACCTGCGGCACGCATGTTGGTGACGTGTTTACGCTTGCAGACGTTGACGCGGATGTCCTCGTTCTTGGGTGACATACCGACGACCATGCCTTCGTAAACGGGGGTTTGAGGGTCGATGAAGAGCACTCCTCTGTCTTGCGCGTTGAAGAGACCGTAGGTTGCCGCTTCGCCCGTTTCGTATGCGACGAGCGAACCTGTAAATCTGCGAGGAATAGGTCCTTTGTACGGAGCATATCCGGCAAAGAGCTGGTTCATAACGCCTTCGCCCTTGGTGTCCGTCAAAAACTCGTTCTTAAACCCGAAAAGTCCGCGCGCAGGCACTTTGAATTCCATGCGAATACGGCTGCCTTGCGGATTCATAGTGACAAGTTCGCCTTTTCTGACGCCCATGCGCTCCATAACCGAGCCTACGCAGTCGGAGGGAACGTCGACGAAAAGTTGCTCCATAGGCTCGCACTTTACGCCGTCTATGTCTTTGAAGATGACCTTGGGTGTGCTTACGCCGAACTCGTAGCCTTCTCTACGCATTGTTTCGATAAGAATGGAAAGGTGCATTTCGCCTCTGCCGCACACTTTGAACGTGTCGGGAGTTTCCGTTTGATAAACACGCAACGAAACGTCTTTCAACAGCTCTCTGAACAGTCTGTCGCGGAGGTGACGAGATGTGACAAATTTACCCTCCTTGCCGGCAAACGGACTGTCGTTGACGCAGAAGTTCATTTCAATAGTAGGCTCGCCGATTTTGACGAACGGCACCGGCTCGATTTTTGCCGGAGAGCAAATCGTGTTGCCGATTGTGATATTTTCGATACCGCTGAAACATACGATGTCCCCCACCATTGCGTTTTCGACGGGAACACGCTTCAATCCTTCGATTTGGAAGAGGTTGACGATTTTGCTCTTATATGGTGAAATTCCGCTGTGATAGTCGCACACCACAACTTCTTTTGCCATGTCCACTTTGCCTCTTTCGATTCTGCCGATGCCGATTCTGCCGACGTAATCGTTGTAGTCTATTGCGGACACGAGAAGTTGAAGCTCGCCGTTTTCATCGCCTTCGGGAGCGGGGATATAATCCAAAATCGTGTCGAAAAGAGGTTTGAGGTCTTTTCCCGGCACGTGGTAATCGCGCGTTGCAGTGGCCTGCTTGCCGCTACAATATAAAATGGGGCTTTGAAGTTGCTCGTCGCTTGCGTCGAGGTCGAGCAAAAGTTCCAATACCTCGTCGCCCACTTCGTCGAGTCTTGCGTCGGGTTTGTCAATCTTGTTGACGACGATGATGATTTTAAGTCCGAGCGACAACGCTTTTTCGACGACGAAACGCGTTTGCGGCATAGGACCTTCTTGCGCGTCGACGAGAAGCACGACGCCGTTGACCATCTTCAACACACGCTCGACTTCGCCCGAAAAATCTGCGTGTCCCGGGGTGTCGATGATGTTGATTTTGACGCCGTTGTAGTGGATTGACGTGTTCTTTGCAAGGATTGTGATGCCTCTTTCTCTTTCGAGGTCGCCCGAATCCATAACGCAAGTTGCGACTTGTTGATTTTCTCTGAACGTACCCGATTGTTTGAGCATGCCGTCCACAAGCGTCGTTTTGCCGTGGTCGACGTGGGCTATGATTGCGATGTTTCTCAAATCGTTTCTGACCATATTGAGCCTTCTTTTCTTAGGTTTTCGGCGCACTTTTGCGTCGTTTTGTGCGGATTTTTTTGATTACTATATAAAACTGTGATATATTAGCACACTTTTTATACGCTTGGCAAATCGTTGTGGGGATAAAACGGAAAAAATATTACAATATTTTTACATAGATTTGTCGCAATTTGCTTTGACAATGCCCCTCAAAGCGTTGCGAAAGCGCATTTTTGTGGTATAATGTAGCAAATCGGAGCAACACGCATATGAAAAGTTTGACTGAATTGTACAAAATCGGACGCGGACCGTCCAGTTCGCACACCATGGGGCCGGAAAAAGCCGCAAAACTCTTTATGGAACGCAACAAAAGTGCGTATTCCTTCAAAGTCGTTCTTTACGGTTCTTTGGCAAAAACCGGCAAAGGTCACGGCACGGACGTCGTGTTGAAAAAGACGTTTACAAAGCCCGTAGACGTCGTTTTCGACTATGAAAACGAGCACTTGCCCCACCCCAACACCATGGATTTGTTCGCTTTGGATTTGAACGGCAAAATCACGGATTCGTGGAGAGTGTACAGTGTCGGAGGAGGCGCAATCGAGGTTGAGGGAGAAAGTTCCATCGATCCGCCCGAAGTCTATCCGCATCACACTTTCGAGCAAATCAGAGCGTATTGCGACGAGCAAGAAATCACAATTCCCGAATACGTCGTACGCTTCGAGGGCGCACAAATCCGCGAGTATTTGCAAACCATTTGGGAAACCATGAAAAACGCAATCAGACAAGGTTTGAAAGCAAGCGGAGTTTTGCCCGGCGGACTGAACACCGAGCGCAGAGCAAAAACGCTCTATCAACAACGCCATATCGACGAAACGCCGCAAACGAAAGAAAACCGCCTAGTATGCGCCTATGCTTTTGCGGTGAGCGAACAAAACGCTTCGGGTGAGGTTATCGCCACCGCTCCCACGTGCGGAGCGTGCGGAATACTCCCCGCCGTGCTCAAATACGAGCAAGATATACACAAATATTCGGACGACGACATAATAGACGCGCTTTCTACGGCAGGCATAATCGGCAATATCGTCAAAACAAATGCTTCGATAAGCGGCGCGGAATGCGGATGCCAAGCGGAATGCGGAACGGCTTGCTCTATGGCAGCGGCTGCGCTTGCCCAACTTTTCGGCATGGACTTCGACCAAATCGAATACTCTGCCGAAGTTGCGATGGAACATCACCTCGGCTTGACTTGCGACCCCGTTGCGGGACTTGTACAAATCCCCTGCATCGAGCGCAACGCGGTTGCCGCAATGCGTGCCATAAACGCCGTATCACTTGCAAACTTCCTCACCACATCCCGTCAAATCTCTTTCGACGCGGTTGTCGAAACCATGTATCAAACGGGCAAGGACATCAACGTTCGCTATCGCGAAACGTCGGGCGGAGGTCTTGCAAAGAGTTACAACCACTCTCGTTTGCGCCACGCAAAACGCTACAAAAAGAAATAATTTTATTTCATTAATATCTCACGAAACCGCGTATCTAACGCGGTTTTTATATACAAAAAGCCGTTTGTATTTCACAACAAACCGCTTTTAAATCTCCTTATTCGCTTTGCGTTGAAAAACGCCTCTCCGCTTAACATTCGCTTTGCATAGACGTAAAAAATCCACCGAAGAGTCGGTGAATTTTTATATAAAACTAAACAATTTTAATACGAAGTATTAACCATCGTTTTTTCAGTCGAACACTTTGATATCCGACTTTGAAGAATACGTTTTCCATTGCGGTTTGCCCTTGACGTTTGGATTGCTCGTCTTTGCAAACTCCGCAAATCTGTCCACCATCTCGTCGGACAAGGCGTAATCTTGCTCCGTAAACGGCCTCAACGATTTCGGAAGCGAACCGAGAGCATACCAAAGGTCGCAGGAATGAAAGGACGCATTGTCGGGCGGAAGCAATCTCGTAAGCGAAAAGACGTAGCAAGGCACGCCCTTTCTCTTTTGCTTGCGCGCATACGCTCTTGCCATATGGTTGAGCACGGGCGGCAACAAGTCTTTCTTGACCGTTCCGAATACGATAGGAACGTCGGTGACGTATTTTGCGTCCTTGACCAAATCGCCGTCCATAACGGGTTTTGTGCACAAAGCTTTGCCGATTGCGTGCTTCGTTTTCCAAGTCGTCCAAACCTGCTCCGTGGGCATTGACTTAAACTCGTCGAAGGATTTTGCTCCGCTTGCTTTGACGACTTTTTTCCAGTATCTCGTATTTGACTTCGAAAGCGGCAAGATCGCCCCTCTTTTTCCGCCGCCCGAAAGCATAATCGCGCCTTTGACTTTGCCTTTGAGCTTGTCCGAGCATATAAGCGTTTGTATGCTCATTGCGCCTGCGCTCTGTCCCATAAGCGTGATATAGTCGGGATTTCCTCCGAAGCTCGCTATATTTTGTCTAACCCACTCGATTGCGGTATATTGGTCGTAAAGTCCGAGATTACCGCCGCAGTGCTCGTTGTCGGCAAAAAATCCGAACACGTTCAAGCGGTAGTTTATCGCAACGAAAATCACTCCGCGTTTAGTGTACGCCGAGCCGTCGAATTGCATTTCGTTTATGCTTCCGCCGGTGAAACTTCCGCCGTGTATGAACACTATAACCGGGCAATCGTGTGCGTCGGACGGGACGTGTATATCCAAAATCAAGCAATCTTCACTGTATTTGAAGCTCTTGCCCTTGCGAAATTCCTGATAATAGAATCTGTGTTCCTCGTTCCAGTACGCGCGCATTTGCGGACAGCACACGCCTTGCTCCAAAGCGATTTGCTCCGTGTCGTATTTTGTGATAAGCACCGACTTTTCAAAGCGTTTTGCCGTTGCGTACTTTACACCTCTGAAACTTGCGCCGTAGTCCGTTACGCAACCCACTATGCTTCCGCAAGGTGTAATTACGGTTTTCGTTTGCATACTCTCTCCTTTGATAAATTATGCTTTATCAGCCAAACGAGCCGAAAACTATCTTTCGGCTCGCAAGACAAACTTTTTTTAGTTTTCGGATTTGTCGTCCTCAACCTCGTCGGATGTAGCGTTTTCGCTCTCGCTTGCTTCCTCTTCGACTTGCTCGACGGATTCGCCGAGAGATTCGATTCCTTCAACGTTGTCGATTGCGATTGAATTGCTTTCGTATTGACATTTGAGGTGCGCCTCTTTTGCAACTTGCAATTCCGCAACTTTCTTCTTTGAAAGCGGATACCACACGAGCAATACGATTGCCATAAGTCCGAACAACACGGCAGGGATTATGGTTGCCAAATCATACATGGTGTTGAGGTTTTCAAGGGTTTGTTTCGCGCCTTTTGCGGTGTTGTAGTTCATGCCCAGCAATGCACCGTTGACCGCGACTGCGCTGATAACCTGACCTATCTTTCTGAAAAACATGAAGAACGCGTATGCCGTGCCGTCGTCGCGTCTGCCCGTCTTGATTTCGATGTCGTCGATTGCGTCGGTTGCCATAGACCAGACTTGAAGCACGATAAACGTCATTCCGCATCCGCTCACGAAGCAGAGCACCAAGAACAAGTACATTCTGACGTTGAGGTCGATGCCGCGCAACGCAAACATCAAAAGGTTTGCTGCCGCCGCGATAATCATACCAACGCCGCAGATTTCTTTCTTGCCGAATTTGCGCACCATTTTTGGCGTAAGGAACATGAAAATCGCCATAGGCGCATAGGTGCAAATCATGGATACGATGTTCATCCAGTTTGCTCCGAACAAGTCGTCGAACAGGTAAAGATAGAAACTTTGCGTAAACATTTGCCCCGCAAGAAGCAACATACTCGCAACGCTGACCGCAAGGAACGCTCTGTTTGAAAAGAGGTTTTTGATTATGGTTTTCGATTCGCCTTTTTGCTTGGGCTTGGAAGTTGCAACGACCCTTTCTTTGTTGAAAGCAAACGCCATTACGAGCATTGCAAGGCAAACAAGCGACAACACAACGACGCCGATGATAACGGGCAAATATTGCATATCCGTGAGGATTTTGCCGTTTTCGCCGACTGCGTAGATTATGCCGTCTTTCTCTTGCGTCGCACCCGTCCAGCTCGAATCCGCAACGCGCTTTGCGTATGCGAAGGAGGAAATCAAAATGACGGGCGTACCGCCGATGCCCGCACCGATTGAACGGAACACCGAAAGTTTTGTGCGCTCTTTCTCGTCAGTGGTAACCACGGACGCAAGACCGCCGTAAGGAATTTGAAGCATGGTGTAGCTCATGCCGAACATGATGTAAGTCACGGTTGCGTAAATGCAAGTGCCCACGGGGTTTACGTCATAAGTGAGTCCCGGCCACTTGACAAACATCAATATAGACGACGCGACAAGCGGAATTGCCGCCCACAAGAACCAAGGACGATATCTGCCCCATTTCGTAAGTTTGACGCTGTCGCAAATTCTGCCCATAATGGGATCGTTGATTGCGTCCCAAATACGCGCGCCGATAAACATCAACATGATAAACAGCGGTTGAAGATGGAAAATATCGGTGTAGAACTTTTGAAGCAACGACGTTACAAGGCCGAACACCAAGCAGCAAGCCGTATCGCCCATTGCATAGCCGATGTAGTCTTTTGTTTTGAGTCCGCTCGTGCGCGAAATGAAACTCTGCTCTGTCGCTTGCGCGACGTTTTGCGTATCGCTCATAATAACTCCCTTTTGCAAATTTATTGCGATTTTGTTTTATTTTTATTTTCGTCATAAGGCGTTTTTACGCCTAAGCCGCGTTTATCTTTTTGCACTCTCTTCTTCTTTGCGCTTTTCAAGCTCTTGCACAAACAAATCCTCGTCGAACGGAATTTGCACTTCTTTGTGCGTCCAGCTTGCAAGATGAATTGCGTTTGAGAAGGTCAAACCGATTATGCCCTGCTCGCCGGGAGCCATAAACTTGTCCGTCTTTTTGAGAAGATAGTCGGTGTAGTTTTTGATGATACCCACGTGTTGCGGCGGATACTTGGTTATATTGAGTTTGTGGCAAATTCCGCGATATGTGTGAACTTTCGTTTTGGGTTTGCCCATAAACACTGTGTTGTGCTCTGAAAAGGCAGGTTCGAGTTCCGCATTTTCGGTGAATACAAGTTTGCCGTTTTCAATGACGATCTTGCCGCCTTCGCCCGTGATTTCAAGTCTATTCGTGCCGGGTGCGTCGTGCGTCGAGGTTATAAACACGCCCGTTGCGCCGTTTGCAAACTTGCAATACGCCGTGACGTCGTTTTCGACGCTGATGTCGCGTCCCACCGTCGATGCGGTTGCCGTTACGCTCACCGGAAGCCCTGCAAGCCAGGTGAACAAATCCAGTTGGTGAGGACATTGATTGAGAAGTACGCCGCCGCCTTCTCCCCACCACGTACCGCGCCAGCCGCCTTGTGCGTAGTATGCGCGCGGACGATACCAATCGGTGATTATCCAAACGATTCTGGTGAGTTTGCCCAAACGGCCGCTGTCGATAAGCTCTTTTGCCTTGATGTAAAGAGGATTCGTGCGTTGGTTGAACATCATGCCGAAAAGAAGTTCGGGATGCTTTTTCGCCTCCTCGTTCATCTCTTTGACTTGCTTCGTATAAACGCCTGCAGGCTTGTCGCAGAGTACGTTCAGCCCTGCTTTCATAGCGTCGATTGCGATTTGCGGATGGAAATAGTGCGGAGTTTCAACCATAACGACGTCGATAAGTCCAGATTTGAACATATCCTGATAGTTGTCGAAAACCTTGACTCCTTTGAGGTTCTCCTCTGCGTACTTGCGGCGTTCCGGTGATATATCGCACACCGCGGTGAGCTTTGCGCCCTTGACGAGCGAGGATAGTTTCGTAAATATCTTTGTATAGAACGTGCCTTGTTTGCCTATGCCGACAATGCCGTATCTGACTTGTTTTTTGTCCATTATTTCACCTCCGCGAGCAGTTTTTTGAGATTTTGATATTGCCACAAGAACACTTGTTTTCTAGACGCGCAAGCAAAATAGCATCTGTGCATCTTCTTGTCGATGAGTCTGAACGCTTTGAAATAGTCCTTCATCGCAAATTTCACAAACGGCACGAAGTACACCACGGGTTTCATAACCGCGTATTTGAAAGTGTGCGGTTCAAGCGTCATAAAGCCTTGGTATCCGCGCTCTTTCAAGCTCTTCAAAATGTAGGTGTAGCAACCCTCGCCCGTTCCGACAGGGACTTCCACTTTGTACTCGGAGCAATCTTTTATATGGTAATATACGACGTAATCTTTGAGCATATCGAACGCCTCTTTGGGATTGACGTCGCATTGCACGTAGTTGCTTGCGTCGAAGCACAAAACGAAATCTTCGTCGTTTATCGCATTGTAAATTTCAAGCACTCTTTGAGGCACGTCGCCGTACACTTTCTTCTCGTTCTCGTGCAAAAGTTTCACACCGCTGCCCTTGACGATAGCAAGCATTTCTTTGAGCCTTGCAATGACTTTCTCGGAGCAATCTTTTGGAGCTTTGTCGCCGTAGAAGAACGAGAAAACTCGGATGTATTTGCATTCCATAAGTTGTGCGATTTTGACAAGCTCGGCAAGTTGTTTCTTTTGTTTTGCAAAGCCTTCTTCGTCGTCGATGCCGACTTTTCCTATCGGCGAACCGATTGAAGAAAAGCGCACGTTTTCTTTTTTGAGAACGGGATAAATCTTTTTCTTAAACTCTTCGAAAGTGTAGTCGGCAATGTTTTTGCCGTCCACGTTTCTAGGGCACATATAAGTTTCGCCAAGTTCGTGCAAAACGCCGATTTGGGTACTTAATTTGTTGCTAATCTCATCATAAAACCCCGATATTGTAATTTGCTGCATAAATTTATACCTCTTTGTATTCTATTGTTTATGAGTGCAAACTCCCTTAACGTTGCACTCTTCCGCTTGCGTTTCCTCTTGCAAGATTGAGCACTTCTTCTTTTGAAACCATGTTGTAATCGCCCTCGACAGAGTGCTTCAAACAACTTGCCGCCACGGCAAATTCGATTGCGTCCTGCGCGCCGAAATCATTTGTAAGCGCATAAATAAGTCCTGCGCCGAAACTGTCGCCGCCGCCCACTCTGTCCACGATATGCATATGATATTTTTTGCCGAAAAACGCACGATTCGCAACGTACAGCATGCCCGACCAGTTGTTGTCGCTTGCGCTCAAACTCTCGCGCAAAGTGATTGCAACCGCTTTAAATCCGAATCTATCGGTGAGTTGTTTTGCAACCGAAACGTAACCTTCTTCGTTGAGCTTGCCGCTTTCGACGTCGGTGTTTTCCGCCTCGATGCCGAACACGTCTTTTGCGTCCTCTTCGTTTGCGATGCACACGTCTACGTGTTTAAGCACGTCGCTCATAACAGCGCACGCCTTTTCACTCGTCCAAAGTTTCTTTCTGAAATTGAGGTCGCAAGACACGGTGAGCCCGTTGTCCTTTGCCGCCTTGACCGCTTCGAGAGTGATTTTCGCCATATTGTCGGACAGTGCCGGCGTTATGCCCGTAAAGTGAAACCAATCCGCGCCCGAAAAGATGTCGTCCCAATCGAAATCGTCCTCGCTCGCCGTTGCGATTGCGGAGTACTTTCTGTCGTAAATGACTTTGCTGGGGCGTTGACTTGCGCCCCTTTCACAATAATAAATGCCCACTCTATCGCCGCCGCGAACGATTTTCGAGGTATCGACGCCGTATTTTCTCAACGAATTTACCGCGCTTTGCCCTATCTCGTGCGTGGGGAGTTTGGTCACGAAGCATGCGTCCGCACCGAAATTTGCAAGCGATACGGCAACGTTTGCTTCCGCACCGCCGAAAGTCGCTTCGAGCTTGTCGCTTTGCACAAAACGCAAATAGTTCTCGGGTTGCAAACGCAACATCAATTCACCGAAAGTTACAACTCGCATATCTTCACAATCTCCTTGCAGTTATTGACTATATCGCCTTTCATCATAAACGAGCCGCCGACTGCGTACACCTTGTCGAAATCGAGATATTCTTTGAGGTTTGCAAGGTCGACGCCGCCCGTCGGAATGAATTTGATTTGAGGAAACGGCGCGGCAAGAGCCTTCATTGCTTTAAGTCCGCCGTACACGCCGGCAGGGAAAAACTTGACTATATTAAGTCCGTAAGAGAGTGCGCGCATAATCTCGGTGGGCGTTACGCAACCGGGATAATACGGCACGCCGTTCGCAATGCAGTAGCGCGCCACTTCGTCTGAAAAACCGGGTGAAACGATAAACTTCGCGCCCGCTTCGACCGCGCTTTTCGCCTGCTCTTCGTTTATAACCGTGCCTGCGCCTATATTCATATCCGCAAACTCTTTTACGCCTATTGCAATCGCTTCTTTCGCACAAGCGGTGCGGAACGTGATTTCGGCGCAGTTTATGCCGCCCTCTCTGAGTTTGGACAGCGTTGCGACGGTGTCGTTTGCGTCGTTAATCACGACGACGGGAATAACTTGTTTCATATCACACCCCGCTGTATGCCGAAAAGCCGCCGTCCACGGGGATAACCGTGCCCGTAACGAAGCCGCTCGCTTTGTCGTCGGCAAGCCACAACAAACAACCGATAAGGTCGCTTATCTCGCCAAACTTTTTCATAGGCGTTGCGTTCAAAATCTTGCCAGTTCTCGCCGTCGGCGTGCCGTCTGCGTTGAACAAAAGCGTTCTGTTTTGATTGGTCACGAAAAAGCCCGGCGCGATTGCGTTGCAACGAATTTTGCAAGGCGCAAAATGCACCGCAAGCCACTCTGTGAAGTTGGAAATGCCTGCCTTCGCCGCGCTGTACGCAGGGATTTTGGTGAGAGGTCTGAATGCGTTCATTGACGAGATATTGATGACGTTTCCGCCCGTCTTTACCATGTCTTTGACAAACACTTGCGACACCAAAAATGCAGACGTAATGTTGAGGTCGAACACAAATTTGAGTCCGCTCTCGTCAAGTGCGAAAAAGTCCTTTGCGCCTTCGAGGTCGGGCGTCATGGTTTCGTTGTCGGTGGTTGCTTTGGGATTGTTTCCGCCGGCTCCGTTTATGAGAAAGTTGACTTTGCCGAACTTGTATTCGATTTCGTTTTTCGCGCGGAAAATATCCGCTTTGTCAAGACAGTTGCACTTGACGGCGTATGCGTTTTCGCCTATCTCGTCCGCAACTTTTTTGGCAGCGTCGTAGTTGATGTCCAAAAGCGCGACTTTTGCGCCGCACTCGGCGAGCGCGCGAGCAAACTCGGAGCAAATAACTCCGCCCGCTCCCGTGATTGCCACGATTTTGTCGCTTAAATCCACTTTGAATGGTACGCTCATATCTATATCTCCTTTTTAAGTCCTTATATCGTTTATATCGTTATTTTCTATTCATATCCTTTTCAACCGCTTCGAAAAGTCCCGAAAGATAGCACGCCCCCATAGCTCTGTCAAACAGTCCGTAGCCGGGTTTTGCGTCCTCTCCCCACACGTTTCTGCCGTGGTCGGGGCGCACGTAACCGTCAAATCCGCCCTCTACGAGAGCTTTGACAATTCCGTACACGTCCACGTTTCCGCAATTCGTCTGGTGTCCGTTTTCGTAAAAATTGATTTCACCGTCGTATTTGAGCTGACGAAGGTGCGCAAAGTATATTCGATTTGCATATTTCTTCGCCATTTTCGGAAGGTCGTTGAATCTTCCCGCACCCAAACTTCCCGTGCAGAACGTGATGCCGTTGTGCATATTCGGCACTGCCGCAAACAAGTTGTCGTAATCCCCTTCCTTGCAAATGATTCTGGGAAGGCCGAACATATCCCACGGCGGATCGTCGGGATGTATCGCCATATTTACGCCCGCCTCGTCGCACGCAGGCATGATCGCTTTCAAGAAATACACGAGATTGTCAAACAACTTTTGATGCGTCATACCCTCGTATTCTTTCAAAAGCGCGTTCAATTCGTCTTGACCATAACTCTCGTCCCAACCCGGCAAATGCAGATTTTTAGGATCGAGCGCAAGCAGTTTTTCATGGTCGTAGGCAAGCGACGTTGCGCCGTCTTTATGCTTAAAATACAAATCCGTGCGCAGCCAGTCGAACACGGGCATAAAGTTGTAGCAAATGCATTTTACGCCCACCTTGCCGCAGTTGATGATATTCTGCTTGTACGCCTCGATATATTTATCTCTCGACGGCTTTCCGAGCTTGATGTCCTCGTGCACGGGCACGGACTCGATAACTTCCAGTTCAAGTCCGGCGTCGTTTGAAAGTCGTTTGAGCCTTTCAAGTTTTTCTACGTCCCAAACCTCGCCCACGGGCGTATCGTAAACCGCAGTCACCACACCGCTCATGCCTTGAATTTGCTTGATGTAATTTAGCGGTATGCAATCTTTTTCGCCATACCAGCGAAACGTCATTTTCATAAACCGAGAGCCTCCTTGACGTTGTTGTAAGCAATATCTTTTGCAAGCGCAATCGCGCTCTTTTCATCGTATTCGCCCTTGTCGACCTTGTCTGCGACAAACGACGCAAGTATTCTTCTGAAAAAGTCGAAACGCACGTACGAACTGAATGATCTGCTGTCCGTAAGCATACCTAGATTCGTACCCAAAACCGCGTATTCCGACACGGTTTCGAGTTGCCTGTTTATGCCTGATACGGTATCGTTAAACCACCACGCCGCACCGACAAGCACGTTCGGAAAAGCACCGGAAATCGCACAAACGGCTCTTAAACATGCATCGTTGAGCGGATAAAGTACGATTTTTGGCAATCCGCCGAGTTTTGCGTTCATTTTGTCAAGCAACTTTGCAAGCGCGTCAGTAGCGACGAAATCTCTGAAAACGTCAAAACCGCTGTCTTTGCCGATTGCACGCAAAGCGTCGGAATTTATATTGCGGAACGTGCCGAAATGAAGTTGCAACACAATGCCCTTTTCATAGCACTTTTCAATCAGCCATTCAAGATTTTCGGTGTCGTCGAAGTTGTCGAATCCGTGGTCAGCGATTTTGCAACCTTTTGATACGAAATAGTCCAATCTTTCTTCTAGCGTCGCTTTGTCCGCGCCTTCGGAAAAACATCTGTCGGGACGGAAGGTCGGGCGCACTTTAACGCCGTTTATATCGCCGTGATTGTGCAAATCCGAAAACGGATCGTCCGTCGTCGCAATATATTCCACGTCAAATTTTTCAAGCAATTTTTGCACGCTCAAATCTTTCAAAACGGCGTTTGCTTTTTTATAAATATCTTCCGCGCTGTCCTTGTTCAACGGTTCGGTTATTCCGAAAATTTGCACGAGTTCCATATGCGTCCAATAGTAAAGCGGATTGCCTATAAGTTTGGGCATAATCTCGGCATATTTCAAAAATTTCTCTTTGTACGAGCGATTGCCGGTGATATAACTCTCGTCAACGCCGCAAAGACGCATCGCGCGCCATTTGTAATGGTCTCCCGAAAGCCACAATTCGCCTATATCCGAAAAATGCTTGTCGCACTTGATTTCTTCTTCGTTGAGATGACAATGATAATCGATTATGGGCAACTTTGAAATAGCGTCGTAGATTTTTTGCGCCGTATCGCCCGAAAGCAAAAGTTTATCGTCAAAAAAGCTCATCTTCCACACTCCTTATTGTAATAATTTTACCACTCAACTTTTGCATAGTAAACCCCGATTATTGCTTTTTTACTTGCAAAAATTGCTGTTTTGGTTATATTATATACTTATGAAACTCGACAAATACGAAAATCAACAAATGAGCACGACCACTTTTGAGGTGCATCACAAAAAGGACAAGGATTTCAAAACCGTCGAAATGCACTCGCACGACTTTTCCGAAGTCTATTTTTTTCTGCAAGGCTCGGCAACGTACATCATCGAAGACTGCAAATACGCCTTGCGCCCCGGCGACGTGCTTATTATACCGCCAAACAAGCTCCACCAACTCGACATAAAGGACTCCGCCGAAACTTACGAACGCTTCGTTTTGTGGCTGAATCAACGCTATTTAAAGCGTATTTCAACCGCAAAAACCGACCTCAACACTTGCTTTTTGCAAGCGTCAGCCCACAATGCCTTTTTGGTGCGTAACGGCGTAATTTCGGACAAAATCCGCCACGGTTTAGACGCTGTTGCCCACTCACAAGATGACGCTTTCGGCTCGGACGTAGAAAACGAAGAGCGCATAAAAGCGTTGCTCGTGATTTTGGGACAATACTTCTTGCAAAATGCCGACGATTTCGCATTTTACGGCAAAAACAACCCGTGCGTAACAAAAGCTATAGACTACATAAGCGAGCATATCACCGAGGATTTGTCCCTGGATACCATTGCTTCCGCACTTTTTGTGGACAAATACTATTTTGCGCACGTTTTCAAAGAAAACACCAACACTTCCCCTCACCGTTATATCCTCAAAAAACGCCTTGTGCTTTCAAAACAGTTTATCGAACAAGGCTACCCCGTCACCGAGGTTTACATCAAATGCGGATTTTCCGATTACACGCACTTTTTCCGCGCCTTCAAAAACGAATACGGCATCACCCCGAAGCAGTTTTACGCCTCGATAAATCTTCAATAATAACCATTAATTTTATGCGGATATTTAAAACTCTAAAACATTATATAACTTTGCCAAACAGATGCAATACAAAAAAACACTCCTCTAAAGACAACCCTAGTTTACACGTAGCACATGAGTTGGCAAGCGAGGGGCGTTGACGTAGTATTGCCGTTTTCAAAGTCAAATGAGAACTTCTTGTCCGTTGCTTCTGTATGCAGCCAGCACCTGCCTTACACAAGCCGAGCCTTCTTTTGCGTCAATCCAAAACTTTTCGCCGCGAGCGACGCAATCGTAAAAATCTTTGATAAGTTTTTCGTGGCCGTTGCCGTATGAAATCTTGCCGTAGCCCTTCATACAATGCTCGATGTCGGCGACTTTGCCGTTGACAAGCACTTCGTCGGGATAAAGCGTGATTATGTCGCCACCGGAAATAAAGCGTATCTCGATAGGCAAATCGCTTTTTGCGGTGTTGGTCGCAAAAAACTCGAAGTCAGTGTCGCCCTTAAACATTGCGATTACAGTGTCCTCGGCTTCAATTATGCCTTTTAGCGAATAGTTGTACGTGTTGGCGCAAACGCTCTTTGGCGCACCACATATCCATTGCATGAGGTCGAGAGTGTGAATGGCTTGATTTATCATCACACCACCGCCCTCGGTTGCGAGTTTTCCGCGCCATGCGCCCGTGCGATAATACTCTTCGTCGCGATGCCAAGACACGTTACCGAACGCAAAATCGACTTTTTTGCCTTCAAGCAACTGCTTCACGAAACGGCTTGAATTGTTGTATCTGTTTTGCAAGCACACGCCGAGCGTTGCTCTCGACTTGCTCTCTGCCTCGACGATTCGTCCGATGTCCTCTTCTTTTATGCATAACGGCTTTTCGCAAAGCACGTTCACACCCTTTTCAAGCGCGTAAATCACCATGTCCGCATGCAAATAATGCGGTGTGCAAATATGCACGACGTCGATATCCTCGCAATCCAGCATCTTTTTATAATCGGAATACTTTTTCACACCGTCGAACTTGTCAAGCACGCTTTCATCAACGTCGCACAACGCAACGATATCGGCGTCTTGACTTTTCAAAACGTCGTAATGTACTTTGCCTATGACACCAAGTCCGATAATTGCCGATTTCATACTCAAATCTCGCTTTACTTATTTTCTATACTCCCCACAGACAACTTCTGCGCCGTCGGTTGTATAAAAAAATGAACCACGGGTATACCGCGGTTCACTGGTGGAGTGGGGATGTTTGCGTTCGCACACCTTTTATACTAT
>UMHM01069095.1_pt1 | contig 50373 bp, 47 predicted proteins | sample 1965501 | NCBI WGS metagenome assembly UMHM01 (sample SAMEA4836095, study PRJEB28245) | human gut metagenome | biome: gut microbiome; material: fecal sample | place: Denmark | collected 2008
TGTCTGCCTGTTGCAGGAGCAGGGTGCCGTTTTTGTAGAGGTGTTCGCCCGCGGGAGTGAGCCTGAACCCTCTGCCTTCGCGCTCCAGGAGGGTGACCCCGAGGGAAGACTCCAAAGCCGCGACCTGCTGAGACACGGCGGACTGAGAGACTTTGCATCTCTTTGCCGCTTCGGTGAATGTGCCGCATTCTACAACAGCCGCAAAATATCTGAGCCTTCGGAACAGCATCGGCGTGCCTCCTCTTTCGATGGATGTGCAACTATAATAGCATCTATTTCGACAAAATGCAATATTTTGGATATACAATATAGCGAGTTTTCACCAATTACCGAGCGCGATATTTTTCACCATTTTGCGGTGCGTGTAAAGATATGCTCCCGAAAAACAGCCGTGAAAAGATGTAACCATACATCACTATGTTTAATTGCATTTTCTTTCGGAGCGGGCGCGCGGGAGGTTGCGGAGCGGGGCGGAAGGGGGTATAATCAAGCGTGTCCCGAGGGGAGATCCGCGCGTCGCCGGAGCCCCGTGGACAAGGAGAAGATATGCCCGCAAGGAACGTGCGTTCGAGAGAAGAGAGAAGGAAGCTGCCTCAGTGGTACAGGGCATTCTCCGCCGCGCTGACGGCGCTTGCCGTGGCGGCGGTGTGTTTCTGCGGAGTGCTGGCGCTCATCGCACGCATGAGCGACGCGGGCGATCCCGTCTTCGGCAACATCATCCTCACGGTGCGTTCGGGGAGCATGGCTCCCGCGATAGAGACGGGAGACGTCCTGCTCTTTGACGCCTATGACGGCGGAGCGGAGGAGGGAGACATCGTTGTCTTCCGTGCGCCTTCCGGCGCATACGAAGGAGAACTCATCACCCACCGTATCGTGAGAGCGGAGACGGTGGACGGCGAGAAGGTCTACTTCACCAAAGGCGACGCAGCGGCGAGCGAGGACGCATGGACGCTCGGCGACGGGGACATTGTCGGAGTGTACCGCAAAAAGCTCCCGCTCATCGCGGATGTGGCGGGACACATGCGGACGGCGGGAGGCAGGATGCTCGTCATAGGGCTGCCCATCCTGCTGCTTGCGGCGGTGTTCATTGCGGACTTTGCCGTCTCGGACAGACTTCTCCGAAAGGCGGAAGAGCGCAAGGCGCACCCCGAAGACGGGCGGCAACATTAAACGGCTAAAAAATTTTTTCGGGCGCGCGTACACGTGCGCCTTTTTTATATGCGCGTCGCTCCCGCGTCATGCGCTCGCGCGCGTGCGCGACTATAATTGTCGCCCTCAACGGTTGCGTTTTGCGAAGGGTTGTGATAGACTTGTGATAATTTCTCCGTTTTGAGAGGTTTGAGATGCTGGCATCGGTGAAAAGTTACGCTCTCGAAGGGCTCAACGGCTACAAGGTCGACGTGGAGGTGGACGTCAACAACGGCGTCCCGGGCGTCGAGACCGTGGGGCTCGCCTCGACGGCGACGAAGGAGTCCAAAGAGAGGGTGCGCGCCGCCATCAAAAACAGCGGTCTGCCTTATCCCGTCCGCCGCATCACGGTCAACCTCGCTCCCGCAGAGACCAAGAAGGAGGGCGCAAGCCTGGATCTGCCCATCGCGGTGGGGCTGCTGGTATGCGCCGAAGCGGTGACGGGCAGACTGTATAAGGACTTTGTCATGATCGGCGAGCTCGCCCTGAACGGCGCGCTCAGGCACGTCAACGGAGTGATGCCTCTGCTCATCTCGGCGATGCAGAAAGGGGAGAAGAAGTTCATCGTGCCCACGGACAATGCGGCGGAGGCGAGCTTCATCGACGGCATCGATGTCTACGCTTTCGACGACCTCAACGGCGTGGTGGATTTCCTGAACGGCGGCGAGGCGCAGCCCGTCCCCAAACGCGGCTTCGAAGCCGTGCGCGGCGAGATGAACTATGACGTGGATCTTTCCGACGTCAAGGGGCAGGCGGTGGCGAAACGCGCGTTGGAGATCGCCGTTGCGGGAGGGCACAACGTGCTGATGTCCGGTCCTCCCGGGGCGGGCAAGACCATGCTTGCCAAGTGCGTGCCCACCATCATGCCGGACATGACCTTCGAAGAGGCGGTGGAAGTCACCAAGATCCACTCCGTCGCGGGAATTCTGGACGGCTCGGAAGGCATCGTTGCGGTGAGACCTTTCAGGACTCCGCACCACACGGTCACCGTCCCAGCGCTCATAGGCGGCGGCGCGAAGGCGCGTCCCGGCGAGGTCAGCCTCGCGCACAACGGCGTGCTCTTCCTCGACGAGATGCCGGAGTACAGCAGACGGGCGCTCGAGACCCTGCGCCAGCCCCTCGAGGACAAAAAGGTGTCCGTCGCGAGGGTGATGCAGTCGGTGGAATATCCAGCCAATTTCATGTTGGTCGCAAGCATGAACCCCTGTCCCTGCGGCAACTACGGCTCCCGCACCCAGACGTGCAGGTGTACTGCGGCGCAGATTCACGCCTATCTTTCTAAGCTCAGCGGGCCCCTTCTCGACCGCATCGACCTCATGATCGAGGTGGACGGAGTGGAGTATGCGGAGCTGCGCGGAGGCGGCGACGGAGAGAGTTCCGCCGCAGTCAAGGAGAGAGTGGAACGCGCGCGTGCGATACAGCGCGAAAGGTTCGCGGGGCGCGGCATCCTCACCAACTCGCAGATGGGCGCAAAGGACATCGCGAAGTGGTGCGCCGTGGACGAAAACGGCGAGAGACTGCTCAAAAAGGCATTCGACAAGATGGGGCTCACGGCGAGAGCGACCACGCGCATACTGAAAGTGGCGCGTACCATCGCGGATCTGGCGGGGGAGAGGAACATCCTCCCCGTGCACATCGCGGAGGCGATCCAATACCGCAACGCCGAAAGGAAGTATATCTGATGAACGGACGTGACGCCGACACACGGGTGCTCGTCGCCCTCGCAAGGGTGGAAAAGCTCTCTCCGCGCAGGAGGGAGCTCCTTTTGGAACAAGCCACGCTGCCGTCCGGTCTGCTCTCCGCGGAGATGAAGCCCGCGCTTTCGGCGGCGCTCGGCGACGCGCTCACGGACTTTTATCGCTTCGTGGACGAGGCGGATGCCTTTTTTGACGGCGCGTCCGAGAAGGGCATCGGCTGGGTGACCCGCCTCGACGACGAATACTCCGACCTCTTGCGCGAGACGGACGGGTGTCCTCCCGTGCTCTTCACCAAGGGCAATGCGGGGCTGCTCAACTCCTTTGCGCTCGCGATAGTGGGCACGAGGAGACCCACGCGATATGGCGCCAAGATCGCGGACGAGTTCGCAAGAGAGTTCGCGGCGGCGGGAGTGACGGTGGTCTCCGGCTTCGCGAGAGGGATCGACACCGCGGCACACCGCGCGGCGGTGGAGAGCGGCGCGCCCACCATCGCCGTGTTCGGCTGCGGCGTGGACGTGTGCTATCCCGCGGAGAACCGCGAGCTGTACGGCGCCGTGCTGCGGGAGGGCGGTCTCTTTGTGTCGGAATATCCGCCCGGGACCCATCCCATGCAGTTCCGGTTCCCTGAGCGCAACCGCATCATCAGCGGGCTCTGCCGCGGCGTGCTCCTGCCCGAAGCCGCCGAAAAGAGCGGCTCGCTCATCACCGCGAACACCGCCATCGAGCAGGGCAGAGACCTCTTTGTCGTGCCCGGCAACATCTATTCGCCCGAGAGCAAGGGGACGAACGCGCTGCTCCGTACCATGCCGCACGCGCTCACCCTCTCTCCCGAGGACGTCCTCGACCACTACCGCATCGACGCTCCCTCATCCGGGGACGGCGCAGAGGCTGTGCAGTTCGACATGACCGAAACGCTCGTGCTCGGCTGTCTGCACGAGGGCGAGAAGCACTTTGAGGAACTGCTCGCGGAGACGGGTCTCTCCGCGTCCGAGCTCTCCACGGTGCTGGTCAATCTGGAGCTCGCGGGCGCGCTCGAACAGACGGGCGGCAACCATTACGCATTGTGTTAGTTAAGGAGACGGAATGAAAGATCTCATCATAGTCGAGTCGCCGTCAAAGGCGAAGACCATCCAGAAATATCTCGGCGGAGAAGCCGACGTGCTTGCGTCCAAGGGACATGTATGCGACCTGCCGCAGAGGACTCTCGGCATCGACATCGAGCACGGCTTCAAGCCGCAGTACGTCATCTCTCCCGAAAAGGAAGAGACCATCAAGCGCCTCTCTCAGGCTGTCGCCAAGCACGCCAAAGTCTATCTCGCGACGGACCCCGACCGCGAAGGCGAGGCGATAAGCTGGCATCTCAAAAACACCCTCGGCATCAAGGACGGGAAGGTGAGGATAGAGTTCAACGAGATCTCGCCCAAAGCCGTCCGCGCCGCCATGCAGACCCCCCGCGAGATAGACATGAACCTCGTGGATTCTCAGCAGGCGAGGAGGGTGCTGGACAGGTTGGTGGGCTACAAGATCTCGCCCATCCTTTCCCGCAAGATCAAGTCCGGCAAAAAGACGGGTCTCTCCGCGGGGCGCGTGCAGTCCGCCGCGCTCAAGATGATCGTCGACCGCGAGAACGAGATCCGCAACTTCGTGCCCGAGGAGTATTGGAACATCTTCGCCATGCTCCTGAAGCCGGGTGCGGAGGCGAACAAGGAGAACCTTTTCAAGGCGGCGTTCAACGACATCGGCGGCGAGAAGGTCAAGGTGACCGACGGGGCGGAAGCGGAGCGCGTCATGCAGATGATGCGGCGCTCGCACTACGCCGTGGACGAGGTGAAAAAGAGCGTCAGCAACGCAAAGCCCGCGCCCCCCTTCACCACCAGCACCCTGCAACAGGAGGCGAACCACAAGCTTAATATGGCGGCGGACAGGGCGATGCGCGTCGCTCAGCAGCTCTACGAGGGCGTGGAGATCGCGGGAGAGGGCTTGCACGCGCTTATCACATACATCCGCACGGACAGCGTGAGGGTGTCGCCGGATTTCGCGCGCACGGCGCTTGACTACATCACCGCGCATTACGGCAAGGAGTATGCGCCCTCCGTGCCCAACGTCTACAAGACCAGCGACAACGCACAGGACGCGCACGAAGCCATCCGTCCCATTTCACTCGAGCGCACGCCCAAGTCTTTGGAGGGCAAGATCGACCGCGATCAGTTCCGCCTCTACAAGCTCATCTACGAGCGCTTCCTCGCCTCGCAGATGAAAGCCGCACAGTATAACGTCATGCGCGTGCACATCACGGGCAGCGGAGCGGAGCAGGAGCTCGGCTTCGTGGTGAAGGGCAGGAGCGTGAAATTCAAGGGCTTCACCGCCGTCTATACCACCACTGCGGCGGCTAAGGCGGAGGACGAGCAGGAGGAGATGGACACCCTCCCCGACCTCAACGAGGGGGAGAAACTCTCCCTTTACGACATCTCGGGCGAGCAGAAGTTCACCAAGCCCCCCGCGCGCTACAACGACGCGACCCTCGTCAAGGCGATGGAGGAGAACGGCATCGGACGCCCCAGTACCTACGCTTCCATCATCTCGGTGCTCGCCAAGCGCGAATATACCGAGAAGGAGCAGAAGTTCATCAAGCCCACCCAGCTCGGTGAGATCGTCTGCGACTATATGGAGAAGAACTTCCCCGACATCATGAACCTCGGCTTCACCGCGCGTCTCGAGGGCGCTCTCGACAAGGTCGCCGACGGCGGACAGCATTGGGAGGAGCTCATCGGAGCGTTCTATCCCAGGCTGCAGAAGTTCATCGACCGCGCCTATCACTCGGGCGGCGGCGGCAAGCTCCCCGACGAGGTGAGCGACGTCGTGTGCGACAAGTGCGGCGCGAAGATGGTGGTGAAAGAGGGCAAGTACGGCAAATTCCTCGCCTGTCCCAATTACCCGGAGTGCAAGAACATCAAGCGCTTCGTCGAGATTGTGGGCAAGTGCCCCAAGTGCGGCGGCCCCGTCGTCAAGAAGACGAGCAGAGCGGGCAAGATATTCTACGGCTGCGACAACTATCCCAAGTGCGACTTCACTTGCTGGGATCTGCCCGCGCCCAAGCTTTGTCCCGACTGCGGCGGCGCGATGCGCGTCTCGGGCAAGGGCGAGAAGCAGACATACGTGTGCATGAACAAGGCGTGCGGTCACCGTGAGGCGGCTCCCGCCACCGTTACGGAGACCAAATGAGACCCGTCGTCACCGTCGTCGGAGGAGGGCTTGCGGGCTGCGAGGCGGCGCTGCAACTCCTTTCGCGCGGTTTCGGCGTGAAGATGTTCGAGATGCGCCCCGCAAAGACGACGGGCGCGCACGGTACGGACGGGCTTGCGGAGCTCGTCTGCTCCAATTCTCTGAAATCGGAGGCGGAGGAGACGGCGTCGGGCACCCTCAAAGCGGAGCTCGACGCGCTCGGGTGCAATCTGCTCGCGCTCGCAAGGGAGTGCAGGGTGCCCTCGGGCAGCGCTCTCGCGGTGGACAGGGAGCTCTTTTCCGCCGTCGTGGAGCGGGAACTCGCGGCTTATCCCCGCTTCGAGCTCGTGCGCGAAGAGGTGACGGACATCCCGTCCGCCCCCGCGATCGTCGCCACGGGCCCGCTGACGTCGGACGCGCTCGCAAAGCGCCTCGGCGAGCTCACGGGAGAGGAAAATCTCCACTTTTACGACGCGATCGCGCCCATCGTGGAGCTCTCGTCCGTGGACATGGAGCACGCCTATTTCGGCGGCAGGTACGGGCGGGGCGACGACTATCTCAATCTTCCGATGGAGAGGGAGGAATACCGCGCGTTCCGCGAGGCTCTCGTCTCGGCTGAGACCGTCGTCCTGCACGATTTCGAGAAAAAGGAGCTCTTCGAGGGGTGCATGCCCATCGAGGAGATCGCGCGGAGGGGAGAGGACGCGATGCGGTTCGGTCCCCTGCGTCCCGTAGGTCTCAGGGATCCGCGCACGGGGAAGGGCGCCTATGCCGTCGTGCAGCTCAGGCGCGAGAACGCCGCGGGAGACTGCTGGAACATGGTCGGTTTCCAGACCAATCTCACCTATGGTGAGCAGCGGAGAGTGTTCGGGATGATCCCGGCGCTCAGAGAGGCGGAGTTCCTGCGCTTCGGCGTGATGCACCGCAACACTTATCTCAATTCCGCGGGCAAACTTAATGCGTGTTTCAGGTTCGCGGGAGATGATGTATTGTACGCCGCGGGACAGCTCACGGGCGTCGAGGGATATGTGGAGAGCATCATGAGCGGGCTCGTCGCGGGGGTGTCCCTTGCAAGGGAACTGGACGGCAAAGACCCCGCCGTGCCGCCCGAGACCACCGTCATCGGCGCGCTCGCGAGATACGTCGCGAATGCGGGGACGGGCTTCCAGCCCATGAACGCGAACTTCGGTCTGCTGCCCGGGGCGTCCGGAACAGGCAAAAAAGAGAGAAAGAAATACTATCACGACCGCGCCGTCCGTGATATAATGGATTTTGCCGCGGAAACGGGGTATAAAGAAATGTGACTACCGTGTCGGGGAGAGCCCGACGGAGGTGAAAATGGAATTCAGAGGCACTACGATATGCGCCGTCAAGAGAGGCGGCATGACTGCCGTCGCGGGCGACGGTCAGGTCACGATGGGCGAGAGCGTCATCATGAAGGGCAATGCCGTCAAGGTGAAGCGCATCTACAACGACAAGGTCATCATCGGCTTTGCGGGCTCCGTCTCGGACGCCTTCGCTCTCTCGGAAAAATTTGAAGAAATGCTGCAAAAATACAGCGGGAACCTCATGCGTTCCGCAGTGGAACTCGCAGAACTCTGGCGCAGCGACAAAATGTACCGCAAGCTGGAGGCGCTGCTCATCGTCGCGGACGCGAACTCACTCTACATCGTGTCCGGCAGCGGCGAGGTCATCGAGCCCGAGAGCGGCATCTGCGCCATCGGCAGCGGCGGGAATTACGCGCTCGCGGCGGCGCGCGCCCTTGCGGGAGCCACCGACCTCGACGCGAAGGAGATCGCCGTCCGCGCGCTCAAGATCGCGTCGGAACTGTGCGTCTTCACCAATGACCACATCACCGTGGAGACGGTGTAAGGAGACACTATGGAACTCACACCGAAACAGATAGTCAAAGAACTGGACAGATACATCATAGGGCAGCAGGACGCCAAGATCGCCGTCGCGATCGCCCTGCGCAACCGCTATCGCCGCAGCCGCCTCCCCGAGGAGATGCGCGAGGAGATCACTCCCAAGAACATCCTCATGAAGGGGCCCACCGGCGTCGGCAAGACGGAGATCGCCAGAAGGCTCGCCAAGCTCGTCCGCGCCCCCTTCGTCAAGGTGGAAGCCACCAAGTTCACCGAAGTGGGCTATGTGGGCAGGGATGTGGAGAGCATCATCCGCGACCTCGTCGAGGTCTCCATCCGCATGGTCAAGGACGAGAAGTTCAAAGAGGTCATGCCCCGCGCCACCGAGATCGCTGAGAACAAGCTGGTGGACATCATCCTCCCCATCCGCAAGAAGGCGGACACGGCGGACAAGTCCGACGCGCAGCTCAAAGAGGAGCTTCTGAGCGAGATCCGCGCGGGACACCTCGACGGCATCACCATCGAGATGGAGATCAAGCAGCAACCCAAGCCCATACAGCTCACCCCCGGCAACGCTCCCGGCAACGAGATCGACCTCGGCAGCATCTTCGGCGGCATGATGGGCGGCGGCAGAGTGAAGAAACGCAAGCTCACCGTCAAGCAGGCGATGGACTTCATCGTCAACCAGGAGGCGGAGAAGATGGTGGATCAGGACGCCATCACCTCGGAGGCTCTCGCAAGAGCGGAGCAGGACGGCGTCGTCTTCCTCGACGAGATAGACAAAGTGGCGGCAAGAGCGGGCAGAGACCAAGGGCACGATGTCTCCCGCGAGGGCGTGCAGCGCGACATCCTTCCCATCGTGGAGGGGAGCACGGTGCAGACCAAGTACGGCTCCATCCGCACGGACTTCATCCTCTTCATAGCGGCGGGCGCTTTCCACATGTCCAAGATGGAGGATCTCATCCCGGAACTCCAAGGCAGGTTCCCCATCAGAGTGGAGCTTGACAACCTCACCGAGGACGACTTCGTCAAGATCCTGACAGAGCCCGACAACGCCGTGCTCAAACAGTATAAGGCACTGCTCGGCGTGGACGGCGTGACGCTGAACTTCACGGACGAGGCGATAAGAGAGATCGCGCGGACCGCGTACTACGAAAACGAGAACAGCGAGAACCTCGGCGCGAGGCGTCTGCACGCGGTGCTCGAGCACCTTCTGAAGGACATCCTCTACGAGGCGGACGACAACATGACGAAGGAGATCGACATCGACCGCGACTACGTCACGGCGCATCTCGCGACCTCGCTGCGCGCCGCGTCGCTCAAAAAATACATTCTGTGATATTTGCCGGAAAACGCACTTTATCCGTCAAAAACAAGCGATGAAGTACGTTTGCGGCGGTATGCGGCTCGGGAGGAGCCGCGCGGAGGAGACATGATCAACATCCCCAAAGGCACCAAGGATATGCTCCCTTCGGACGCCTACAAATGGCATTACGTCGAAGAAAAGGCGAGGAAAGTCGCCGCGCTCTTCGGCTTCCGCGAGATCCGCACCCCCATGTTCGAGCACACCGAACTCTTCACGCGCGGCGTGGGGGAGACCACGGACATCGTGACCAAAGAGATGTACACCTTCCTCGACAAGGGTGGCAGGAGCATGACTCTGCGCCCCGAGGGGACGGCGGGTGTCGCGCGCGCTTTCATCGAGAACGGGCTCGCGCAGCAGCCCCTCCCCATGAAGGCTTATTATCTCGCGTCCGTCTTCCGCTATGAGCGCCCCCAGAACGGGAGGCTGCGCGAACACCATCAGTTCGGCGTGGAGCTCTACGGCAGCGAGTTGCCCGCGGCGGACGCCGAGGTCATCGCGCTCGCGCACACCTTCCTCACTTCGGTGGGGCTGACCTCCCTCTCCCTCAACATCAACAGCATAGGGTGCAGGGAGTGCAGGAAGGCTTACAACGCCGCCTTGAAGGAATATATCGGCGCCAATCTTTCCGACATGTGCGCCGCCTGCCGCGACCGTTTCGACCGCAATCCTCTCCGCATCCTCGACTGCAAAGAGGAGAAGTGCCGTAGGATCACCGCAGGCGCGCCCCGCATAACGGACTTCCTCTGCGAGGACTGCAAGGCGCATTTTGCCGAGCTTCAGAGGCTGCTCGAAAAGCAGGGCATACCTTTCACCGTCAATCCTTCCATAGTGCGCGGGCTGGACTATTACACCCGCACGGTGTTCGAGTTTGTCTCCGACGCCATCGGCGCGCAGGGCACGGTGTGCGGCGGCGGCAGATATAACCATCTCGTGGAAGAGGTGGGCGGCAAACCCACTCCCGCGGTCGGCTTCGGGCTGGGGCTGGAGCGCCTCATCATGGTGCTGGAAAACACGGACGCATTGCATGCGGAGCAGGAGAGGACGGACGTCTATCTCGCGCCCCTCGGCGAGCGTGCCGCGGAGCGTGCGGTGACGCTCGTGTCCGAGCTCAGGGCGGCGGGGGTCTCCGCCGAGTCCGATCTCATGGGCAGGAGCTTCAAGGCGCAGATGAAGTATGCGGACAAGTGCGGCGCGCGCTTCCTCGCTGTCATGGGTGACGACGAGCTGGAAAGGGGCGCAGTCTCTCTCAAAAACATGCTTACGGGCGAGAGCTCGGAAGTGCGTTTTGCGGACATCCCCGCGGCGGTGGGAAAAGCATGACCGAGAGGGGAGTGGTCACCAAGGTCAAGGGCGGACGCGCCACGGTGGAGTTCGACAGGAAGAGCGCCTGCGACAGTTGCCACATGTGCGCGGTCACCAAGGACGGCATGAAGGTGAAGATCGTCATAGAGAACACTCTCAATGCCGCCGTCGGCGACGTCGTGACCGTGAGCATGGGGGAGCGGTTTGTGTTGACAGCCGCCCTCATCGTGTATATAATACCCCTTGTACTCGTCGGGATAGGCGTGGGCGTGGGCTCCCTTCTGACGGAGCTTGCGCAGGTGCTTCTTGCGGTGGGCGGACTGGTGGTCGGCTTTGTCATCGCCTTTTTGCTGGACAGGTTCGTCATCAGGAAGAAGAAGGGTTTTGCGCCCCGCATGACGGAGATATGCGCACCCGCAGCTGTATATACGGGCGAGAGCGCGAAAGACATCGAAAAGTAATACTTGCGGCGCGAGCCGAAAGGAGAATGTTATGACTGAGAATTGTTTGACCATCACGAGCGACAATTTCGACACTATCATCCGCGAAAACGACGTCGTTATGGTGGATTTCTGGGCAAGCTGGTGCGGACCCTGCAAGATGCTGGGCCCCGTCATCGAGAGCGTTGCGGACGACTATGCGGGCAAAGCCGTCGTCGGAAAGGTGAACGTGGACGATTGCCCCGATCTTGCGGAAAGATTCGGCATAATGACCATCCCCGCCGTGTACGTCTTCAAATCCGGCGCCGTCGTCGAGAAGATGATCGGCCTTCGTCAGAAGCCCCAGTTCGCTGCGGCACTCGACAAAAATCTGTAAGAGCCATGCCCACGAATGTGGGCTTGACTTTTATATCGGGAGGAGCGCTCCCGCGTCCGTGAGGACGAAAATCACTTCAAAGGAGAAAATATGGTAGACCTCAAGTGCATAGGTGCGGTGGATCCCGAACTTTACGGTTCCATGGTGGAGGAGCTCCGCCGTCAGCAGCACAACCTCGAACTCATCGCAAGCGAAAACATCGTCTCGCCCGCAGTCATGGCGGCGGCAGGCAGTTTCTACACCAACAAGTATGCGGAGGGTTATCCCCGCAAGCGCTATTACGGCGGATGTCAGTTCGTCGACCGCGCGGAGGAACTTGCGATCGAGCGCGCGAAGGAACTCTTCGGCGTCAAATTCGCCAACGTCCAGGCGCACAGCGGCTCCAATGCCAACTTTGCGGTCTACTATGCGGTGCTGCAGCCCGGTGATACCGTGCTCGGCATGTCCCTCTCCGAGGGCGGGCACCTCACCCACGGCTCTCCCGTCAACCTCAGCGGCAAGCTCTTCAGGTTCGTCTCTTACGGGCTCGACCCCGAGACGGGCAGGATAGACTACGACGACGTCAGGAAGAAAGCTCTCGAATATAAGCCCAAACTCATCGTCGCGGGCGCGTCGGCGTACGCGCGCACCATCGAGTTCGACAAGTTCCGCGCCATCGCGGACGAAGTCGGGGCTTATTTCATGGTGGACATCGCGCACATCGCGGGTCTCGTTGCGGCAGGGCTGCATTCCTCTCCCGTGCCGTATGCGGACTTTGTGACTTCCACCACCCACAAGACCCTGCGCGGACCGAGGGGCGGTCTCATCATGACCAACAACGAGGAGCTCGCAAAGCTCATCGACAAGACCATCTTTCCCGGCTCTCAGGGCGGTCCTCTGATGCACATCATCGCGGCGAAGGCGGTCGCCTTCAAAGAGGCGCTCACCCCCGAGTTCAAGGAGTATCAGAAGCAGGTGCTCGCAAACGCCAAGGCGCTTGCGGAGACGCTGCTTGCGGAGGGCGTCAACCTCGTCAGCGGCGGCACGGACAATCACCTCATGCTCCTGAACCTCGTCGGCACGGGCGTCACGGGCAAACAGCTCGAGAAGTGGCTGGACGAGGCGCACATCACCGTCAATAAGAACGCCGTCCCCAACGACCCCGAGAAGCCTTTCGTCACCAGCGGAGTCAGGATCGGCACCCCCGCCGTCACCACCCGCGGCATGAAAGAGGAGGATATGAAGGTCATCGGCAAGTGCATCGCGGACATCATCAAAAACGGTGAGGAAGCGATCCCCGCCGTCACCGAGAAGGTGCTCGCGCTCTGCGCCGCGCATCCTCTTTACGAGAACGACGTCATCTTTTAAGCGCCGAAAGGGAGCGCCGGCTCCCTCACGCCAAGACAGACAGCATGGAGCCGTCCCGTGGGGCGGCTCTTTTCATGCGGTTTTGCGGACGCGTCCGCTCGGCGCGGGCGCGCCCCGGGCGTCACCGCCTTCTGATGCGCCACAGCGTCTCCATGAAGGTGCGCACTTCCGACCCCGCAAAGCCGATGTCGCCGAAGGGCGTTTCGGCGTATGTATGCGTGCGCGGCGCCCCTCGCGTCCCGCCGTCCGCACCCTCTCCGTTTTGCCGAGGGGACGCCGTGTCGGGGGACGGGGCGCCCGTCTTCATCATGTTCATGAGAAGGGGGAGGAGGCGGCTCATGCCGTCTTGGGGCGCGTCGCCCGCGGTTTCCGCCGAGCCGGTCGCGGCGGTTTTTGCGTTCAGCATCCCGATGAGGACGGGGAGCATCGCGCTCATGTCCGCTTTTCCCTTTTCCGTCCCGCCGCTTTTCATGCCGCCGAGCAGGTTCATCAATGCCATCATCGTGCCAAAGTCCGTCATGGTCCACCTCACCATCCAATATATGACGGCATATCATGTTCGTGACGAAGGAGGGGATATGGATCTTTTCGGCAACGATGACGTCACGCGAAGGATAGGGCGCTATTCCTCCATGAGCCGCGATGAGCTCATGCGGGAGCTCGAACATGAAGCGGCGGCGCTCAGAGCGCAGGGGATGCTGGACACGGCGAAACTCGAGGAGTTCCTCCGGAGCGCCGCGCCCTATATGACTGCGGATCAGATCGCGCGGATGAGGGAGCTCATAGATGCGCTGCGCTGACTCGGGCAAGATGGACGCTTCCCTCGTGAAGCTGCTCGGAAGCGAGGGGAGCGCGTGCGCGGTCGTGCGTGTGCAGAGCCCCCGGCAGCTCGGCATGCTTTCGCGGCACTTCGACGTCGCGGCGCGGTTCCCGTTCATCAATTCCGTGGGAGTGCGTCTTTCGCGGTCGGACGCGGAGAGGCTCGTCGCCATGCAGGAGGTGGTCTCCGTCACCGCGCAGGGACGGGTGCGCGCTCTTGCGGACGCCGCATCGGGCGTCCCGTCCGCTTCGGAGGGAAACGACGGATATGCCGCCGACACTCTCGGAGTGCGCGGTCTCACGGGACGGGGAGTGCGCCTCGCCGTGCTGGACACGGGGGTGTCGCCCCATCTCGATCTCAGCGTGCCGAAAGACCGCATCGCCGTCTTCCGCGACTTCACGGGAGAGGGAGAGTTCCCCTATGACGACAACGGACACGGCACCTTTGTCGCGGGTGTCGCGGCGGGAGGCGGGACGCTCTCTGCGGGCGAGGTGCGCGGCGTTGCGCCCGAGGCGGAGATCGTCGCCGTCAAAGTCATCGGAGAGTCGGGGGAGACGGGCGCCTTCACCATCCTCGAGGGGATGCAATGGCTCTTCGACAACTGCGAAAGGCTGGGCGTCAAAGTCGCCTGCATGAGCTTCGGGGCGGATCCTCTCCCGTCCTCCGACCCTTTGAAGATGGGCGCGGATATGCTGTCAAGGCGGGGCATCACCGTCGTTTGCGCGTCAGGCAACAGCGGCGCGGGCACGCTGAAATCCCCGGGAGTGAGCCGCGAGGTCATCTCCGTGGGTGCGGTGGACGAGCGCCTCAAAGTGGCGGAGTTCACCTCGTCGGGGGTCTATCAGGGAGTATATCGCCCCGACGTCTGTGCCCCCGGAGTCGCCGTGCGCGGGGTGGACGCCGGCGGGACGTACGCCGTCATGTCGGGCACTTCCGTCGCCGCTCCGTACGTTGCGGGCGCGTGCTGCCTTCTGCACGAGCGCTATGCAGCCCTCACGCCGAGAGAGGCAAAACGCATGATCGTCGCCTCTTCGCGCGTTGTGGACGGCGCACGGGTGTTCAAGCTCTGATCAGTCGGCATTACCGACGCCGAATCGAAGACAGCGCCGTGAGGCGCTGTCTTTCATAAGGCGCTGCCTTTCATGCGGCTCGCGCCGGATTTTGCATCCCGCAGCCCGTCTCATCCTCGTCGCGTCCGTCCGCACGGCGTGCCCTGCGGCGACAGCTGCGCTCGGAGCCGCACAGTCACCGTTTTGAGGTGCAGATCTCCTCGAGGGCTGCGACGAAGAGGTAGATGTCCTTCTCCGTGTTGTCCGCGCCTATGCTCGCGCGCACGGCGCCCCGTCCCGATGTGCCCAGCGCTTTGTGCGCGAGGGGCGCGCAATGCAGTCCGCCGCGCACCGCGATGCCGCGCTCCGCAAGCGCGTCGGCAACGCGGGCGCTGTCCTTGCCTTTGAGGTTGAAGGCGACGACGCCGAGGGTCGCGTCGCGGGTGTAGACTTCCGCGCCCAAAACTTTGAGATAAGCAATGAGTTCCTCCGCAAGGCGTTTTACGGCAGGGAGATATTTTTCTCGTTCCGCAAAGCTCCATTTCGCTCCCGCCCTGAGAGCCGCGATCCCTCCCGCGAACAGAGTGCCCGCTTCCATAGCCTCGGGCGGGTCGGAGGGCTGATAGACGCTGTCCGACGCCGTCCCCGTGCCGCCCATGAGAAGGGGCTGGAGTTTCAGATCCCTGCGGAAGACGAGACACCCCGTCCCCTGCGGACCGTGCAGCCCCTTGTGTCCCGGCAGCGCGAGCATGTCAAAGCCGAGTTTCGCCATGTCTACGCGCACCGCGGGCACCGCCTGCGCGCCGTCTATGAGTGAGACCGCGCCGCACTTTTTCAGCGATGCGGAGAGCGCGGGAAGGTCCAGCCTTGCCCCCGTCACGTTGGATGCCGCGCTCACCGCGCAAAAATCCGCGTTTTGCAGCGCGGAGTCCAGGTGCGCGGGCGCGATGACCCCGTTCTCGTCCGGCTCTATGACCATGAGCTCTATCTTTTTCCGCTTTTCCAGTTCGAAGAGGGGGCGCAGCACGGAGTTGTGGTCGTATGCCGTCGTCACCACCCGCATCCCCGTGCGCAGAAAACCGAATATGCCGAGGTTGAGCGCCTCGGTGCAGTTCTTTGTGAACGCGACGGAGAAGTCGCTTTCGGGCGCGCCGAGCGCGGAGAGCAGAAAACGCCTGCAATCCTCGATCTTCATCGCGGCGTCGAGAGCGTCGCGGTGACCGCTCCTGCCGCTGTTGGCGGAGTGCGCCAGGTCGTACATGAGAGCCTCGGCGACCCCTTTGGGTTTGAAACGGGAAGTCGCCGCATTGTCAAGATAGATCATGCTTTCCTCCGCGACAAGATATGCGCATATGTGCGCAAGCGTGCATGTCCGCGCAGGATGCCAGACAGGAATAATACGAACCAGGTTCAGCGCCGCCGATTTCCGCCTGAACCGCGTCATTCGCCTTGCTAATACAGTCAAGTATTAGCTGCACCGACTTCCTTGCTCAGCCAAAAATCGGTTGGCGCAGAACTGCTCGCACCTCAGAGCAAGAGATTTTCGGCGCTTTTGCACGGGCGGAACGCAGGCAATAGTATACTTACCCGCAAGTTTCGGCTGTGCAAAAGCGCCGAAAAGAATTGCTCCGAGGCTGGTTCGTATTATTCCTGTCTGGCATAGGTCGGCATCATTCCTGCTGGTCGGTGCCTGGCAGGGGAGTATATCCAAGGCACCCCGGACGGATGTTGCGCTTCGGTGCGGGGCGCATATGATGTAGAGGAGGGCGAGCTCTCGGCATTCTTTCTTTCCGCCGCGTTACATAAAATGTTCGGAGGGAGATATGAGAGAGTTTTTCGTCGCGTTCCGCTCGCGCTCGGACGCAATGCGCTTTTACGAAGAGGTGCGGACCTACCGTCTTCCCGCCCGCATCATCAACACGCCTGCGTCCGCGGGGACGGGCTGCGGACTGTCCGTCAAGATGCTCGTCAAAAACCTCGGGCAGGCGAGGGTGGTGCTGGAGAGGATGCGCTGCGATTCCGTGATAGGATTTTTCGGCATCGTGGAAAACGGGGCGGCGAGGCGGCTCTGAGCCGTCTCGCGCCGGGGCGCGAGGCAAATTCTCCTCTCCAAGCGTTGCAAACTAAAGAGAAGTGTGCGATAATATCCGCGTGGATACGAAAAACGCAAAAGTCTACGAGTTGCTTGATAAAATGCACGGGAATGCCGATTGCGAGCTGCACTTCGGTACGCCTTTCCAGTTGCTCGTCGCGGTCATCCTTTCCGCGCAATGCACGGACAGGCGCGTCAACATGATCACCCCGGAGCTTTTCCGTCACGCGGCGACGCCGGAAGAGTTCGTCGCCATGCCGACGGAGGAGCTGGAAAAACTCATTTTCTCCTGCGGGTTCTACCACAACAAAGCGAAAGCCATCAAAGAAGCGTCCGCGTCCATCGTGGAGATGGGCGGGATGCCGACGGACAGAGAGGGATTGATGAAACTCCGCGGAGTGGGGCGCAAGACGGCGAACGTCGTCTACGCCGTCGCCTACGGCGGCAACGCCATCGCCGTGGACACCCACGTCTTCCGCGTGTCCAACCGTCTCGGCATCGCAAAAGCCAAGACTCCGGAGGAGACGGAGAGGCAGCTCACGGAGGGTTTTGACGAAAAACTCTGGAGCCACCTTCACCACCTTCTCATCTTTCACGGACGTTACGTCTGCCACTCTAAGAGGCCGAATTGCAGCGAATGTCTGCTGAAAGAGGTGTGCGAGTATTATCAAAATCAGTCAAAAGTATAATACATTTTGCCGAAAACGAGAATACTTTCGAGGTTTTCGGCAAGATCGAGGTGAGGTGCCGCACCCGACTGCGTGCGGCGGAGGAAGTATGGAAAGATTTGAGTTGGTCTCAGTAAGGCGGCTTGCCGACCGCGTGAACGAGTATGTCGTCTACGCGCCCGAAGTCGCGCGGCATTGCAAGGCGGGGCAGTTCGTCATCCTGCGCGTGGACGAGGACGGGGAGCGCGTCCCCTTCACCGTCTGCGACTATTCCCGCGAAGAGGGGACGGTGTGCATCCTCGTGCAGGAGGTGGGTTACACCACGGCGCTGCTTGCCCGTCTCAAAAAGGGGGACAGGCTGGCGGATTTCGTTGGCCCTCTGGGCAATCCCACCGATCTTTCCTCCTACAAGCGCATCCTGCTCGTCGGCGGCGGCATCGGGAGCGCGGTCATCTATCCTCAGGCAAAGCAGCTTGCGGCGGAGGGCAGACCCGCCGACATCGTCGTCGGCGCGAGAAATGAGAGCCTGCTCATCTATCAGGACGAGTTCCGCCGTCACGCGAGGGATTTTTATCCCGTCACGGACGACGGCTCCAACGGCAGGAAGGGCTTTGTCACCGACGTCGTGCGGGAGTTGCTCGAGAGCGGGAAGGAATATGACGCGGCGCTCGCCGTCGGTCCTCTCCCCATGATGCGCGCGGTCTGCGATCTGACCCGGGAGTTTTCACTGCCCACCGTGGTCAGCATGAACCCCGTCATGGTGGACGGCACCGGGATGTGCGGCTGCTGCCGCCTTACCGTGGGCGGAGAGGTCAAATACGCCTGCATAGACGGCCCCGAGTTCGACGGGCACAAGGTGGATTTCGACGAAGCGATGCAGCGGCTCCGCACCTACAAGGCGCAGGAAGAGGAGCATATGTGCAGATTGAGAGGTGAGAGAAGATGAAAGGTGAGCTTTTGCGGCACGCGATGCCCGCGCAGCCGCCCGAGGATCGCATAAACAATTTCAAAGAGGTCGCGCTCGGGTTCACGCCGGAGCTTGCTCTCGCGGAGGCGGAGAGGTGCCTCAACTGCAAGAATCCTCTCTGCATGAAGGGGTGTCCCGTCGGGGTGCACATCCCGCGGTTCATCACCGCCGTGCGCGAAGGCAGGATGGACGACGCGGCAAAGACGGTGCTTTCGGACAACAATCTCCCCGCCGTCTGTGGCAGGGTATGTCCGCAGGAAAACCAATGCGAAAAGTTCTGCATCCGCCGCGAAAAGCTGGGCGGATCGGTCGCCATCGGCGCGCTCGAACGCTATGTCGCGGACTACGCGGCAGCGCACAACATCAAGCCCGAGGCAAAGCCTGCGGGCGGAGCGAAAGTCGCGGTGGTGGGGAGCGGTCCCGCATCGCTTTCCTGTGCGGCGGATCTTGCCAAAGCAGGCGTGAAAGTGACCATGTACGAGGCTTTGCACAAGGCGGGCGGCGTGCTGGTCTACGGCATCCCGGAGTTCCGTCTCCCCAAGGACATCGTCGCGCGCGAAGTGGAGAACCTGAAAGGCATGGGCGTCACCGTGCTCACCGACATGGTGGTGGGCAAGACGGTCATGCTCGACGAGCTGCTTGCGGGATATGACGCGGTGTTCGTAGGGTCGGGCGCGGGTCTGCCTTCATTTTTGCACATCGAGGGCGAGAACCTTTCGGGCGTGTCGTCGGCGAACGAGTTCCTCACCCGCGTCAACCTGATGAAAGCGTACGAAAAGGATGCGGTGACCCCCGTGCAGCGCGGCAAAAACGTCGCGGTCGTGGGGGCGGGCAACGTCGCAATGGACGCCGCGCGCACCGCGAGAAGGCTGGGGGCGGAAGTGATCCTTGTCTACCGTCGCAGCCGTGCGGAGATGCCCGCGCGCGCGGAGGAGATAGGACACGCGGAAGAGGAGGGCATCCGTTTCGAGCTGCTCACCAACCCCGTCGAGATATTGGGTGAGAACGGCTCGGTCACGGGGATGCGTTGCGTGAGGATGGAGCTCGGCGAGCCGGACGCGAGCGGGCGGCGTCGTCCCGTCCCGGTCGCGGGGAGCGAGTTCGACATCGCGTGCGACGAGGTCATCGTCGCGCTCGGCACCACGCCCAATCCCATCATCAAACGCAGTTTTCCCGCGCTTGAAACTACGCCGAAGGGCACCATCGTCGCGGACGAGAACGGCAAGACGTCCGTCGAGAGGCTGTATGCGGGCGGAGACGCCATGACGGGCGCCGCCACGGTCATACTTGCGATGGGCGCGGGCAAACGCAGCGCGCACGCCATCGCGGAGGAGCTGAGAGCGGCAGGCAAACTGTGACCGTCCCGCCGTGCGGCATGCGCCGGCATCGGCGCAAAATGAGGAAGATATGTTTCTGGATTACGTAAAGATATTCATCAAAGCGGGGGACGGCGGCAACGGCGCGGTCTCCTTCCACAGGGAGAAGTATGTCCCCAACGGCGGACCGGACGGCGGAGACGGCGGCAACGGCGGCAACATCGTTTTCGTCGCGGACAAGAACCTGAACAACCTGGTGGATTTCAAGTTCAAAAAGCATTTCCGCGCGGAGAACGGCGTGAGCGGCGCGGGGCGCAACTGCACGGGTAAGAGCGGCGAGGACCTCGTCATCAAAGTCCCCGTCGGCACCGTCATCAAGGATACGCGCACGGACGCCGTCGTTGCGGATCTTTTCGAGGACGGGGAGCGTTTTGTCGCGCTCACCGGCGGCAGGGGAGGCAAAGGCAACGCCCGCTTCACGCACGCGCAGCGCCAGGCGCCCGGTTTCTCGCAGCTCGGAGAAAAGACGGAAGAGCGGCAGGTCACTCTTGAGCTCAAGACCATTGCGGACGTCGGGCTGGTCGGTTTCCCCAATGTGGGCAAATCCACCCTGCTTTCCGTGCTGACTTCCGCCAAGCCGAAGATCGCCAACTACCATTTCACCACCATCAATCCCAACCTCGGAGTGGTGCAGATGTTTGACGACAGCTTCGTCATCGCGGACATCCCGGGGCTCATCGAGGGCGCAAGCGAAGGCGCGGGGCTGGGACACTATTTCCTCCGCCACATAGAGCGTGTCCGCCTTATCGTGCATGTCGTCGACGTCTCCGGCAGCGAGGGCAGAGACCCTTATGAGGACTATCTCAAGATCCGCGCCGAGCTCGCCGCGCACAGCGAAAAGCTCGCCGAAACGCCGGAGATCATCGTCGCCTCCAAGACCGACCTCATCCCCGATACGGCGGCTGAAGAGGTGGCAAAACTCCGCAAAGCGACGGGCAAAGAGGTCTATGCCGTGAGTTCCGTCACGCATACAGGGCTGGACGAGCTGCTCAAAGTCATGAAACGCAAGGTAGACGAGCTCCCCCCTCCCGCCCGCACCGAGATAGACGAGACAGCTGCTCTCGAAGAGAAGTCCGACCAGAAGTTCACCGTCACCCGTCTCCCGGACGGCACCTTCTTTGTGGACGGCGGACTCGTCGATTTCCTCATCCAGAACATCACCATTTCCTCCCGCGAGTCCTTCGCCTTCTTCCAAAAGATACTGAAAGACCGCGGCGTCATCGACGAGCTGAAGAAAAAGGGTATGAAGGAGGGGGATGTGGTGTCGATTGGTGACCTCGAATTCGAATGGATGGATTGACGGATGACGGATTGAAAAACGGAGCGCCTGCGGGACGCTCCGTTTTTTTTGTTTACACGCTTCGGTTATCTCCGTTTTGTGATTTCACCGACCGTTCGTCTGCTGCGGCAAACGCACAAGCATAACGAATTCCTCCTCCGTTTCTTTGACGGTGACAAACCCCAATCTTTCGTAAAGATGCACGGCGGGGTTTTCCTTTTGCACGGACAGCGAGGCGGCGGAGATGCCGAAATGTCCGAGTTCCGCAAGCAGTTTTTCGAGAAGCGCCGTTCCGATTCCCTTTCCGCGGTGGTCTTCGAGCACTGCGATTGCGACGGACGGCGTATCGTCGTTCACGTGACCGTAATCGTTTATTATGCGTGCCCAGGCCGCTCCTACGACTTTGCCTTGAAATTCGGCGGCAAAGGCCGTATCGAGCGGCAATTGCCCGAATTTATCGTAATAAATGCGCAGTTCCGGTGTATTTACAATGGTTTTGGGCGGTGCAACCGCTCCGTCGGGAATAAATATGGCTTTGTAGGTAAAATCGGAGAGGACGCCGTATTCGTTGCTTGTCATTTTACGCACGGTGTACACGTTGTTTATTTTATCCATAAATAAAATATAACACGGTGCGGGAAAAGTTTTAAGCGTTTGTTTTTGTATTTGCAAAAATCATTCGCCGTCGGCGGGCGTTCCGTCTGATTTGTTACCACGACCGCCGTCCGACGGTATTTTGTCCGCTTTGTCGGCTGCATTTTCGCTCGGTTCCGCGCCGTCTTCGGAGTTGCCTTCGCCTTCGGAAGACGTTTCGGGCGCGGCGCAAAGTCCGTCGAGGATCTTTTCCTCCCCGAAGGGTCCTTTGCCGAGCGGGGTGAGGGTGAGCAGCGCCATGATGAGGGAGACGCTGCCGAAGATGAGGTAGTAGATGCGGAGGGGCGTGAGGAAGGCGACGGCGACGAGCAGGGTGCCCGAGAAGAGATAGTTTTTGAGGTTCGCCCTGCGGAACGCCGCCTCGAAGAATGCGGCGAGGGAAAACTTGGTCTTGATGCGTTTGAGGTCGGGGAGGGCGTCGTGCTTTTTCAGCCAGCGGTGGACGGTGCGCATTTTGACGTGTGTGACGCGCATATCCTCAAAGCATTGCACGATGCGGTAGGAGCGCCTGTCCACACCGCGCGCGATGACGAAGACGCGGGTTTTCCCGAGTTCGGCGGCTTTTGCCGCTATGGCGTGCATATCGCCGAGCCCGAGGGGGTTGAGTTTGACGGCGGCAAAGACGGCGGCGTCGCGGGTGAGGAAATAGTTTTTGCCGAACTCGACGTCGTCGTTTGTGCAGGCGGCGCGGAGGAGCCCGGTGAGATATTCGGGCGGGCGGACGGCGCATTCGAGAGCAAGGCGGTCGCAGGTGCAGGGGCGGTCTTTGACGCGGAGTATGTAGACGGCGGTGACGAGGGACATGAGCGCCGCGGCGGCAGATACGGCAAACACCGCCGCCCAGGACGGGAGCACGGCGGTCGTCCAGACAAAGGTGAGCAGAAAGGTGATGACGGTGAGCGCCGTCACGTCTACGATGCGCGCCATGGTGAGATGATGTCCGCTTTTGCGCGGGTTTATGCCGAGCGGCGCCGAAATGCGCGTTTTGTCCGCAAAATCTCCGCTGAAATGCGCGCTTCGTCTTGAAATTTTCCGCCGAAATGGTATAATTTTAGTATGCGAATGGTGATCTTCGGCGGAGCGTTCGATCCGCCGCACAAAGAACACGTGAGGGCGCTCGGCTGCGCCGTGAAAGCCATTGGGGCGGAGCGGGCGGTCATCCTGCCCACATTCCTCCCGCCGCACAAGAGCGAGGGGTTCCTCGACTTCGACACGCGCGCGGAGCTTGCCCGCATAGCCTTCGAGGGCGCCGCCCCCGAGGTGGTCGTGGACGACATCGAAAGACGGCGCGGGAAGGATAATTACGCCTATCTCGTCATCCGCGAGATGAAAAAGAAGTACGGCGACGTGGTCTATCTCGTCGGCGGGGACAGCCTGCGCGACATCGGCACCTGGAAGTGCCCGGAGGAGCTGCTCCGCGAGTGCCCGCTCATCGTCGCGCCGCGCGAGGGCGCGGGAGACGCGGAGGCGCAACGGGCGTCCGTCCTCGAAAAATACGGCGGGGAGATCCTTCTCCTCGACTTCATGGGCAAGGGGATGTCCTCGGGCAGAGTGAAGGCGGAGCTGCTCCTCGGCATGGACTGCGACGAAGTGCCCGAGGCGGTGCTCGGGGAGATAAAAAGGCGCGGGCTCTTCCGCGACTACGCGGACGACGTCGAAAAATTGAAGGGGATGCAGACGGAGGAGCTCTTCGAGCATTCCGTCGCCGCGGTGATGCGCGCCGTCGACCTCAACTCCCGTCACAACCTGAAACAGGATTTCAGGAAAGTATTCCTCGCCGCGCTCCTGCACGACAACGCCAAGCAGCGCCCCTCGCTTGACGGTCTCGATGTGCCCCCTGACAGCGTGGGCACCCCCGTACTGCACCAGTTCCTCGGCGCGGAGAAGGCGAGGAGGGATTTCGGCGTCACGGACGAGGAAGTGCTCTCCGCCATCCGCCTGCACACGACGGCAAAGGCGGACATGACCGTGCTCGAGAAGCTCATCTACACCGCGGACAGCACCTCGTATGACAGAGACTATGATCCCATCCCGGCGCTCAGGGCAGAGGTGGACGAGGACTTCGAGCGCGGCTTCCGCGCCCTGCTTGCCTACACTTACCGCAAATTGCGCGGGAAGGGCGGCGCCATCTATCCTCTGACGATGGAAGCGGTGCGCTTCTATCTGCCCGGGCTTGCGGAGGAGAGCGGGGCGGAGTGACCCGCAAACGGGATGACGGAACGCCATTCTCAAATGAGCGGACGGGCAAAGCCGCAAAGCGACGCGGAAGCGCGCCGCCGCCGCGCGACGGCACAACATGAAAATAAGCGCGAATGCGCATGATAAGGAGAACAAATGAGTCCCGAAGAAATCAAAAACGCAGTATGCAAAGAACTTGACGAAAGAAAAGCCGTGGACATCACGGTGCTCAATGTCGCGGATCTCACGGTCATCGCGGACTATTTCGTCATCTGCACCGCACGCAGCAACAAGCAGGTGAAAGCGCTTGCCGAGTATGTCGAGGAAAAGCTGGAGGAGGCCGGAGTGCCCACCCTGCGCAGCGACGGCGTGCGCGAGGGCAAATGGGCGGTGCTGGACCTGGGCAGCGTCATCGTGCATATCTTCAACGACGACACCCGCATGTTCTATTGCCTTGAAAAACTCTGGTCGGACGGCGGCAACGTGGAGTTTTACCCCGCAAAGAAGTGAGTGGCCCGACGCGCGCTCATTTGAAGCGCGCTTGAATACTACTAATAGCTTGACGGAGCGCGCCTGAACACGACGAAACCTTTGCCCAAACCCGCAGGAGGGGGCTTAACAGCGCTCCCATGTCAGAGGAGAGCAGCCCGTTCCTATATATTGTTGTTGCGCGACGTCTCTTTTGGGCGGGGTTTTCCGAAACGAACGACCTGAAACTATATCCGTAAAACAAGCAGAGGCGCGCGGGATAACCGTGCGCCTCTTTGCCTCTCTTTTTTGTCATGGCGGCTCGTGTTCAATGGCGGCAAAGCCCCTGTTTTTGCCGAAAGTATTCTCGAAAAAGCCGAAAAGTATAATACAAAATGGCGATTTTGAGAAGACTTCCGCAACTTTATTTAATTTTTCCCTCGGCTTGAGTTTTCTCAAAATGAGGCATGCGCATATCGGAAGGGGGCGAGCGTCCGAAAATATGTTGACGATCGTCACGGGTGGTCATGCGTGTGCGGCGGGTCCCGTGTCGCGATCGGCATTCCGGTCCTGCATGCCAGCCCGGAATAATACGAACCAGCCTCAGAGCAATTCTTTTCGGCGCTTTTGCACAGCCGAAACTTGCCAATATGTATACTATTGCCTGTGTTCCGCCCGTGCAACATCATCCGAAAATCTCTTGCTCTGAGGTGCGAGCAGTTCCGCGCCTGCCGATTTTTGGCTGAGCAAGGAAGTCGCCGCAGCTAATACTTGACCCGTATTAGCAAGGCGAATGACGCGGTTCAGGCGGAAATCGGCGGCGCTGAACCCGGTTCGCATTATTCCGGTCTGGCATGCGGTCGTTCTGCACGGGCATCATATGCCGGCGGAGCTTCACATCAAGCATATTTGCGGTGCGGCGTCGTGCCTACGAGGTGCCGGAGGGCATTGGCGCCCTGCCGATCATGCCCCGAGTTTTTTCAATATGAATGCTTTCACCTCGTCGCTCATGTCGGTGGAGATGCGGCGGTAGACGTCGAGGTCGAAGGTGAGAGTGACCGGAGAGCCCGCAGCCGCGCTCGCTTCCGCGGTGAGGAGCTCTTTCAGTTTTGCGCGGTCGCTTGCGAGATAGATGGGCTCGGTGAGGACGGCGAGCACCGTCTTTCCGTCCTTTTCGAATGCGCGGGCGGCAAGCACGAGAGGGTTTGATAGGGCGGCGAATTCTGCCGCGCGCGCCTTGTCCTCCGCCTTTGCTTGCGCGGCGCCGTATGCGGTTTGCTCATGCGCGTTGAAAATGATGTCCATGCACCTTTTGTCTCCAAAAAGTAAAATTCTTATTCTCTCGGCAACGGCGTGCATCCTCGTTTTGGGCGTCGGTGTGCCGTTTTTCGGCGGAGCGCAGGCGATTGGCGTTCATCGCGATGGCGTTCGGCGGCGTGCGGGCGGCATACGCTTGTCATTGCGATGTTCGGCACGGTGCGAGGCGCTCCGTGCGCCCGGCGCATTGCCTGTTTTTCGTGTGCGTTTTTCATGGATTTTTCGGATATTTATGTCCGCTCTGCAGAAATAGACACCGCAGGGCTTTTTTGTTCTTCTTTTTTACGGCATATTGAGGCATGATGGTGCCATCAAAACAGGCAAGGAGGTCCAAAATGGATACGGACAAACTTTATGCGGAAGCGATCGCTAACGAATATGCGGTCAAAGAGACCACGAAAGTGGTGGCGTTGAAAAAGCTGGATGCCAAAGCAAAACTCCCCGCAACCGTTTTTGCTTATGTGTTTGGCATCGTGTCGGCGCTCGTCCTCGGGGTGGGCATGTGCCTCGCAATGGGCGTCATCGGAGAAGGCGCTGCGTGGGTCAAGGCAGTCGGGGTGTGCGTCGGGCTCCTCGGCATTGCCGGCGCGGGTGTGAATTATCCCGTTTACAAGCGCATCATGGAAAAAGGCAAAAAGAAGTACGGGGCGGACATCGTCCGCCTTGCGAAAGAGATCAGCGACGAAGAAGAATGACAGCCGCCTAAAAAGGAAAAGACCGAGTTTACTCGGTCTTTCACGCGCATTTTGTGCGGGATCGATCAAACGGCGCATAAGATGCCGGACGGGGGATGATCAACGCACGGAGTCGCCCGGGCTCTGCAGTGTGACACTTTGGCGCGAGCGTGATATAATGAGTCATGCGGACAGTAATAATGCGGTCCGGCATCGTAAAGAGACGCAGCTACAACGGGAGAGCGGCATGAAGAGAAACAGATCGGAAAGTAAATATTTCAACACCGCATGCCTTATGGATGAGGCGCTTATCGCGTTGCTCGCAAAGAAAGAACTCGAGTATATCACCGTCAAGGAGATCTGCGAGAAAGCGGGGGTGCATCGTTCCACGTTCTATCTGCATTATGAGACCATGGGCGACCTGCTCGAGGAAAGCGTTGCACATGTGGCGGATAATTTCCGCGAATATATGGAGAGGGAGACCGCGTGTTTCCCCGGCGGCATATCCGAGCTGCCGAAGGAAGAACTCGATCTTGTGACCCCGCGTTATTTGATCCCTTATCTCGAATATGTCAAAAAAAATGCGACATTGTTCCGCACGGCGATGAAAAATCCCGTCACGTTCCGTCTCGAAAAAACTTATGCCAAAATGGTTTCGGAAATATTCGAACCGGTGATGGCAAGGCTTGATGTCCCATCCCATGACAGGAGGTTTGTCGTGGCATATCACTTGAACGGGCTGATCGCCATAGTGCGCGAGTGGCTGAAAGGGGAGTGCGCTGAGCCTGTGGAATACATTGCCTCGCTCATGAGGCGTTGTTCGACGGGCGGCGACGCATCGCGTAATTGAGACTTCAGCACGTGCTTTTGCGGAATTTTGTGCAAATTTTTCCGTTTTGTTGACATCGGGGGAGGGGCGGGTATACGATGTTATCGCTTCGGGGCGAGGTGAAATCCCTCACCGGCGGTATAGTCCGCGAACTTGCTTTGCAAGCCGATCGGGTGAAATTCCCGAACCGACGGTATAGTCCGGATGGAAGAAGTGCAATCCTTTTTGCTTTGCATTGCCCCGATTTGCGTAAGATCGGGGCTTTTCATGTCCGAAAACGCGCGTCCTGCGTGCGTTTCGGGCAAATCCGCGCCCCGCAGGAGGAATTATGCAAATCGGCAAGAAGAAGATCACCCTCAAAATGTCGGCGGCGTACGTCGCCAAACTCGCTCTGCTCACGGCGCTTGCCTTCGCTCTTTATATGGCGAAGTTCAATCTGCCGTTCATGTTCCCGAGCTTTCTCGAGATGCAGTTTTCGGAGCTGCCCGCGCTGCTTGCGGGGTTCTCGATGGGGCCCGTTGCGGGCGTGCTGGTCGTGGTGCTGAAATGCGCCATCAAGCTGCCGCTCACCTCGACGGCGTTCGTGGGAGAGCTCACGGATATGCTGCTCGGCGTTGTATTGGTGCTGCCTGCCGCCATCATCTACCGCCTCAAAAAGGACAAAAAACACGCGCTCATCGGTATTGCGACGGGCACCGTGCTCGCGACTCTCGCGGCGGTGCTGGTCAACCGTTACATTTCGGTGCCGTTTTTCACCGAGCTTTATGTGGACGGCAACTTCGACGCCATCGTCGGGATGTGCAGCGCCATCTACCCGGGGGCGACGGCGGACACCTTCTATTCCTTCTATCTCGGGCTCGGCGTGGTGCCGTTCAACCTGCTGCGCTACATCATAATGGGGCTGCTCACCTTCCTGCTTTACAAGCGGCTGAGCAAGATCCTGCATTGGGAGGGCACATCCCTCCGTCACAAGCTCTCCGGGGAGTACGAGAGCGGCTCTGAGGAGGAGACTTTCGAGATCGCGAAGCGCGTCGCGGACACTCTGAAGGGCGGCGAGACCATCCTGCTCGAGGGCGACCTCGGCGCGGGCAAGACCACGTTCACCAAGGGGCTCGCGAAGGCGCTCGGAGTGACGGAGGAGGTGACCAGCCCCACCTTCACGCTGATGAACGTCTACGAGAGCGGGCGGCTCCCTCTCTGTCACCTGGACATGTACCGCCTGGAAAGCGCGGACGAGGTCGAGGAGCTGGGGCTTCTCGACACGGCGCCCGAAAACGCGGTGAAAGTCATCGAATGGAACAAATTCACCGACTTGACAGGGCGTGTGATAGATGTCAAAATAGTTTCCGACGGAGAAAACGACAGGACGTTCACGGTCTCGGACGGAGCGGAGGCGGAAAAGCACGCCGCCCGCGCGAAAAAGGAGACCGCCTGACCGTCATCGGCGCATGATGAACATCCTTTATCTCGACACATCCCAGAACATCCTCATCGCAGGCGTGCTCAAGGGCGCGGAGAACTTCCCGCGCACCGTGGACGCAGGCAAGAGCGGACACACCCGCATACTCATGGGTGAGATCGACGCCGCGCTGAAAGCGGCGGATCTCGACATCTCCGACATCGACGCGGTGGCGGCAGTCATGGGCCCCGGCTCTTTCACGGGCATACGCATCGGTGCGGCGACGGCTGCGGCGCTCACCCGCGGGACGGGGGCGAAAAAGATCGCGGTGACGGAATTCGAGCTCATCGCATACCATAGAGGGAGAGTGACGGCTGCCGTCGAGGCGGGGAGAGGCAATCTCTATTGCGCGGAGTGCGAGGACGGGCGCGTCGTCGGCACCCGTTTCCTCTCGGCGGAGGAGCGCGCGTCTTTTGGGACACCCTTCCTCTTCGAGCCCCTCGGCGGGCGTGCGGAGACTTTGGCGGCGATCGCTTCCGCCAAGGCGGAGAGGGGGGAATTCACGGACGTGTTCGAGCCGTTTTATATGAGAAAGTCGCAGGCGGAGAGGGCGAAAGATGAGGTTTGAGCCCCTGCGCTACGAGCATCTGCGCCAGATGGCGGAGATAGAAAAAGAGGCGTTCGACATGCCGTGGACGGAGACCATGTTCATCCCCGAGGTCGGCAGCGAGAACGCGACGTACATCGTGGGGACGCGCGGGGAGGAAGTCATTTGTTACGGCGGCTTCCACAGTGTGCTCGACGAGGCGCACATCACCAACATCGCCGTCAAAAAGTCCGAGAGGGGCAGAGGAATAGGGCGATTTCTGCTCTCCGCGCTCCTCGCAAAGGCGCGCGAAAAGGGCGCGACGTCGGTGACTCTCGAGGTCAAGACCACCAATATGCCCGCGATCTCTCTCTATGAGAGTTTCGGCTTCAAGGTGGCGGGGGTGCGAAAGAGGTACTACAACAATCTCTTCGACGCCTACGTCATGTGGCTCGACCTGGAGGAGCGTGCACAGCATAGTTCTCGGTGAGGATAAACGCGATACGGTGATCTTTTTGCACGGCTGGGGCGGTGACGCCTCCGCTTTTTATTTTTGCGCGGAAAGGCTGAAAGGGGAGATGCGCTGCGTGCTTGCGGACTGCGCGGGCTTCGGAAAGAGCGCGGAACCGAAGGCGCCCTATACCGTCGCGGACTATGCGGCGGACGTACTCTCGCTTGCGGACGGTCTCGGGGCGGAGCGTTTTGCGCTCGTAGGGCACAGCTTCGGCGGCAGAGTGGCGCTGGAACTTGCGGCACATCACCCCGAAAGAGTGCGCGCTCTTGCCCTCGTGGACGCGGCGGGACTGCGCCCCCGCAGAAAACCCGCATACTATCTCCGCGTCGCCGCACACAAAGTGCTGAAAAGGCTGGGCGGCAGGGGGCTTCGGGGCTCTTCGGACTACCGTGCGCTCTCTCCCGTGATGAAGGCGACATTCGTCAACGTGGTCAACTACGATCAGACCCCGCTCCTTCCCTTCGTCTCCTGCCCCGCGGCGGTGTTTTGGGGAAAAGACGACCGCGACACCCCGCCGTATATGGCGAAAAAATTCGCCCGCGGCATAAAAAATTCCGCGCTCTTCATGCTGGACGGCGGGCACTTTGCCTACCTCACCGATCCCGCGTTTTTCCCCGTCCTTCGCGCCTTTCTCCTCGGCACAAAGTGAGCGTGAACGCCCACCTCCCGCAGGCGATGCTCTTTTCAAAAGCGCGGGATGTGCCGGGGCAGGTTTTATCATCCGGATCCTGCGGCGCAGCTGTATCCGGCATAGAAAGATATTATGTGTATTGACACGATAATCGACATGTGTTAAAATTAACTAAGGAGTTATTTTGTGCGCACGCTTTCCGCGTCCGGAAGGTGCGCGCAACTCGGGAGCGGACGACGTCGTTTTTGGCATCTGTCCCGTCTCCGCGGCGCAGTCTGCGCGAATGGGGGAAAATGTCATGAAGAAACACATTTTCGTTTTTGCGGCGGCAGTCTGTCTTTTGTTCGCATTGCTCACTTTTTCCGCTTGCAACGACCAAGGTCAGCAGAACAGACCTCTTCCCGACTATTTCGGCTATCGCACCGAGCCGGACGGTTCGATGGCGATCTCGAGTTATGACGGTGAGGGCGGGGAAGTGGTCGTCGACGATTCGTATTACGGCATGAAGGTGACCGTCATCGATGAAGGCGCCTTTAAGGACTGCTCGACCATCACTTCCGTTGTGCTGCCCGACACCGTGACTGAGATCCGCGAAGAGGCGTTTGCAGGCTGTTTCTCGCTGCGTTCCGTGAGCTTCGGCTCGGGATTGCGAGTGATCGGCGACAGCGCGTTCAAACAATGTTCGGTCCTCTCTTCCGCGGCGTTGCCGGACTCTTTGACGACGATCGGGGCGGAAGCGTTCAAGAACTGCTTCTCCCTTGCGGAAGTCACGGCGGGGAGCGCCCTCACCGATGTCGCGGAAGGCACTTTTGAGGGCACACAATGGCTCCGTAGGCACCCGGACGGCGTGATCTATGTCGGAAGCGTGGCCTACGGCTATGAGGGTGCAGTCCCGGAGAGCGGCGTGATAACCATCGCGGACGGCACCGCCGTCATCAACGCCGACGCATTCGAGAATGTGCCGGACGTCGCGGCATTCTCATTCCCGGACAGCCTGATCAACATCAAAGGACGCGCCCTCGACGGCACGGCTTGGTACGCGGCGAAAGAGTACGGTCCCGTCTTTGCGGGCAATGTCCTGTACGCTTTCAAAAAATTGCCTCTGCCGACTGACACCGCGGTCACGGTGCCGGAAGGCACGACGGGCATAGCGGACGGCGCATTTGAGCAATGCAATGACCGATATTACATCACTTCGGTGCTGCTTCCCGAAAGCCTGAAATATATCGGCGACAATGCGTTTGAAGGCTGCAGCGGGCTCGGGTACATCATCATCCCCGACGGAGTGACGCACATCGGAGCGCACGCGTTCCAAGACTGTTCCGATATGCGTCAGGCGGTGCTCGGCAAGGGGCTGACTTATCTCCCCGATTTTGCATTTTTCGGCTGCGATCTGCTCACATCCGTAAATCTCGGCGGCATCCGCACGATAGGTGAGAACGCGCTTTCTTCCTGCGGGTTCGTCGCCCTCGACATCCCGGAAGGCGTTGAGGAAGTGGAGAGCTATGCGTTTTCGGGATGTTACGAACTGAGCATGGTGCGCCTGCCCGCGTCGCTCGGCTACATTTCTTCCTATGCTTTTTCCGGCTGCGCCGCGCTCACTTCGCTGAGCGTCGCGGAGGGCAATCCGGTCTATTTCTCCTCCGGCAACTGCGTCATAAAGAGGGAGACGGGCACCCTTATGGTCGGATGCACCGGCTCCGTCATCCCGTCGGACGGCAGTGTGAAAGCGCTCGCAGCCTATTCTTTCAGCGGCAGCGGCATAAAGAGCATCGTCATCCCCGACGGCATCGATATATCGGAGCCCGGCGTGTTCAGAGGGTGCTACTCGCTCACTTCCGCGACATTGCCCGAAGGCGCCGAGATCATCTCGTCGCAGATGTTTTACAATTGTCACGATCTGACGAGCGTTGATATCCCCGACAGCGTCAAAACGATCGGCGACACCGCATTCGGCGGATGCGACGCTTTGACGACCCTGCCCATGGGCGCGGGAGTGGAGCGGATAGAAAGGGCGGCTTTTTCCCACTGTGACGGATTGACCGAGATCGTCATCCCGGAAAGCGTCCGCTATATAGAAGGTGAAGCTTTCAGGTATTGCGACGGGCTTGTCGATGTCGATCTGCCCGACTCCCTGCTCGAGATCGGCTCTTACGCATTCACCGGCTGCGCTGCGCTCGTCACCGAGACGGAAGGCGGTGTGACCTATCTGGACGGATGGGCGGTCGCTGTGGAGGACGGCATTTCCGCAGTCACGCTGAGGGAGGATACCGTAGGCATCGCGTCGTCGCTGTTTTCGGAGCACGACGGCGTGCACACTTTGCGGGAGGTGCATTTGCCCGAGTCGCTGAGGAGCATAGGCTGGATGGCGTTCTACGGCTGCACGCTTCTTGAAGAGGTCGTCATCCCGGACGCCGTCACACATATCGGATCGCAGGCGTTCTTTAATTCGTCCGGCGTAATAACGTGGGGGGACGCGCCGCAGATCGAACGGCTCGGCACTCGGGCGTTTTTAGGGATCGCCAACAAAGCGCTGGTCATCCCGGACAGCGTCACCGTCATGGAAGAGGAAGCGGTGAGCTATGCCTCTGATCTCATCACGGTGCACATAGGGAAGAATGTCAAAAAGCTGCTTGGTCATAACTTCGTTATGTGTAATGATCTCCGCACCATCACCTACGGCGGCACCGTTGCCGAGTTCAACGCCATAGAAAAGGAGCGCGGCTGGAACCGTTCCTCCGTGTCGGAAGTGCAGTGCACCGACGGCGTTGTGGCTGTCGAAAGTTACGGCTGATGACGCGGCATGGCGGGGTGCCGCGCGCAGGCATTATGTGAGGTGCGGCGATCCGCAGGCACGGCGCTTTTGAAAGCGCGGGATGTGCCGTGACAGGTTTTTATCATTTCGGTCTGACATAGTCTACCGGGACGCCGGAGCGATCGGTATTCTTTTGTCCGCGGACAGACTTTTCGCGGCACACTCGGGGCGCCTTCCGCATATCCTGTGCGTATGGTGCTGGCAAGGGGAGACTGGTATTTCACGGTGTGCGCGCTCGTCGTCGGGGCGGTCATGTCCCTGCCGTACGTCTATGCGGCGCAGCAGGACAACTACCGCGTCGCCGAGGTGTGGAAGAGCAGACGGGTGCGCGGGGCTTATCTCACGGATCTCATCTGCATACTCGTGTTCGGCGGGGCGTGGGCGGGGTGCTGGTTCCTCTCCTCGCGGATGTTCTGGGGCTTTCTCGCCTCCCTGTTTTTCTGCATAGCCGAAGTCGCGCTATACATCGTGGACGAAACGCCCAAGCGCAAAAAGCCCATGCGCTATACCCGCCGCGCGGTGCGGGCGATCGCGGCATGCGCGCTCGTCTCGGGCGCGGCTGTGACCGCCGCGATAGCTCTCCTCAATGCTCATGTTGAGGATGAATATCTGCGCTATCCCGTGTTTTTCGTGCTGTCCGCGGTCTATCCTTTGCTTTTTTCGGCGGTGATGACCGTCGTCAACGTCTTTGAACGCCTCAACAATCTCCGCTACGAAAGGAGAGCCCGCCGCGCTCTCACCGCCGACCGCGATCTCATCCGCATCGGCATCACGGGAAGCTACGGCAAGACGACGGTGAAAAACGCGCTCGCCGCCATGCTCTCCGTGCGGTTCAACGTCCTCGCCACTCCCGCAAGCTACAATACGCCGATGGGCATCGCCAAGACGGTGCGGGAGCTCACCCCATCTCACGACGTCTTCATCGCGGAGATGGGGGCGAGAAGGCGGGGAGACATCTCGCGGCTCATGCGCATAGTGCGCCCCTCGCACACCATTCTCACGGGGGTCAACGACCAACACCTCGAGACCTTCGGCAGCCGCGACGCCATCCTGCGCGAGAAGCTGAAAGTGCTGGATGTGCGGGCGGAGGACGGCGTCAGCGTGGTCAACGACAAGCTGGCGGAAGTGCCGCGCGTTGCGGAAAACAGGCAGGGGAATGTCCTGCTTGCGGGCGGGGACGAGAGCTCGCGGGTGCACTATTCGGACATCGCGGTGTGTTCGGACGGCAGCGCGTTCACATTGTGGCTTTACGGCACGCCGGTGGAGTGCACGACGAGGCTGCTCGGGGTGCACAACATCGAGGACATCACTTTGGCGGCGGCGATGGCGTTCCGCTTGGGTCTCGCGCCCGAAGAGATCGCGGAAGCGATCGCGGGTCTCCCGCCCGTCCCGCACCGTCTGCAGCTCATTGAGGGCAACGGGATCAGGATCATCGACGACACCTACAACGCCAACCCCGACGGCGCGAGGAGAGCGCTCGAAGTGCTGGGGCTGTTTGCGGGGCGCAAGGTGGTGCTCACCCCGGGGATGGTGGAGCTCGGCGCAAAAGAGGACGCCGCCAACCGCGAACTCGGGCGTGAGATCGCTTGCGTGGCGGACGTCGTTCTGCTTGTCGGAGGGAAGAGAGCTCGCACTATCGCGGACGGACTGAAAGAGGGCGGTTTTGCGGGAGAGACGAGGAGCTACCGTTCGCTTGCGGAGGCGCAGAAAGATTTCGGCGGAGTGCTGCACGCGGGGGACGTCCTGCTGCTTCTGAACGACCTGCCCGACATCTACGAGGAATGAGCGTCATGCCGGACCGGCATAGGGAGGGGAGAATGAAAAGGAAGATCGCACTCATATTCGGCGGAAGATCGTTGGAGAGCGACATCTCCGTCATCACGGCAATGCAGGCGCTCGCGGTGCTCCGCGAGACGGACTTTGACGTCACGCCCGTGTACATCGCGGCGGACGGCGGATTTTACGCGGACGGGGTGGACGAGGTCTCGGCATTCACCCCCTTCGACGCATCGCGGCACAAGCGGCTGGTGCTCGCGGACGGAGTGTTTTCTAAGCTCAGGAAAGGGAAGTTGAAGAGGGTCTTCCGCCCGGACGCCGCGCTCGTATGCTGTCACGGCGGAGAGGGGGAGAACGGCGTGCTGCAAGGGGTGTTGGAGTTCAACGGAGTGCCGTACACTTCGGCGGGGGTGCTGGGTTCCGCGCTCATGATGGACAAGGCGGCGGCGAAGTGCGCCTTCGAGCAGATGCTGCTGAACGTCCTGCCTTACGTCGTCGTGGGATCGCAGGAGGTCGAAGCCGACGCGGACGGTGCGGCGGAGAGGTGCGAGGAGGCTCTGGGTCTCCCCGTCATCGTGAAACCGGCGTCGCAGGGGAGCAGCATAGGCGTCTCCGCGGCGCACGACAGAGGGGAACTGTCAAGTGCGCTCGCGTTTGCGGCGAAGTTCGGCGAAAAACTCGTCGTGGAGCAGCTTTTGGAGGACTTTGCGGAGGTCAACTGCGCGGCGTACGGCAGGGGAGAGGAGGTCGTGGTCTCCGAGACGGAGCGCCCGCTGTCCTCGGGCGAACTGCTCACCTTCGACGACAAATATCTCTCGGGCGGCAAGGCGGGGAGCGGCAGAGTCACCCCCGCGGACGTCGGAGAGGAGATGAACGCCCTCATCGGGTCGCTCACGGAGAGGATCTACCGCGCGCTCGGGCTGCGCGGCGTAGTGAGGATGGACTTCCTCGCGGACAGAGCGCGGGGCAAGGTGTACATCAACGAGGTGAACACGGTGCCGGGCTCCATGGCGTTTTATCTGTTCGAGGCGGCGGGAGTGAGCTTTTCGGACATTCTCACGGACATCATCGAAGACGCGATAGCGCGCGGACGCGCCGCAAAACGCACAGCCACCTTCCCCTCCCGCGTGCTGGAATTCTACGGCAAAGGCGGCGCCAAGACCGCGAAGTGACATCCTCGTCCGCGTAGTGCGGCGGGGAGCGGAGAACAGTTGCAAAAAGCCGCGCGATGTGCTATCATATCCGCAGTGCGAGGTGAAAAATGGACAAAATCAAAATGACTACACCCCTCGTCGAGATCGACGGGGACGAAATGACCCGCGTGCTTTGGCAGTGGGTGAAAGACATCCTCATCACTCCTTACGTCGACCTCAAGACGGAATATTACGATCTTTCTCTCGAGAACCGCGACGCGACGGACGACAAGGTGACCGTGGACGCGGCGGAAGCGTGTCTCAGGCTGGGCGTGGGCGTCAAGTGCGCCACCATCACCCCCAACGCGCAGAGGGTGGAGGAGTTCGGGCTCAAAAAGATGTGGGCGAGCCCCAACGCGACCATCCGTGCCAAGATGGACGGCACCGTGTTCCGCGCGCCCGTGATCGTCAGCGGCATCACCCCTCTCGTCCCCGCGTGGAAGAAGCCCATCGTCATCGCCCGTCACGCCTACGGCGATGTTTATAAGGGCGTGGAGATGAAGTCAAAGGGCGGCAAGGCGGAACTTAGCTGCGACGGCAACACCCTCACCGTCTTCGATTTCGGCGGCAAGGAGGGCATCCTGCAAGCCATCCACAACACAAAGGCGAGCATCGAGAGTTTTGCGAGGAGCTGCTTCAATTACGCCCTCGACACCAAGACCGACCTGTGGTTCTCCACCAAGGACACCATCTCCAAGGTGTACGACCACACTTTCAAGGACATCTTTGCCGAGATATACGAGGCGGAATACAAAGAGAAGTTCGAGGCGGCGGGCATCGAATATTTCTACACCCTCATCGACGACGCGGTCGCGCGCGTCATGCGCTCCGAGGGCGGCTTCATCTGGGCGCTCAAAAACTACGACGGCGACGTCATGAGCGATATGGTCGCGACGGCGTTCGGTTCCCTTGCGATGATGACTTCCGTCCTGGTCTCTCCCACGGGCGCTTATGAGTTCGAGGCGGCGCACGGCACCGTCACCCGTCATTACCGCAAATATCAGAAGGGCGAGGAGACTTCCACCAACTCCGTGGCGACGCTGTTCGCGTGGACGGGCGCGCTCAAAAAGCGCGGCGAGCTGGACGGCAACAAGGAGCTGTCCGACTTCGCGGACAGGCTGGAGAAGGCGACCATCGACACCATCGAGAGCGGCGAGATGACCAAGGACCTTGCCGGCATGTTCAAACTCGACGGCGTGACCGTCAAGGCGCTGAACAGCAGAGAGTTCCTGGAAGCCATCGCGAAGAGGCTGTAAGCGCGGGATCGCTCAAACAAACCAAGACAAAACAAAAAGGAAGCCCGAACATCCGTTCGGGCTTTTTCATGCGTTTTTGTGCGTTTTCCTCATCCGCCGTCCCGCGCCTTATTCTTGTCTTGCATACGCCTGCACCCCGGCGGGGCATTTTGCTCTCGGCACGTGCCGTGCGCCTGTGCCGCTGCGTTATTCCTTTGCGTAGATGACGTTCTCCGCAACGATCTTTATGCTGTCGCGGTAGGCGGCGGGGATGGTGACGATCACCTGCTCCTCGAGGCGGTTGGGTTGAAAGCAGAGGTCCAGCATCTTGTCGATGGCGTCGTCGTGCGGGGGCTCCTGAGAGCGGATCACGGCGAGGTGCTCGAGGGAAGTCTCGGGGTCTATCGTCGTGGAGATGCCGTATTCGTCGGGGTAGAGGTTGTAGCAGGAGACGGTGATGAGAGTGACTCTCGCGTCATAGCGCACCACGATCTTCCTGTCCGGGGCGACGATCTCGATGGAAGAGATCTCGTTGGGGCTGAACTGCGGACGGATGGGTTCGCTCTCCGCGTACCAGCCGTGGGAGGTGAGATAGTCGCTGCGGGCTTCCACCCACTTGTCCGCGTTGAGGCTGCCCATTGCGGCGGAGGCGACCACGAAGATGACCGCGACCACCAGAAGGGCATAGCCGACATTCTGCAAAGTGAGATACTTGGGCTTGAAGATGACGGAAGAGCTCTTCTTCTCGCCGGCTTCCGCGGATGACTCGGCGGTTTCGATGGCTTTGACCGCGCCCGCGTCCTCGTCCGAGCGCATGAAGAGGGAGGCGAGGGGCGCTTCCGGCCAACGGTCGTACCACACCTTGCGCATATAGACGATGAGACCGCGCACCGAGATGGCGCAGAGCCCCGCTCCGATGAATGAGAGCCCGAAGAGAGTGAGGAACGCCATTGCGGAGTCCCATGCGATATAGACCCCCACGGCGTAGCTCAGCGCGACCGCCCACAGCGCCGCCATCGCGAGGATGAGGAGCACCAGACCCGCGACAGGGAGCGCACAAAGAAATTTTTGGGTGTTTTCCGACTTGTTTTTCATGATGCCGTAAAGCCGATCCCCTTTCCGTTCTTTGCATGGAATTATATCGACATCCGCCGTGTAAGTCAAGCGAACGCCCGCGCCGTACCCTGTTTTATGTGATGCCGGACAGGAGTAATACGAACTTGTCTCGGAGCGTTCCTTCCCGCTCTCGGCGCATTTTCGGGAGGGGGAGCGCATACATTCAAGTGTGCACGGGAGGGGACATCGACAATTTCCGACGTTATTCGGCAAAATCTGTCATGCCGCTCGGCGCTCATCCATTCTATCATGAGGTGAAAGGCGTGTTTGTCGTCCTGAAACGGAAAAGCATCATCTTTGCGGCTGTGTTCCTGTTCGCGGCAGTCCTGCTCGCGGCGGCGTGCGGCGTGTCGGGAGCGGCGGGCGTGTTCTTCGGCGTCGCTTCGCGCAAGATCCCCGTATACTGCGTGGAGAGGGGAGAGAATGAGGAGAAAGTCATCGCGCTCACCTTCGACGCGGCGTGGGGCGCGGATAAGACCCGGGGCATCATGGACATCCTCGAGGAATACGATGCGGGAGGCACGTTTTTCCTGGTCGGGTTCTGGCTGGACAAATATCCCGATATGACGCGGGAGATCGCGGAGCGCGGGTTCGAGATGGGCAATCACTCCGCCAACCACCTCAACATGCCCAAGCTCAACGACGAGACCATGCGTGCGGAGATAAGCTCCGTCAACGCGAGGATAGAGCAGCTTGCGGGGGTGAAGCCCAAGTTCTTCCGCGCGCCCTACGGCGACTATTCGGACAGGCTCATGACCGCGGTGGAGGGCGAAGGCATGGTGGGGGTGCAATGGAGCATCGACACCCTGGACTGGAAGGGTCTTTCGGCGGCGGAGATCACCGAGAGGGTGGTGCCCAAAGCTAAGAGCGGGGACATAGTGCTCTTCCACAACAATTCCGACCACGTTCTCGACGCGCTGCCCCTCGTGCTGATGGGGCTGAAAAACAAAGGGTTCCGCTTTGTCGGGCTCTCGGAGCTGGTGGCGACGGAGGGTTTCACCGTCGATCACACCGGGATGCAGCACAAGGACGTTTGACAAAAAAACACCGCCCCGAGAGGGCAAAGAGAGGAAATATGGGATACGAACAAATGCAGAACAACAGAGCGTACGTCGCGGGCACCGTCATCTCGGAGCCCAAGTTCTCCCACGAGGTGCTGGGGGAGAAGTTCTATGACGTCATGCTGGACGTCAGAAGGCTCTCAGACCGCTCGGACGAGATCCCCGTCACGGTCTCGGACAGGCTGACTTCCGGGATGCACACAGGCGACAGGATCGGGGTCTTAGGACAACTGCGCAGCTACAACAAGCAGTGTGACGGCAGGAGCAAGCTGGTGCTCCGCGTGTTCGCGAGAGAGCTCGACGACGGCGACGGAGAGATCCCGAACAGCATAGAACTCGAGGGCTATGTGTGCAAGCCGCCCGTCTACCGCGTGACCCCTTTCGGCAGAGAGATCTGCGACATGCTGCTCGCCGTCAACCGCGCCTACAACAAGTCCGACTACATCCCCGCCATCGTGTGGGGGCGGAACGCGAAGTATGCGGGCGAGCTCGCGGTGGGCGACAAAGTCGCCGTGACGGGAAGACTGCAATCCCGCGTCTATCAGAAGACGCTCGCGGACGGCACCACGGAAGACAGAGTGGCGTATGAGGTGTCCGTCTCCCGGATAGAGCGGACGGACCGATGACGCGAGGAAAGGATAAGGGGCTCTCGGTATGATCCACGGCGTGAGCGGCGCATAACGCGCCGTTTTCGTTTTTTGTTTACAAATGTGCGCGTGTGTTGTATAATTCCATAAAGGTGAAATCATGAAAAAGATGAAACTCGAAGATTTTGTGCTGCGCGTCACCTATCTTTCCGAGAACGGCGAGACCGTCGTCAGCGACGGCGACTCCGTCGTGTCGGTGGAGAAGGTCATCGAGGGCGAAAGGCTCGTCGTCACTTTGCATACGGCAAAGAAGGTGCGCCTCGTCTCCGCGCGCATGGTGCAGTCCCGCGCGTTCGAGGAGGGTGAACTCTTCTTCGGCGGCGGCTATCAGTCCTGGACGCTGACGAGGGAGTACGCTCCCGGCGACAGACAGACAGGTCTCAAAAACGTCGCCAATCTCCCCGTGGTGCGCACTTTTTCCGCGGCGTCGGGGGACTATGACTTTGCAAGTTACGGCAGAGGGCTCTATCATTCCCACGGCTACACCTACATCCGCAGGGGCGGGGAGACGGAGCTCTTCGGGTCTTTGGATGAGAGCTTTGCCTTCACGATCTTCTATCTCGACGCCAAGGAGCAGATCTTTGCCGTCGTCAAGGACGTGGAGGGCGCGGACGTCGAAGGGGACGTGAAACTCTTCGACATCGTGCGCTTCGAGGGGGACTACGACGCCGTCTTCGACAGCTATTTCGGTCTCTATCCGCTGCGTGCTCCCGAGAGGGAACAGAAGCGCCTCGCGGGATATACCTCATGGTATAACTATTATCAGAACGTCACGGAGAAAATCGTGCTCCGCGACCTCGAGGGGCTTTATAAGACCGCGGGCAGTGCCGCCAACATCTTCCAAATCGACGACGGCTATGAGTCCAAGGTGGGCGACTGGCTCGCCGTCGATCCCGTCAAGTTCCCGAACGGCATGAAGCCCATGGCGGACGCGATCCACGGTAAAGGTTATCTCGCGGGCATCTGGGTGGCGCCCTTTGCCGCGGAGTTCAAGGCGGCGGTGGTCAAAGAGCACCCCGAATGGCTGCTCAAAGGCGAAAACGGCAAGCCCGTCATCGGCGGCTTTGCGTGGAACGGGTTCTACGTCCTCGACCACGAGAAACCCGAGGTCAGAGCGTATGTGAAGAAGGTTTTCGACACCGCCATCGACGAGTGGGGCTTCGACATGTTCAAGCTGGACTTCCTCTATGCCGCCTGCATGATCCCGCGCGGAGGGAAATCCCGCGGCAGGCTCATGCACGAAGCGATGGCGTTTCTGCGCGAATGCGTGCGCGACAAGCTCCTGCTCGGCTGCGGCGTGCCCATGACGTCCTCGTTCGGGTTCGTGGACGCATGCAGGACGGGCTGTGACGCGGAGCTCTCCTTCCGCGACCGCTACTATGTCAAGTGCACCAACAGCGAGATCATCTCCACCCGCAACTCCATCATCGACACCGTCTTCCGCCGTCACCTGAACGGCAGGGTCTTCCTCTCCGACCCCGACGTCTTCTTCCTCCGCGACGGGGGCATGAAGCGTACGGACTACACTCAGTCTCAAAAGGAGATCCTCGCCCGCGTCAACAAGATGTGCGGCAGCGTGCTCTTCGTCTCGGACGATCCGGGCGAGTATGACGCAAAACAGCGCGCCATCCTCCTCGACGCCTACCTTCCTTTGGAGGGCAGGATCCTCTCCGCGGACATGAAGAAGGACGCGATAAGGATGGTTTTTGAAGAAAAGGGCGTGGAAAAGGCGTTCGAGTTCGACCTCTCCACGGGGGACTATACCGTCCGGGCGTTGAAGTAATGGTCTATCCCGAACACATCGAAGAAGTGAGACGGGCGGTCGCCGCCTGCGGCAGGCACGTCGACATCGTCGCCGCCGTCAAGATGCAGACCAAAGACACCGTGGACGAGCTCATGCGCATTGCCCCCGACTTCATCCTCGGCGAGAACCGCGTGCAGGAGCTCACAGCCAAGTACGACCCGTCCTACCGCTGGCATTTCATAGGTCGGCTGCAGACCAACAAGGTGAAGTACATCATCGACAAGGTGGAGCTCATCCACTCCCTCGACCGCGAGGAACTCGCAAAGGAGATCGAAAAGCAGGCGGCAAAGCACGGCAAGGTGCAGGACTGTCTGGTCGAGGTCAACATGGGCAGCGAGGTCTCAAAGGGCGGGGTGGAGCCGGATGAAGTGACGGATTTCCTGAAAAGCCTCGGGGACTATCCGCACATCAGAGTGCGCGGTCTCATGAGCGTGCTCCCCAACCTCGGCGACACGCCGGAGCTCAGAGCTCTTTACGCACGGCTTCGGGAGCTTTTCGAGAGCACCAAGGCGCTCTCCCTTCCCGGCTATCGCGCCGATATCCTCTCTGCGGGGATGTCCGGCGACTACAAGATCGCGCTGGAGTACGGCTCCGACATGATCCGTCTCGGGCGCACCCTATTCGGAGAAAGGATCTATCCCGCTTCCGCCGTCACGGACGGAGCAAGGTGAGGTGAATATGAACGAACGCGATTATTACGGTCCCGACATCCGCCGTCCCGACAGGGACTACGGCGAGGGCAGATATGAGCAGGGCAGGAGCAGGTTCTCCCGTCTGTTCGGCGGCGAGCCGCGCTCGCAGGCGCCTCGGGGCGGGAGCGGCACCGTCATCTATTCCCCCTCCACCTATGAGGACGTGCAGCTTCTCATCGACCACCTCAGGATGCGCGAGCAGGTCATCGTGGACTTCTCGGACATCGACCCCACCTCGGTGTGCCGCATCCTTGACTTCATGTCCGGCGCCATCTATGCGCTGAGCGGCTCCATACAGCAGATCAACAAGAATATCTTTCTCTTCGCCCCCAGCGGAGTGACCATCACCGTGCCGCCCCACATCGGCAGAAGATAATGCAGGAAAATCAACCTAAGAAACTCACCTACAAGGACGTCAAAAAGCGCGTCGCCGACGGTTGGCGCGCTTTCGTGCGCTTTTTCAAAGAATTCAAGTGGGATAAGGCACACGTCTCGGTCATCGTCAAGTACGCCGTCGAGATCCTCCTCTTCGCCTTCATCATCACATTCGACCTGTGCATGAAGGACTTCCTCTACAACTTCGTGGAGGTGGAGCACGGCGGCAATTTCACCGTCATAGACGGCTTTTTGGACCTCACTTATTCCGAAAACACCGGCATGGGTTTCGGGCTGGGACAGGACAGCACCCTCGGCATCACCGTCATGACCGCCATCCTCATAGTGGCGATCCTCGGCTATCTCATCTTCTTCAAGAAGGAGAAGGCATACATCCGCATCCCCCTCATCATGGTGGCGGCGGGCGGCATCGGCAACCTCGTGGACAGGACGCAGCTCGGCTATGTGCGCGACTTCTTCGAGTTCACTTTCATGGACTTTGCCATCTTCAACATCGCGGACGCCTTCGTGACGGTGGGCGCGATCGTGCTCATCGTCGCGCTCATCCTCATGCTCGTCTTCCCCTCCAAGGACAAGCGCATCCCGCAGGATGACGAAAAAGAGGGGGAGAAGGCTGCGTTCACCGTCGAGAGCGCGGACGAAGCGTCCGGAAGCGCGAGCGGCGCGGAGGACGGTGACGAAACGGCTCTTACGGCAGAGAGTGCGGCGAGCTCCGAAAACACGGAAAACGCGGTTGAACGCGCAAATAACGCAGCCGAAAGTGCCGATACGGCGGAAAATGCCGATGCGGCGGAAAGCGCGGGCGCCAAGGAAAGAGCGGCGTTCACCGTGACCGCGGAGGGCGAGGAGAAGAAGGTCGCCTTCACCGTGACCGCGGACAAAGGGACGGAGAGCGATGAAGGCTAAAGTGACCGAGGCGGACGACGGGGTGAGGCTGGACGTCTTTCTCGCAAGAGAGAGCGGTCTCACGCGCTCCGCAGTCAAAAATGCCGTGGAAAAGTGCGGCGCGGCGGTCAACGGCACCCTGCGTTTCAAGAGCGGATATGAGTTGCGGGCGGGCGACGAGGTGGAGTTCGAACCTCCCGCGCCCGAGCCCCTCGAGGCGGAAGCCGCAGACATTCCCATCGAGATAATTTACGAGGACGAAAATTTCGCGGTGATAAACAAACCGCGCGGAATGGTGGTGCATCAGGCGTCCAGCTACCGCGCAAACGACACCCTCGTCAACGCTTTGCTTTTCAGGCTCAAAGACCTCAGTTCCATCAACGGCGTCATCCGTCCCGGCATCGTGCACCGCCTGGACAAGGACACGACGGGTCTCCTCGTCGTCGCCAAAAACGACGAGGCGCACCGCTCATTGCAGTCGCAGATCGCGGCAAAGACGGTAAAACGCATATATATCGCGCTCACGGACGGCAATTTCCGGGAGGAGAGCGGAGTCATCGACGCTCCCATAGGCAGGAGCAAGCGCGACCGCAAGAAGATGGCGGTGGTGGAGGGGGGCAGACGCGCCGTCACGCATTATACCGTGCTGGAACGCTTCGGCAGATACACCCTCGTGCGCTTCGAGCTCGAGACGGGCAGGACTCACCAGATCCGCGTGCATTCCGCCCACATCGGACACCCCGTGACGGGAGACGCAGTATACGGCGGTTCGACTGCGCTTTTCAAGGGCGGGCAGCTTCTTCATGCGGGCAGGCTGGAGCTCGACGACCCCGCGACGGGGGAGAGGAAAGTGTTCGAAGCGCCACTTCCCGAGGATTTCTCCCTCGTGCTCGAGAAATTGAGAAAAGCCGCCAAATAGGGGCTTTTGGGCAGGGCACTATTCTAATAACACGAAAAATACAGAATACTTTGCGCCGATGTCAGTCGGCGTTTTTCCTTTTCAGCAGTTCCGGGTGCGCGTCGGGGCGCGCCACCGTGGTCTTGAAGTCGGTGTAGATGACCTGTCCCGGGTGTCCCGAGGGGCGGCGTTTGACATAGCGGCGCAGAGTGTAGTCCACTTCCGCGTTCGCGCCCGCGCTCGCCGCCGCGATCTCCGCCGCGACCCTGATTACATCGTCGGGCACCGTTTTGCCCTCGGTCAGCACTACGACGTGCGCGCCGTGACGGTTTTTCAGGTGCAGCCAAAGGTCTGATGAGGACGCGACTCGGAAGGTCAGCTCGTCGTTTTGCAGATTGTTCTTCCCCGCAAGCACGGTGAAGCCGCCCACGACGTACTCCGCGGGAGGTTCCGCCTTCTCCCGCCGCACCTTGCCTTTGCTCTTTTTCCTCACTGCGCCCAGCCTTTCCAGCTCCTCTTCTATGGCGGTGGACGGCGCGTCGTAGGGGAGGGACGCGATCTCCTCCTCAAGCGACGCGACGTAATCGAGCAGGAGCAGATCCGCCGCGAGTTTCTTCTCGGTGAACTCCTTTGTGCGTTTCAGCTTGTTGTAGCGGTTGAAGTACGCCGTCGAGTTGCCGGAGGGCGTCAGCCTCTCGTCGAGGGGGATCTCCCTCTCCTCGCCTGTGTAGTAATCGGTGCATTTCAGCACCTTATCCCCCCTCTTTATGCGGTAGATGTTAGTGACGATGAGCTCGCCCATCACCCGCCATTTGTCCATGTTTTCGCACTCTTTCAGCCTTTCGCGGTCGATGGCGATGTTCTTTTCCGTGCGGGAGCGCAGGTGCTTGACGGCGGTGGAGAGCGCTTTCAGCCTCGCTTTGTTGCGAAGGTCCCTGTCCGCCGCGGTGTACAGCGCGTCGTAGGCGGAGACGATGTCGGGAAAGTCCCGTCTCTCTCCCTTCGCCGCGGCGTAAGGGAAGGGATAGACCTCTTTGCCGATGACGCAGGGCGCGTAAAAGAGCGCGTGCGTGACGTCGCCGAGTGCGTCGAGAAGTGTGCCGAGCCTCTCTTTTTCCTCTTCGGAAAGGGGGCGGGGCAGATCGGCGGGAAGCTCCGCGCGCCGCAGGATCTCCGCCACGGTCGCTCCCGAAAAACCGGACATCTTGTCCAGGATGAAGCGGTGCAGATCCCCGCCCGGGAAGTCGTGCAAAGCGCGTTTTCCTTCCTCGGTGCGGTAGTTGGGTTTGGGCTGTTCGGGCGGGGCGTATCTCACTCCGCGCAGCACGACGTGTCCCCCTCCGTCGTCAAAGCCGAGGTGCTTGACGGCGTCCAGGATGACGAGGTCGGAACTCGTGAACACGATGTTTGAATAGCGGTTCATTATCTCTATAAAGAGATAAAACTCCGCGTTGTCCCTCATTTCGGTGCGTGCGGTGAAGCGCAGGAAGATGATCCTGTCGTTTTGCCACATGCCCACTTCCTCGACGGCGCTCACGGAAAGATATTTGCGCAGCAGCATGCAGAACCCGGGTGCGGTGACGGGGTTTTGCTTGCGTTCCGACGTGATGTGTAGACGGGGAGCGCCCGCGTTGCAGGACGCGACGAGGCAGACGGTCTTTCCGCCCGCGCGAAGATGGAGGCGTATCTCATCCGCCTCGGGCTGCACGATCTTGTCCATGCGTGCGCCTTTGAGTTTTGCGTCGAGCTCGTCCGCGAGCGCGCTCAACGCCAGAAAATCGCTGCCCATAGCCCTATTATACACCACCTTGCCGCTATCGCAATATGTAATGCCGTATTATTCCTGTCTGGCATGCCGGACCGGAATAATACGAAACAGCCGCAGAGCGATCCTTTTCGGTGTATTTCCGCGGATGTGGTTTGCGGATGACAAATCATTCTTACGTCCGGCGCATTTTCTGCCGTCCGCATTTTATCGGACATTCTTGTCGGGCAAGAACAAAAAATCATTGCCTTTCACGCGCAGTTATGATATACTTCCTTTTACTTACGATAAAATCGGTACATTTATTGCGGCGTAAAGCGGCATAAACGGAGGACAAATGAGTTACACAATCGAGAAGTTGGAAAAGAGCCGCGTCAAGTTCACCTTTGACGTGGATGCGGAAACGTTCGGCAAAGCGGTCGTCGCCGCTTACAACAAGACCAAGCACAAATATTCCGTCCCCGGGTTCAGAAAGGGACACGTCCCCATGAAGGTCATCGAGGGGATGTACGGCAGAGAGGTATTTTTCGAGGACGCGATGGACATCGTTATCCCCGAGGTGTACTCCGAGGCTCTCGACAAGGAGCACGACATCGAGGTCGTCTCTCAGCCCGAACTCGAGTCCTTCGATTTCAAGGAGGACGGCGGCGTGACCTTCGTGCTCACCACCGCGGTGCGCCCCGAGGTCAAGCTGGGCAAATATAAGGGTCTCTCCCTCGAGAGAAAGGTGGAGAAAGTCACCGCCAAGCAGGTGGATGAAGAGATGGAGAACGCCCGCGACAAGCAGGCGCGCATCATCGACATCGACGAGGCGGCAAAGAACGGCGACATCGTCAACATCGACTTCGTCGGCTCCGTGGACGGCGTCAAGTTCGACGGCGGCAGCGCGCAGGACTATGATCTGACCCTCGGCAGCGGCAGCTTCATCCCCGGCTTTGAGGATCAGCTCGTCGGCGCCAAGAAGGGCGACAAGGTGGACGTCAAAGTCACCTTCCCCGAGGACTATCACGCGACCGAGCTCAAAGGCAAAGAGGCGCTCTTCGAGTGCACCGTCAATGCTGTCAAGAGGAAGGAGCTCCCCGCTCTCGACGACGATTTCGCGAAGGAGATCTCGGAGTTCGGCACCCTCGCCGAATACAAAGAGGATGTCAAAAATAAACTGATGAAGGACGCCGAGATGCGTGCGGACAGAGAGTATGAGGACGCTTTGGTGCAGGCTGTCGTGGACGGCGCCGAGGTGGAGATCCCCCAGGCGATGATCGACCAGGAAGCCGAGGATATGGCGAAGGAATTTGAATATCGCCTCTCCTATCAGGGCATCAAACTCGCCGATTATCTCGGATATATCAACATGACGCGCGAGCAGCTCCTCGACGAATACAAGGAGCAGGCGGCGAAGTCCGTCAAGGTGCGCCTCGTCATGGAGGAGATCGTCAAGCGCGAGGAGATGAAGTTCGAGCAGGACGAGCTGGACGCCAAGGTCGCCGAGATGGCGGAGCGTTCCGGTCAGGACGTCGAGACCTTCAAGAAGGGGCTGGGGAGAGAGCATTATGACTATCTCGCCAACCAGATCCTCTCCGACAAGCTCATGGCGATGCTGAGGGAGGAGAACGCTCCCGCAGCCAAGAAGGCGGCGAAGAAGGCGTCCGACGACAAGTCGGAAGCCGAGAAGAAGCCCGCGGCAAAGAAGACCGCGAAGAAAGCCGAAGCCGCAGACGGCGAGGCGAAACCCGCAAAGAAAGCGGCAAAGAAAGCGGAGGCCCCCGAGGCGTAACTCGCCCGGGTCTCCCTAAGGAGAACTATGGACATCAGAGACCAACTTATCCCCATGGTCATCGAACAGACGGGCAGGGGCGAGCGCTCCTATGACATCTATTCCCGTCTGCTCGAGGACAGAGTCATCTTCCTCACCGGCGAGATCAACGATCAGGTGGCGGATCTCATCGTGGCGCAGCTCCTTTTCCTCGAGGGGAAGGACTCCGCCAAGGACATCAGCCTCTACATCAACAGCCCGGGCGGTTCGGTGTCGGCGGGTTTTGCCATCTACGACACGATGAACTACATCCGCTGCGACGTGTCCACCATCTGCGTGGGTATGGCGGCGAGCATGGGCGCGTTTTTGCTCTCGTCCGGCGCAAAGGGCAAGAGGTTCGCGCTGCCCAATTCCAAGATCATGATCCACCAGCCCCTGGGCGGAGCTCAGGGACAGGCGAGCGACATCGCCATCCAGGCGGAGGAGATCCTCCGCACCAAAAAACGCCTGAACGAGATCCTCGCCGCCAACACCGGTCAGGACCTTGCCAAGATCGAGTTCGACACCGACCGCGACTTCTACATGACTGCGGAAGAGGCGGAAAAATACGGGCTCGTGGACAAGATCTTCTTCTCCAGAAAGGCGTGACCCGCCGTAACAGTACGGAAACTGAGAGGTAATATGGATTTTCACAAGGAGCTGCATTGCAGTTTCTGCGGCAAGAGCGACAGCGAGGTCGAAAAGATCATCGTCGGCCCCAACCGCATGACCATTTGCAACGAGTGCATCGAGCAATGCGCGCATCTGCTCGCAAAGGAGACTTCCGCAGGCACTCAGGGCATCTCGCTCTACACTCCGCAGGAGATCAAATCTAAACTCGATGAGTACATCATCGGTCAGGACAGCGCCAAAAAGGTGCTGAGCGTCGCCGTATATAACCACTACAAGCGCATCGGCAGGCTCTCGGGCGCCGACGACGGCGTCGTGCTCGAAAAGAGCAACGTCCTTTTGCTCGGTCCCACCGGCTCGGGCAAGACTTTGCTTGCAAAGACTTTGGCGCAGATCCTCAACGTGCCTTTTGCCGTTGCGGACGCCACCACGCTCACCGAGGCGGGTTATGTCGGCGAGGACGTCGAGAACATCCTTTTGAAGCTCATCCAGGCGGCGGACGGCGACATCCGCAAGGCGCAGATGGGCATCATCTACATCGACGAGATAGACAAGATCGCGCGCAAGGGCGAGAATGTCTCCATCACCCGCGACGTCAGCGGCGAAGGCGTGCAGCAGGCACTTCTCAAGATCATCGAAGGGACGATGGCGTCCGTGCCTCCGCAGGGCGGAAGGAAACATCCCAATCAGGAGTGCTATCAGATCGACACCACCAACATCCTCTTTCTGTGCGGCGGCGCGTTCGTCGACCTCGACAAGATCGTCGACAAGCGCAAGGACGGCTCCAAGCTCGGTTTCGGCGCGTCCGTCAAGGGCGACAAGAAGTATGACTACGACGCCCTCATCTCCGAGCTGCAGCCCGAGGACCTCATCAAATACGGTCTCATCCCCGAGTTCGTGGGCAGAGTCCCCATCGTGGTCGGGCTTAACGCGCTGGACGAGGACGCCCTTGTCAAGATCCTCTCCGAGCCGAAGAACGCCCTTGTCAAGCAATATCAGGTGCAGTTCAAGCTGGACGGCGCGGAGCTTGAGTTCGAGCCTAACGCCCTCAGAGCCATAGCGGAGAAAGCCATCAAGCTCAACACCGGCGCACGCGGTCTGCGCGCCATAGTGGAGGGCATACTCCTCGACCTCATGTACGAGCTGCCCTCGGACAAGAGCATCGCAAAAGTGGTGGTCACCCCGGAGTGCGTGACGGAAAAAGCCCGCCCCCGCATCATCCGCAAGAGCGAACAGGAAGCCCCCGCCATGCCCTCGGCAAGCTGACCGCCCGCCCTACAACCCCAAAACAAAAAAACGCGCGTACAAACGCGCGTTTTTCATAATATTTAGTTTTGCACACCCGAAAAGATTTTGGACACTTG
>UMHM01050250.1_pt1 | contig 49815 bp, 46 predicted proteins | sample 1965501 | NCBI WGS metagenome assembly UMHM01 (sample SAMEA4836095, study PRJEB28245) | human gut metagenome | biome: gut microbiome; material: fecal sample | place: Denmark | collected 2008
ACTCTGGTTTTCATTGGTGCCTTGTACCACGCGTTCACAGAGCACAGTTGGTATCGCGGCGCATGACGAATCGTCTTTCCTCTTGCGCCGCTGCCGCTCACGATTGCGACGGTAGACGCCATTGCGGTGTTCGCAGCGGCATGTGGTCATCCCGCCCTGCGGGATCGCCCTTACTGTCGTCCGGCCAGCTCGTCCACGTTGTGGACCACCTGGGCGGTGCTCTGGCCCAATCCGGGCGCGGCGGTCAGATCGTCAGAGGTCAGCTCCGGCAGCTTCTCCGCCGCCGACAGCGCCCGCAGATATGCGGCGCGGCTACGCAGCATGGCGGCGTCCACCACACCCGCGTCAAAATCCACCGCGTCGGTGGCAAAAAAGTCCTCATTGCCGCCGCCCCGGCGATAAAAATGCCGCAGCAGCGTGTAAAGCGCCGTGCTGAGATAGTCGCCCGCGGCGGTGATGGCCGTCCGGTCGCCGCATTTACCCAGCAGGTCGAACAGCACGCCGGTGGTGTTCACCACCAGCTTCTTCTGCAGCGTGGCCAGAATACTGCCCTTCAGCGTCCCCTTTTCGTCGCTGGCGTCGTACAGCTCCGCCGCCTCGATGATGCTGCCGTCACGGCTGGCGGTGCGGCCCAGCAGATAGTCCGCCGAGACGTGATAGAAGTCGCACACCTTCGTCACAAAGGCCAGGCCCGGCTCCCGGATGCCGTTCTCATAGTGGCTCAACAGCGCCTGGGAGATACCCAGCGCGGCGGCGGCCTTCCGCTGGGAGATGCCCGCCTCCTGCCGCAGCAGGGACAGCGTGCGGGAAAAATCAGTTGCCATATTGCTCTCTCACCCTGTTTCTTCTCTCTATTTGAATACAACGTGTAAATTATACACGCTGTTATACGGTTTGTAAAGGAAATTTCAAGAAAAACTCCCGCGCTTGCCGCGCGGGAGTTTCCGCTCCTTTCAGCGCAGACTCATCGCACCTGTCCGCTGCCCTTGATGATGTACTTATAGGTGCTCAGCTCGTCCAGTCCCATGGGACCCCGGGCGTGGAGCTTCTGGGTGGAGATGCCCATCTCGCAGCCCAGACCGAACTCGCCGCCGTCGGTGAACCGGGTGGACACGTTCACATACACCGCCGCGCTGTCGGTTTCATTGACGAACCGTTCGGCATGCTCCGCCGTCTCCGTAACGATGCACTCGCTGTGGCCGGTGGAGTGGGCCAGAATATGGACGATGGCCTCGTCCACGCTGTCCACGATCTTCACCGCTAGGATGTAGTCCAGAAACTCCGTGTCAAAGTCCCGCTCTCCGGCGGGCGTGCCGGGGATGATGGCAGCCGCCCGCTCATCCAGCCGCAGCTCCACGGGTACCTGTCCCGCCGCGGCCCGGTCGTCCACCAGCGCCTTTTTCAGCATGGGCAGGAACTGCTCCGCCACGGCGCGGTGTACCAGCAGCACCTCCTCGGCGTTGCACACGGAGGGACGACTGGCCTTGGCGTTCAGCACGATGTTCACCGCCATCTGGAGGTCGGTGCTGTCATCCACATACACATGGCAGATGCCGGTGCCGGTCTCGATGCAGGGGACGGTGGCGTTGGCCACGCAGGAGCGGATCAGTCCCGCGCCGCCACGGGGGATCAGCAGATCTACCAACCCCTTGGCGGTCATGATGTCGGCGGCGCTCTGGCGGCTGATGTCCTCGGTGATGTTGAGGATGTCCGGATCGCCGCCCGCCGCCGTAATGCCCTCCTTCAGCGCCTTCACGATGGCGTGGGCGGAGCGGTAGGCCTCCTTGCCGCAGCGCAGCATGCACACGTTACCGCTCTTGATGGTCAGCGCTGCCGCGTCGGAGGTGACGTTGGGGCGGCTCTCATAGATGATGGACACCAGGCCCAGAGGCACCTGCTTCTTATAGATGGTCATGCCGTTGGGCCGGTGTATCTCGGACAAAATGCGCCCCGTATGGTCGGGCAGGGCCGTGGTGTCCCGAATACCGGCGGCCATCCCGGCCACACGCTTTTCATCCAGATACAGCCTGTCCAGCATCACATCGGAGATATGACCCCGTGCCCCGTCCATGTCCGCCCGGTTGGCCTCCAGAATGGCGGCACAGTTCTTCTCCAGACTGTCGGCCATAGCCAGCAGCAGGGCGTTTTTCGTCTCGTTGGAGGCGTTGCAGATGGTTTTCCACGCCGCCTTGGTCTTTTTCAGAATGTCAATGGTGGTCATTCACTTGCCCTCCTTTGCCAGAAAACGAGTGCCCACGGGCTTGCCTGCCACGATTTCATAGAGAAGCTCCGGCTGCTGGCCGTTGGCGATGACCATTTCGCAGCCTGCCGCCGTGGCCACCTGGGCGGCGTGGAGCTTGGTGGCCATGCCACCGGTGCCCAGGGCCGAGCCGCTGCCGCCGCCCAGCGCCAGAATGCTGTCGTCGATGGCGCTTACGGTGCTGATGAGCTTCGCGTCCGGATTCTTATGGGGGTCGCTGTCGTACAGGCCGTCGATATCACTCAGCAGGATCAGCAGGTCGGCCCCTACCGCCGCCGCCACGATGGCGGACAGGGTATCGTTCTCGCCGATGGTGTTCTCCACGCCGATCTCGTCGGTGGCCACGGCGTCGTTCTCGTTGATGATGGGCAGGGCGCCCAGCTCCAGCAGCCGGAAAATGGTGTTGCGCATGTTGCGGCTGCGGTGCTCGTTGTTCACGTCCTCACCGGTCAGCAGCACCTGGGCCACCGTGTGGCTGTACTCGTTGAACAGCTTGTCGTAGGTATACATCAGCTCACACTGGCCCACGGCGGCGGCCGCCTGCTTGGTGGGCATATCCTTTGGCCGCCCCGGCAGGTTCAGCTTGCCCACGCCCATGCCGATGGCGCCGGAGGACACCAGGATGATCTCGTGGCCCGCGTTTTTCAGGTCGCTGAGCACCTTGCACAGCTTTTCCATCCGCTGGATGTTCAGGCGACCTGTGGCGTGAGCCAGTGTAGAGGTACCGACCTTTACGGTAATGCGCATGATATCCCTCCTTCGGGATGATGATATTTCAGCTTGTCAAAAAAGGGCATAGCCCTTTTTTGACAAATAAGGAAATCGCTCCGACCCGCGCTTTTTCTACTGGAGTGCGGCAAAAATTAAGACGGATGCTACGGCGGCATAGCCGCCGAGATCGGAGACTAAAAACATGTCACCGGCATGTTTTCTTAACGCCCCGACGCGTCAAAAAATGATCCGATTTGTTCGCCGCCATTGCGGGCGGCGAATTCTGCGAAGCTTTTTCGATAGACTGATTTGACCCCTATTATAGCGCCTTGCCCGCCGTTTTGCACGTCTTTTTTCCGCTAAAAACCACCGTCAGAAGAAAAATCGACACACTCCCAGCGCCAGCAGGGCGGAAACCACCGCCTGAAGCGCTTTGGCCAGCAGATACCGCTTCAGGGAGAGCCCCGTATCCTCCAGCACCGCCGCCGTCTGGCAGTGGACCGACACGCCGCCCCAGCCCAGCAGCGCCGCCGCCATACAGAAGCCTGCGGCATTATTTTCCAGCAACGTAACGCCGCCGGTCAGCTCCAATAGCCCCAGCACCACCGGCGGCACGTTGGGCCACGTCTGCCGGATCAATGCCATGACCGCCAGAAAAAAAATAACGAAGCCGCATATATTCGCCATGGCAAACGCGGCATTTCGCGTAACGCTCACAAAAACGGCGGGCAGAAACGGTGCATTACCGCCCTCTATTGGTACATTAACGGGCTTTATTGGTGCAATAAACCGCCCTTTTGTACCGGTGCTGTCCCCGCCGCAGCTTTCACCGAACGAACCCAGCAGCCATCCGGCCAACAACGCCGCCGTCACATGGATGCCGTACAGCACCCATCCGATCCGCTGACTGCCGAACACCCCCGCCCCGGCGATGGAGAGAATGAAGGAGGGCCCGGCGTTGTTGCAGTAGGTCAGCAGCGTCTCCGCCCGCTCTTTGGAAATGCCGCCGGAGCGGTACAGCTCACCCGCGGTGCGGCCGCCTACGGGATAGCCGCCCACGATGCCCAGCAGGAACACGGCGGCGCTCTCCGGGATGCCCAGCTGCCGCAGAAGGGCAAAAAAGCCGCAGGCCACGGCGAAGGACACCGTTACAAAGAAGGGGAACAGGGACGGGATCACCGACCGGCCGCACAGCAGAAGCCCCTGCCGCACCGCCTGCCCCACCACGCCGTTCTGCCACAGCAGCACCGCCATCAGCCCCAGCAGGAGCATGGACAGCGCCGCCTTTTTCAAAAGCTCCCTCATGGCCTCACCTCCCCAACAGCCTATGCATGGGGAGGGCCTGTCATGCCGGACAGGCAAGTTTTGCCCCGGCGACGCATAGACATCCACAGAGGTGACGGGAATGGGAGAGAAGCTGCGCAAGCGCCTGACGCAAAAGAGCCTGGAGGCCGCCGACCGGCTGGATCTGCCCCAGGTGCTGGCCCCGGACATTCCCCGGATGGAGCTGGTGGGGAACCGGGCCTTTTATATGGATCGCCACCGGGGCGTGCTGGGGTACTCCACAGAGACGGTGGACATCAACGGCGGGTCGGTGGTGGTGCGGATCACCGGGCGGGGTCTGCAGCTGCAGGCCATGACCGACCAGGAGCTGCGGATCGACGGGATCATTGAAAAAATCGAGCTGGTGGAGTAAAGATGTACGCAAAAGTATGGAATTATCTGCGGGGCGCCGTCCGCTTCCGGTGCCAGAGCCTGGCACCGGAGCGGGTGCTGAACCTGTGCGCCGTCCACGAGATCCCCTTCTGGGACGTGAAATGGGAGACGCCGGAGCAGTTTACCCTGTACACAACCCGGGAGGGGGCGCTGCGGCTGGAGGAGGCCGCGGCGGAGTGCGGCGCGGTGCTGCGGCGTCTGGAGGAGCGGGGCGCGCCGGCGGCCCTGGGGCGGATGCGGCGGCGGTATGTGCTGTGGTGCGCACTGGGGCTGCTGCTGGCGCTGTACGGGTACGGCAGCCTGTTCATCTGGGACTTTCAGGTGACGGGCAACGACACCGTGCCCACGGAGAAAATTCTGCGGGCACTGGAGCACAACGGCGTGGCCATCGGCACCCGGTCGCTGAGCTTTGACCAGGAGGAGCTGCGGAACCATGTGCTGCTGGAGCTGGGGGATATCTCGTGGCTGTCGGTAAACGTGAAGGGGTGCACGGCCCATGTGCAGGTGGTGGAGCGGAGGCGGCCGCCGGAGATCGTGGACAGAAGCCGCCCGGCCAACGTGGTGGCGGCCCGGGACGGTCTGGTGACGAAGCTCGAGGCGCTGGACGGCAGGGCGCTGGTGGCCGCGGGTGCGGTGGTGACCCGCGGGCAGCTTCTCATCTCCGGCGTGTCGGACTCCCACTCGGATGGGGTGCGGTTCATGCGGGGCAGCGGGCGGGTCTACGCCCGGACGTGGTATACGCTGTCGGTGCTGGTGCCGCTGACGACGGCGGAAAAGACCGGCGAGGGGGAGACGGCCCGCCGCGTGGCGCTGGATGTGGGAAAACAGCGGATAAAAATCTACGGAAAGGGTAGCATGTTGGGGGTCGGTTGTGATAAAATAACCACATATCACCCGGTAACGCTGCCCTTTGGCCTGCGGCTGCCCCTGACGCTGGTGGTGGAGGAGACCACCGCCCGGGACACGGCGGCGGTGGAGCGCACCGAGGCTCAGGCAAAGTCGGAGGGCCAGGCGCAGCTTCTGCGGCAACTGGAGACGATGCTGACGGAGGGCGGCACGGTGGTGCGCACGGAGTTCTCCACGGCGCGGCAGGCGGATGGCCTGCTGGTGACGCTGGCGGCGGAGTGCGCCGAGGAGATCGGTGCCAGTGTGGCGGTGGAGGTTGAGTGAGCAGGGCGTGTTTGCGTGGACGGAGTATTTCGCGCTCCGGCGCGACCTACTTTTGCCAACAGTGGCAAAAGTAGGCAAAAGCACCGGAAGGAACCTCCGGTTCCTTCACCTCCCGGCGCGCTATGCATGGTACAGAATTGAAAATGCCTGCCGCACGTTCACGGGAAATTTTCTCTTTTCCTTTTCTGTCATCGAATCGTCTCTGCTCCAGCGTCGCTGCCGCTGACTGGTGCGGAAAAGGACATTGTGCGCCTATCGTGTGGCGGGGTGAGGTGGTGCCTTCAAAGATAAGATGGATGCTACGGCGGCATAGCCGCCGAGATCGGAGGCTAAAAACATGCCACCGGCATGTTTTCTTAACGCCCCGACCCCGCCCTACGGCCGACCACCGATAGAATTCCGTAGGGCGCGATGCCCTCATCGCGCCGTCGAGCAACGCTTCATCTTCTACCGTTGCGTTGCATGAGCGGCAGCGGTGCAAGACGAACAGACGATACGTCATACGGCACGATAACGACTGTGTTCCGCGAACGCGTGGTAAACGGTGGCAAATTCGTAATCGGAACAGCGTGCAGGAAGTCCAGAAACCTGGGTTTCTGGCTGTCTTTTTGGTCACTTTTGGGACAGCGGCCAAAAGTGACCCGTGCCCGGAGGCACGGAATCCCTTCCCTCGCGCCGGGGCGCGAAACATCCCCCCAAACGGGCCGTCTGGGACGCCGGCCCCTACAAACGACTACCGATAGAACGTCCGTAGGGGGCGGCGTCCTCGACGCCCCGCCGAATACCGATAGATGTATTGCAGAACGGGCGGGCGACCGCGAGGGTCGCCCCTACGAAGTAATATAACACCCTCGCTTGAACCACACATTTCCCTTTCAGAAAGAAGGCTATCATATGGAACAACGAATCGGCATTGAACGCATGGAGGAGGCCATCAATCTGTTTGGCTCCTTCGATGAGAATATCCGCCTGCTGGAGACGGAATTCCAGGTGCAGGTGGTGAACCGGGGCGGTGAGATCGTCATCTCCGGTGAGCCGGAGAACGTCATGCTGGCGGAAAAGGCCGTGCAGGCCCTGCTGACCCTCAGCGCCAAGGGCGAGGCCATCAACCAGCAGCACGTCCGCTACGTCATCGGCCTGTGCCGCAGCGGCCAGTCGGAGCGCATCAGTGAGCTGACCCAGGACGTGATCTGCATCACCAGCAAGGGACGGCCCGTGAAGCCCAAGACCATCGGTCAGAAGCAGTATGTGGACTCGGTGCTGCACAACACCGTCACCATCGGCGTGGGCCCCGCCGGCACCGGCAAGACGTATCTGGCGGTGGCGGCGGCGGTGGCCGCCTTCCGGGACAAGCAGGTGAACCGCATCGTGCTGACCCGGCCCGCCGTGGAGGCGGGCGAGCGGCTGGGCTTCCTGCCCGGCGACCTGCAATCCAAGGTGGATCCCTATCTGCGGCCGCTGTATGACGCCCTGTTCGACATGCTGGGCGCGGAGACGTACCAGAAGTATCTGGAGCGGGGCAACATCGAGGTGGCGCCCCTGGCCTACATGCGGGGTCGGACGCTGGACGACAGCTTCATCATTCTGGACGAGGCCCAGAACACCAGCCGGGAGCAGATGAAGATGTTTTTGACCCGTATGGGCTTCGGCTCCAAGGTGGTCATCACCGGCGATATTACCCAGATCGACCTGCCCAACGACAAGGTCAGCGGCCTGAAGGAGGCCATGAAGGTGCTGCGGGACGTGGAAGGCGTGGGCATCTGCCAGTTGACCCAGGAGGACGTGGTGCGCCACGTCATGGTGCAGCGGATCATCGAGGCCTACGCCCGGTATGAGGACAGGAGGAAGAAATAATGGCGAAGCGGCATTACATCCCCGTCACCGCCGATGTGCCGGGGGTGAGCGACGAGAAAAAGGCGCTGATCCGCCGGGTCATCCGCACGGCGCTTTCCATGCAGGGGGTGGGCTTCCCCTGCGAGGTGGACGTGCTGGTGACCGACGACGCGGGCATCCATCAGATCAACCGGGACATGCGGCAGGTGGATCGGCCCACCGACGTGCTGAGCTTTCCGGAGTTCGAGCTGACCCCCGGTGAGTTGCCGGGCGTGGAGGACGCCGATCCCGGCACGGGACTGGTGCCCCTGGGCGACATGGTGCTGTCCATGGAGCGGGTACAGGCCCAGGCCAAGGAGTACGGCCACTCCAACCGCCGGGAGCTGGCGTACCTGGTGGTACACTCGGTGCTGCATCTGCTGGGCTATGATCATCTGGACGAAGGCCCCATGAAGGCCCAGATGCGGGAACGGGAAGAGTCTATTATGGCGGAATTGGGGCTGGAGAGGTAGAGTGTTTCGCGACTGCGGGATGGTACGGACGGGCCGTCGAGGACGCCGGCCCCTACGCAGCGACTATCAAGCCCATCTGTAGGGGGCGGCGTCCCCGACGCCCCGATACAAACAATACACATTGCTCAAACAAAAGAAAGTTGAGGATCACCTGAATGAACATTACAAAAACCGCGATGATCACCGTGTGCGGACGGCCCAATGTGGGCAAGTCCAGCCTGACCAACGCCCTGGTGGGCGAGAAGATCGCCATCGTATCCAAGAAGCCCCAGACCACACGCAACCGGATCTACGGCGTGGTGAACCGGGGCGACACCCAGTTCGTGCTGCTGGATACGCCGGGCCTGCACAAGCCCCGCAGCCGCCTGGGCGACTATATGGTGAAGGTGGTGCGGGAAAGTCTCAGCGCCGTGGAGTGTGCGCTGCTGCTGGTGGAGCCCATCGCCCATGTGGGCGAGCCGGAGCGCATCCTGCTGCGGCGTATCGAGGAGGAGAAGCTGCCGGTGGTGCTGTGCATCAACAAGGTGGACACGGTGGAGAAGAAGGACGACCTGCTGGCGGTGATCGCCGCCTATAACGAGGTATACAGCGGCTTTGACGCCATCATCCCCATCTCCGCCCGCACCGGTGACGGCCTGGATGAGCTGCTGGCGCAGCTACAGAACTATGCCCAGGAGGGACCGCAGCTCTTCCCCGACGGCATGACCACCGATCAGCCCGACGCCCAGGTGTGCGCCGAGATCCTGCGGGAGAAGATGCTGCAGTGCCTGGACAAGGAGATCCCCCACGGTACGGCGGTGGAGGTGACCCGGTTCACCGAGCGGGACAGCGGCATTATCGATCTGGATGTGACCATCTACTGCGAGAAGGCCAGCCACAAGGGCATTATCATCGGCAAGCACGGCGACATGATGAAGCGCATCAGCACCCTGGCCCGGCAGGATATTGAAAAATTCATGGGCACCAAGGTGTATCTGGAGACCTGGGTGAAGGTGAAGGAAAACTGGCGTGATAATGTGAATTTTATCAGAAGTCAGGGCTTCAACGAGGAGTAAATTACCAGACATGGAACCGCCCCGGACGCACATGCTATGCATGAGGTGATGGACGGTGGACTACTGGGAGCTGTTCTGGGACACCGGCGCGCCGGAGGCGTGGCTGATGGCCAGAGACACGGAGGACGGAGCGTGGACAACGGAACATTCGTGACTGCGGGCCTTGTCCTGCGGGAGACGGAGACCAAGGAATCGGACAAGATACTGACGGTGCTGACGCCGGAGCTGGGGCGCATCAGCGTCATTGCCAAGGGGGCCCGGAGCCGCCGCAGCAAGTACACCGCCGCGTGCCAGCTATTGGCCTACGATGAGATGACGCTGCGGCGCAAGGGCGAGTGGTACTATCTGGCGGAGGCCAACACCATCGAGCTGTTCGACGGCGTGCGGCAGGACATTGAGCGGCTGGCGCTTGCGGCCTATTTCGCCGAGCTGACGGAGGCGGTGTGTCAGGACGCCATGGCGGCGGCGGAGATCCTGCCGCTGCTGCTGAACGCCCTGTTCGCCCTGGGAACGCTGGGCAAGGAGCCGCGGCTGGTGAAAACCGCCTTCGTGTGGCGGCTGATGGAGGCGGCGGGCTTTGCGCCGCTGGCGGACGGCTGCGCCGTCTGCGGCCGGGAGATGCCGGAGGCCCCCATGCTGGACGTGATGCAGGGGGTGCTGCGGTGCGGCGGATGCCGCCTGAGCAGCGGCGGGCTGAGCCTGCCATTGACGGAGAGCGCCGTGCAGGCGCTGCGGTACATCCTGTACTGTCCGCCCAAGAAGCTGTACGGCTTCACGCTGGGTGCGCGGGACATGCGGATGCTGGATCGGGCGGGGGAAGCCTTCTGCGCGGTGCAGTTGGAGCGCGGTTTCCGGACGCTGGACTACTACAAGGCGTTCTTGCCGGTGGAGGAGGAATAGAATTACTTCGCGCCTGCGGTGCGAGGAACCTTCCGCGTCTCCGGACGCGGGACACTTTTGGCCACGGCCCCAAAAGTGTCCAAAAGGGCCGCTTAAACCTGCGGTTTAAGAATCCGCGCACGCTGTTCCGATTACGAATTTGCGGCCTTTTACCACGCGTTCACGGAACATGGTCGTTATCGTGCTGTATGACGTATCGTCTGTCCTTCCTGCGCCGCTGCCGCTCATGCGCATCAACGGCGGGGAATGGATCGTTGTCCGGCGGGGTGATGAGGGCATCGCCCCGTGCGATAGACGCAGGAATCTCTTCTCCGTTCCGGTCAGCGGCAGCGGCGCAGGAGCAGAGACGATTCGATGACGGAACGGAAAAGAGAGAATTCCCGCGAACGTGCGGCAGGCAGTTACAATTCTATACAGCGCATAGCGCGCAAGGAAGTGAAGAAACCATTGGTTTCTTCCGGCTCTTTTGGCTACTTTTCTAGTCGGTGCGTTAAGAAAATATGCCTGTGGCATATTTTCAGCATCCGATCTCGGCGGCTATGCCGCCGTAGCATCCGCTGTGTTTACACAGCGTGATTGGGAAAAGTAGCCCGCCGGAGGCCGTCCTCGCCCCGGAGGGCGAAATTCCCCAAACGGGCGGGCGGACAGAGTCGTCCGCCCCTACGGAGGGGGACAAGAAACCGGTGCGCTGTACGCGGCGGCCTGAGGTCAGGCCGCCCTACGGTATGGTGCGTTCACCGGGCGACCGCAAGGGTCGCCCCTACGGACGGAGACAAGAAGCCGATGCGGCACCGGGCGGCGGGCGGGGTAGAACCCCGCCCCTACGAAGGTTTTACCAAACCGACCGTAACGCCGCACAAATGTTACGTTTACTGACAAAAGAGGTATTGATCAAGGATAAAACTATGAGTGAATTATTTGAAAAATCCATACGGACGCTGGAGCTTCCGGCGGTATTGGAGATGCTGTCGGCCAGAGCCGTCAGCGAGGCGGCCCGGGAAAAGAGCCGCCATATCATGCCCGCCACCGACCGGCAGAAGGTGCTGCGGCTGCTGGACGAGACCGACGCCGCCAGAGAGCGGCTGGGACTGTACGGCTCCCCCAGTTTTTCCGGGGTGAAGGATGTGTCCGAGCCGCTGGCCCGGGCTGACCGGGGCGGCATGCTGAACACCCGTGAGCTATTGAACATCGCGGGACTGCTGACGGCGGCCCGGCGGGTCTATGAATATGACGCCGAGCGTAAGGGCGAGGCCACGGCCATTGACCGCTTTTTCAGCGCCCTGCACACCAACAAATACCTGGAGGACCGTATCCACGGGGCCATCCTGGACGAGGAGACCATCGCCGACACCGCCAGCGCCGAGCTACTGGACATCCGGTGGAAAATGCGCATCGCCGCCAGCAAGGGACGGCAGATCCTGCAGAAAATCATATCCTCCCCCTCCTACGCCAAGGTGCTGCAGGAGGCGCTGATCACCCAGCGGGACGGGCGGTTCGTGGTGCCGGTGAAGGCGGAGTGCAAGGGCAGTCTGCCGGGTCTGGTACACGACATCTCCTCCTCCGGCGCCACGCTGTTCGTGGAGCCCATGGGCGTGGTGCAGGCCAACAACGAGCTGAAGGAGCTGGAGGCCCGGGAGGAGAAGGAGATCGAGCGCATCCTGCGGGAGCTGTCCGCTCAGTGCGCCGACGCCATGGAGTACATCCTGCTGGACTATGACATGCTGGTGCATCTGGACATGATCTTTGCCCGGGCCCAGCTGAGCTATACCATGAACGCCAGCCGCCCGGAGGTGGTGCGCAAGGGTGCCATCAGCCTGAAGCGGGCGCGGCACCCCCTGCTGGATCAGGCCAAGGCCGTACCGGTGACGGTGGAGCTGGGCGGCGACTATGACACGCTGGTGATCACCGGCCCCAACACCGGCGGCAAAACGGTAACGCTGAAAACCCTGGGACTTTTATGCCTGATGGCCCAGTGCGGATTGCACATCCCCGCCGACAGCGGGTCCACGGTGCGGGTATTTGACCGGATCCTGGCGGATGTGGGCGACGAGCAGTCCATCGAGCAGAGCCTGTCCACCTTCTCGGCCCACATGTCCAACACGGTGGAGATCCTGCGGCAGGCGGATGACGACAGCCTGATCCTGTTCGACGAGCTGGGCGCGGGCACCGACCCGGTGGAGGGCGCGGCGCTGGCCATCGCCATCATCCAGCACGCACGGTCAAAGGGCGCGCTGATCGCCGCCACCACCCACTATGCCGAGCTGAAAACCTTCGCCATGACCACGGCGGGGGTGGAGAACGCAAGCTGCGAGTTCGACGTGCAGACGCTGCGGCCCACCTACCGGCTGCTGGTGGGCATCCCCGGCAAGTCCAATGCCTTTGCCATCTCCCGGCGGCTGGGACTGGACGAGAGCGTCATCGCCGACGCCAAGGCCCAGATGGACAGCGAGTCCCTCCGCTTTGAGGACGTGCTGGCCCAGTTGGAGGAGAAGCGGCAGCGGCTGGAAAAGGCCCAGACTGAGGCCAACCGCCTGTGGCAGCAGCGTGAGGAGGACGCCCGCAAGGCCCGGATATTCCGGGAGCAGATGGAGAAGGCCAAGGAGAACGCCCGGGCCAAGGGCGAGGCCGAGGCCAAGCGCATCGTGCGGGAGGCCCAGCAGAAAACCGAGGAGATCTTCGCCCAGCTGGACGAGCTGCGGAAGCAGCAGACCCGGGCGGCCAACTTCCAGCAGATGAACGACGCCAAGGCGGCCATCCGCCACGATTTGAAGGAAGCCGAGGCGGTGCTCCACAGCCGGGACGAGGAGGCGGAGGCCCCCGCGCCCAGCCGCCCCATCGCCGTGGGCGATCTGGTGGAGCTGGCAGGCGTCAAGACCGCCGCCACAGTGCTGAACGTCAACGGCGACGGCTCTATGCTGCTGCAGGCGGGCAAGATGAAAATGACCGTCAAGGCCGGTCAGGTGCGGCTGCTGGAATCCGCCGAGGAGATCGAGAAGCGGAAGAAGCAGGCGACCGCCGCCCAGCGGAAGAATGTATCGCCCAAGATCCAGCTGGCGGCCCGCGCCGCCTCCGAATTGGACATCCGGGGCATGGAGACGCTGGAGGCCGAAAGCGTGGTGGAGAATTACATCGACGCGGCGGTCATGGCCAAGCTGGGCACCGTCACCATCATCCACGGCAAGGGCACCGGCGCGCTGCGCAAGGCGGTGCACGAGATGCTGAAGCGGAACCGGGCCGTCAAGTCCTTCCGGCTGGGCCGGTATGGCGAGGGCGAGGCCGGTGTCACCGTTGTGGAGCTGAAATAAGGCGTTTTTTGGCAAATGTGACAGTTTTCACACTCTTTTTCTCCGGCTGGCGTTGATATTTTGTGGGAATGGCTATTGCATTATCCCTGCGATTCGATATAATATAAGTACGAGTATCGGTAGGGAAGCCGAGATTCTGACGTGAAGGAGAACGGACAATGTATACGAAGGAAGTTACCGTGAATAACGAGGTCGGCCTGCACGCCAGACCCGCCACCTATTTTATCCAGAAGGCCAACGAGTTCAAGAGCGGCATCTGGGTGGAAAAGGAAGAGCGCCGCGTGAACGCCAAGAGCCTGCTGGGCGTGCTGAGCCTGGGCATCGTGAAGGGTACCACCATCACCCTGATTGCCGACGGCAGCGACGAGACCGCCGCCGTGGACGCCCTGAGCGAGCTGGTGGAGCATCAGCTGGGCGAGTAATTTCTTGATGAACAAAAATACGCCTGACCGGAAGGTCAGGCGTATTTTTTTGCGCGTCTTCATTGTGCGATGCCGGCGCGTGAAGCTTTATGCCTGCGGGGCGTCCTTGCTCTCCTGCAGGTATTTGTACAGCGTGGGCTGGGCGATGTGCAGCAGCTCACACACGGTGGCCACCGCGCCCCGTGCGCCGAAGATACCCTTCTCGTTAAGGCGGGCGATGAGCCGCAGCTTGGCCTCCTTGCTGTCGATGTCGGCGGGCTTCATGCGGGCGATCTCGCCCAGGATCATTTTCATCACCACGTCGTCCAGGGTGTCCTGCTCCGGCTGCACCTGGGCCACGGCGGGCCGGTCGCCGATGAAGGCGTCCAGCATCTGCTGGAGGTTTACATAGGCGCTGATGTCCTGGTTGACGCACAGCACATAGTCCAGCTTGCCCTCGTCATCCCGGAAGAACAGGGACGACGAGCGCAGGGGCGTGCCCTTTCGGCTGAAGCTCTTGTAGCCGGTTGTGTAGTCAAAGCCCTCCAGGGCCCGCTGGCGGGCCACCAGCTCCATGGCGGGCAGCAGATCCTGCTGGCCCACGGCCCGGCCGGTGATGTGGCCCTGGGCGATCCAGATGATGAAGCCCTCCTTGTCATGGAGCACCACCTCCGTCTCCGGACCCATCACATGGGTGAGGAAATCGCAGAATTTGATCAAAAGTTTCTCCCGTTCCATGGCACTGTCCACCTTTCCGGATAAGTTTTTATCTAAATTGTACACGCGGTTGACAAGGATTGCAAGACGTGTTACACTCCAAAATGTAGAAAAAAATTATATGTGTAGATAATTTTTACATATCGAGGTGAATACCATGGCATGGGAAGGGTTGCTGCGGCAGCGGAACATCGTCTTTCTCGGCGAGGCCGGGTGCGGAAAATCGGAGCTGGCCGTCCATCTGGCGCTGGAGCTGGCGGGGCAGGGACGGGAAGTCCACTTCTTCGACCTGGACCAGACCAAGCCCCTGATGCGCTCCCGTGACGCGGAGGGCCTGCTGGAAAGGGCGGGCATCACCGTCCACTTTGAGCAGCAGTGTGCCGACGCACCCACACAGGTAGGCGGTATTGTACCCCTGCTGCTGGACGAGGACAAGACCGTGATTCTGGATGTAGGCGGCAACGACACCGGCGCGAAATTGATCGGCGGGTACGCCCACCTGCTGAAAACCTCCGACGTGTGGTTCGTGGTGAACCCCTACCGCCCCTGGTCGGCTACCACCGAGCATATCGACGGCACGTTGTCCGCCATCCTGCGGGCTTCCCGGCTGAAAATGCCCCGGTTTCTGCTGAATCCCAATCTGGGCGGCGGCACCACCCTGGCGGAATATCTGGACGGCGTCCGGCAGGGGCTGGAGCTGCTGTCGCCCTACGTCGCTGTAGAGGCCGCCGCCGTGCCCGCCGGGCTGTATGAACAGGCCAAGGCGGAGACGGCCCTGCCGCTGATCCCCATTACATCCCATATATCCGTCCCGGAAGCGGGACTTGAGTGAGTGATATCAGAGAATCAAAGGAGGAAACACTATGCCGCAAGTCACCATCCGCGCGGAGAGCTGCAAAAGCTGCGGCTACTGCGTGAAGTTCTGTCCCAAGGGCGTGTTGGCCGTGGGACACGAAGTGAATTCCAAGGGCTATCCCTTTGTGGTAGTCGAAAAGGCAGAGGATTGCATCGGCTGCGCCATCTGCGGCCGCATGTGTCCCGACGCAGCCATCGAAGTATATAAGTAAGGAGGGAAGAACATGGCAAGAGTATTTATGAAAGGCTGCGAGGCTATTGCCGAAGCAGCAGTGCGCAGCGGCTGCCGGTTCTTCGCCGGTTACCCCATTACTCCGCAGAATGAGATCCCGGAGTATTTTGCCCGTCGTATGCCGGAGGTGGGCGGCGTGTTTGTACAGGGCGAGAGCGAAGTGGCCTCCGTCAACATGGTCTACGGTGCTGCCCAGAGCGGCACCCGTTCCATGACCAGCTCCAGCTCCTGTGGTATCAGCCTCAAAAGTGAGGGCATCAGCTTCTGTGCCAGCGCCCGTATTCCCATGGTGTACTGCAATGTGCAGCGCGGCGGCCCCGGCATCGGTGCCATCCAGCCTGCCCAGCAGGACTATTTGCAGGCTACCCGCGCCAGCGGCAACGGCGGCTTCCGTATGATGGTCTTTGCCCCTGCCACGGTACAGGAGGCGGTGGACATGACCTACGCCGCATTTGACTACGCCCAGCGTGACCGCAACCCCGTTTTGATTCTGGCTGACGGTGTGCTTGGCACCATCATGGAGCCGGTGGAGCTGCCGGAGATGCGATCTGACGAGGAGATCAAGCGCCTGAAGGACGAGCTGAGCGATTGGGCACTGGTAGGCCATAGTGCGGACAAGAAGGCCCTTATTCTCCCCGGCGGTTGGGCCGGTCAGGAGGATCGCTGCAAGAGAAACGCCGCCATGTATGACACCTGGGAAAAGGATGTACAGGTGGAGGAATTCATGACCGAGGATGCCGAGCTGATCCTGGTGGCCTACGGTGTCTGCGGACGTATCTCCAAATCCGCTGTTCGTATTCTGCGGACTCAAGGCTATAAAGTGGGCCTGATCCGCCCCAAGACCGTCAGCCCGTGGCCATATGCCAGCTTTGACAAGCTGGATTACAGCAAGGTAAAGGCCGTACTGGATGTAGAGATGTCCATTCCCGCCCAGTTGGTACTGGATGTAACGCTGGCGGTAAAGGATCGCTGCCCCATCCATACCTGTCTGCGCAGCGGCGGCGAGATCATGAGCCGCGACCATGTGGTAGCGGCGGCAAAAGCCATTCTGGATAAGGAGGGTGCATGATGGAAAAGGTATACGCGAGAACAAAGGGCATCCGGGACGATATGGTGGTGGGTTTCTGCCCCGGCTGTATGCATGGCACCGTATTCAAACTGATCGGTGAAGTGTTGGAAGAACTGGGTGTGCTGGAAAAGACCATCACCGTTCACGGCGTAGGCTGCTGTGGTCTTGCCATGGAGTATGTTACCTACGACTGCACCACCAGCCCCCATGGCCGCGCCTGCGCAGTAGCCACCGGCGTGAAACGTGCCAATCCGGACAAGATCGTATTTACCTATCAGGGCGACGGCGATCTGGCCTCCATCGGCCTGGCCGAGACCATGTCCGCCGCCAACCGGGGCGAGAACTTCACCGTGATTTTCGTCAACAACGGCATCTACGGCATGACCGGCGGCCAGATGGCACCCACCACACTGGTGGGCATGAAGGCCACCACCGCACCCAAGGGCCGTGACCCCAAGGAACACGGCTACCCCATGCATATGTGCGAAATTCTCAATCAGCTGACGGCTCCCTACTATCTGGAGCGCACCAGCTGCAATACCCCCGCCAACGTGGCCAAGACGAAAGCGGCCATCAAAAAGGCCTTCCAGAATCAGCTGGACGGCAAGGGCTTCTCCATGGTGGAGATCGTTACCAGCTGTCCCACCAACTGGGGCCTTGATCCGCTGGAATCGCTGGATTTTCTGGAGCAGAACATGCTGAAGGAATTCCCTCTTGGCGTGATCCGGGACAAGAGCAAGGAGGCGTGAATATGGAACGAAATCTGATGGTGGCCGGTTTCGGCGGACAGGGCGTTATGACGCTGGGCAAGTTCCTGGCGGAAGCCACCTGCGACTCGACGGATAAGAACGTTACCTTCTTCCCCTCTTACGGCGCGGAGCAGCGTGGCGGTACGGCCAACTGCTATGTGGTCATTTCCGATGACGACATCGGCGCGCCCTTGGGCGACAGCATGGACGATCTGATCGTCATGAACGATCCCAGCCTCAATAAGTTCCTCTATAAGCTGGTCCCCGGCGGAACCCTGTTCATCAACAGCTCCATTGTGAAAAGTGAGATCACCCGCGACGATGTGAAGGTGGTCAAAGTCCCCGTCACCGAGATGGCTCTCGAGATGGGCAACGCCAAGGTGCTGAACATCATCATGCTGGGTGCTTACGTGGGTTATACGCAGGTCGTCCCCGAGGATGTAGTGTGGCAGACCATTGAGCAAAAGCTGGGCAAGAAGCCCAAGCTGCTGCCCCTGAATAAGCAGGCTTTTGAAGCTGGGTTGAAAATCGGCAAAGAGGCCCGGTAAACGGCAACAATTTTCCCAATACGAAACAGAGCCCTACGGATGTTTCTCCGTGGGGCTCTTGTGTTTCATTGAATCATTTGGTAAACTGGATGAGAGAGAGTGAAAATCCATACAACAAATATGCATTTTTGGAGGGCTTCCCTATGAAACAACTGAACCGCTGGGTCTATGCCATCGTGGGCGTGATCGTGCTGCTGTTCGCCGGTCTCGTGTACGCCTGGAGCGTGCTGAGCACCCCCATCGCCGCCGAGTTCACCAGCTGGACCAAGGCGCAGCTCAGCATGACCTTTACCATCGTGATGATCCTGTTCTGCATCGGTTCGCTGCTGTGCGGCCTGCTGAGCGGCAAGCTCAGCGCCAAGATGTCTGTGCGCATCGGCGCGGTGCTGTTCCTGCTGGGCTTCTTTCTGGCCAGCCGCACCCAGTCCGTGGCCATGCTGTACATCGGCTTCGGCGTGCTGTGCGGCCTCAGCTCCGGCCTTTGCTACAACGCAGTCATGAGCACCATGGTCCGCTGGTTCCCCGACCGTCCCGGCCTCATCTCCGGCGTGCTGCTGATGGGCTTTGGCGGCGGCAGCTTCATCATTGGCAAGCTCTATCAGGCGTGGACGCCCGACTGGATCGGCGGCTGGCGTGTCAGCTTCGTGGTGCTGGGCATCATCATTTTCGTGGTGCTGGCCATCTGCTCCTTCTTCTTTGTGGCGCCCGGCGCGGACTTCGTGGCCCCTGCCGGCAAGGGAGGGAAGGTCGCCGTCAAGACCGCCGGCCATGACCATAAGCCGCTGGAGATGGTGAAAAAGCCCACCTTCTGGCTGTATTACGTCTGGGCCATCGCCGTCAGCGCGGCGGGCCTTGCCCTGATCTCCCAGGCCAGCGGCGTGGTGTGGGAGGCCAGTGTCGACCAGACCGCCTCCTCCGTGGCCACCATTGTGGGCCTGATCTCCATCTGCAACGCATTGGGCCGCGTGCTGTTCGGCGGCATGTACGATAAGTATGGCCGCAAGGTCTCCATGCAGCTGGTGAACGTGCTGTTCATCATCACCTCCGTGGTGCTGATCCTGGCACTGAGCACCCGCAGCATCGTGGTGGTCATCATCGGCTTTGTGCTGGGCGGCTTGGCCTACTCCGGCGTGACGCCCACCAACTCCGCCTTCTGCCGCGCCTACTTCGGCCCGGCCCACTATCCGGTGAACTTCCCCCTGATCAACAGCAACCTGATCTTCGCCAGCTTCGGCAGCACCATCTCCGGTGCGCTGTTCGATGCCAGCGGCTCCTATAACGCCACCTTCTTCCTGATCATCGGCCTGGCCGCCGCGGGCATCCTGTGCTCGCTGGGTATCTCGGTGTGCGACCGGAAGAGCAAGTAAGAGCTCTGCCCCCGCAGAAGTACATAAAAAGACACGGATGCCATGCATCCGTGTCTTTTTTGATCAAGCAGATCAGCGCTGGCCCTTGTCGTAGGGGATACCCTCTGCCTTGGGGGCGCGGGACTTCTTGGAGGTGAAGGCCAGCACGATCAGGGAGATGATGTAGGGCATCATGTTGTAGATGGGGCCGGGGATGTTCAACGCCATCAGGAAATCAAATCCGAAGTACACATTGGACAGGGCGCGGAACGCACCGAACAGCAGCGCCGCCAGGGCGATACGCAGGGGTTTCCACTGGCCGAAGATCATGACCGCCAGAGCCAGGAAACCGAAGCCGGACACGCCGGTCTCAAACCGCCACTCGCTGACGCCGGCCAGGATATAGCAGATGCCGCCCAGGCCGCCCAGCATACCGGAGATCAGCACACCGGCCCAGCGCATCTTGTACACGTTGATGCCCACGGAGTCCGCCGCCTGGGGATGCTCGCCGCAGGCCATAAGGCGCAGACCGAAGCGGGTCTTATACAGCACCACATAGGCCGCCACAAGGATCACCGCGGCAATGACCATGAACCAGTTGAACTCAAAGCCGCCCCAACGGGCGATAAAGGCCTTCTTCTGCTCCACATACTGGATGGCGGAGGACACGTCGTCGGGGTTGGCGGCGGTGTTGATGGCCTTGACGATAACGGTGGCGCCGGCGGTGCCCAGCAGGTTCAGGGCCGTGCCCACGATGGTCTGGTCAGCCTTGAAGTTGATGCAGGCCACAGCCAGCAGCGCAGAATAGACCACACCGGCGGCGATGGCACACAGCAGCACCACGATCACCATCAGGAACGGCGGCAGATTCGCCATATACCGCATGGCCAGCGCACCGCCCAGGGCACCGATGACCATGATGCCCTCCAGGCCCAGGTTGATGACGCCGGAATGCTCGGAGAAGCAGCCGCCCAGAGCCACCAGCATCAGCACGGAGGCGAAGATTAATGTATATTGCAGCAGCAGTACCATTACTGATCGCCTCCTTCCTGCTTGGCAGAGGCCGCCTCTGCCTCTCTGGCCTTCTGGATGGCCTTTTCTTCACGTCTGGCGATAGCGGAGTTCATGGCGTACTTCATGAACAGCACGAAGCCGCACAGGTAGATGATGATGGCGGAGATCAGATCGGAGATCTGCGAGCAGTACATGGTCTTATCCACATACGCGCCGCCGGAGGTGATATGCTGGATAAAGAAAGAGGCAAAGATGGTGCCGATGGGGTTCAGGCCGCCCAGGAACGTGGCGGCGATGCCGTTGAAGCCCATGGCGGGCACGGCGGATGCCGTTACCTGCCACTGCTCGTAGCCGCTCTGATACAGCAGAGCGGCACCCAGTCCGGACAACGCGCCGGCGATCACCAGCGTCAGGATGATGTTGCGCTTTTCCGCCATGCCGCAGTACTTGGCGGCAAACTTGTTATTACCGGTGGCACGCAGCTCGTAGCCGAAGCGGGTCTTGTTCAGCACCACGTCCACCACGATGGCCAGCAGAATGGCCAGGGGGATCGCCAGGGTCACATAGCCGTTGTCGTTGAACAGCTTGTCCAGGCCCAGCGTGGGCAGCAGCGCGGCAGTGCCGGAGCTGCGCATCTGCACGGTGTAGGGGCTGGTCGCCTCTTTGACATTGGTCAGGATCATATTGGTGGTATACAGCATGATCCAGTTCAGCATGATGCCGGAGATGACCTCGTTGACGTTGCAGTAAGCCTTCAGCAGGCCCACAATGGCGCCCAGAACGCAGCCGGCGGCAATGGCCAGCAGCATGCAGGGCAGCCAGCTCCAGTGCCACTGGAGCGCCGCGTACAGGGCGGCGCAGGCGCCTGCGGTATACTGGCCGGAGGCGCCGATGTTGAACAGGCCCACCTTATAGGCGAACAGGATGGACAGGGCGCACATCAGCAGCGGCGCGGTCTTGACCAGCGTGTTGCCGAAGTATTTCATCTGGGTATCCGCCCGGTTATAGGTCAGGAAGTTCTTGATGACCGTCATGATGGCCTCGCCCGCACCGGTAGGGTTGATGAACAGCAGCACGATGTAGCCGATCAGCAGGCCCAGCACGATACACAGCAGCGACGCCAGCAGGGACTGGACGCCGTTATTCTTGAGGATGTTTTTCTTCATGCCTTCACCTCATCTCTCTTGGCGCCCGCCATGTAGAGGCCCAGCTCCTCCTGGGTAGTCTTCTTCGGGTCAAGCTCACCCACGATCTCACCCTCGTACATGACAAGGATGCGGTCGGGCACGTCCATGACCTCGTCCAGCTCCAGGGAGACCAGAAGCACGGCCTTGCCCGCGTCACGCTGGGCCACCAACTGCTTGTGGATATACTCGATGGCGCCCACGTCCAGGCCGCGGGTGGGCTGAACCGCCACCAGCAGCTCGGGATCCTTGTCGATCTCGCGGGCCACAATGGCCTTCTGCTGGTTGCCGCCGGACATACTGCGGGCCACGGTGATGGGGCCCTGGCCGCTGCGGACGTCGTACTGGTCGATGAGCTTTTCCGCGTACTTACGGATATTGTCCCGGCGCAGGAAGCCCGCCTTGCTGGTGAACTCCGGCTCGAAATACCGCTGGAGCACCAGGTTGTCCTCCAGGGTGTAGTCCAGCACCAGACCGTGCTTATGGCGATCCTCGGGAATATGGGACATACCCATAGTGTTGCGGCGGCGGATGCTGGCGTGGGTGATATCCTTGCCGCACAGGCTGATCTTACCGCTTACCAGCGGCTCCAGACCGGTAAGGCCGTAGACGAACTCCGTCTGTCCGTTGCCGTCGATACCGGCGATGCAGACGATCTCGCCCCGGCGCACCTTCAGGGACACGTCCTTGACGGCGTTGTTCTTATGTACCTTGCTGGCCACGGTCATGTGCTCCACGTCCAGCACCACCTCGCCGGGCTGGCAGGGCTTTTTCTCCACATGGAAATTGACGTCACGGCCCACCATCATGGAGGACAGCTCCTCGATGGTGGTGTTCTTGGTCTCTACGGTGCCGATGTACTTGCCCTTGCGCAGGACGGTGCAGCGGTCGGCCACGGCCATGATCTCGTTGAGCTTGTGGGAGATGAAAAGGATGGACTTGCCCTCGGCCGCCAGATTCTTCATGATCTGCATCAGCTCGTCGATCTCCTGCGGCGTCAGCACGGCGGTAGGCTCGTCGAAGATCAGGATCTCGTTATCGCGGTAGAGCATCTTCAGGATCTCGGTGCGCTGCTGCATACCCACGGTGATGTCCTCGATCAGGGCATCGGGGTCGATCTGCAGGCCATATTTCTCGCTGAGGGCCAGCACCTTTTCCCGGGCCTCCTTCTTCTGCAGGAGGCCGTGCTTCGTGGGCTCGACGCCCATGATGATGTTGTCCAGCACGGTGAAGCATTCCACCAGCTTGAAGTGCTGGTGCACCATGCCGATGCCCAGGGCGTTGGCGTCGTTGGGATCCTTGATGGATACCTCCACGCCGTCCTTTTTGATGACGCCCTCCTCGGCCTGATACAGGCCGAACAGCACGCTCATCAGCGTGGACTTGCCCGCGCCGTTTTCGCCCAGCAGGGCGTGGATCTCACCCTTCTTCAACTGAAGCGTGATGTCGTCATTGGCGATGATACCCGGGAACCGTTTCGTGATGTGCAGCATTTCAATGGCATACGGTGATTCCAAGTGTTTCGCCCTCCCTTCCGTTTTTATGGCCCGCCGCGTTTCGCTGTATGCGGGGACGGAAACCACAGATTAACAAGAACAGTATACTATAACCGGCGGCGTAAAGCAAAGCCTTTTTGGGAAACATGCAAAAAAAGTACATTTGTGGACGCATACAAAAAAGTACGCAGCCTTGCGGCTGCGTACTTTTAATGCTTGCCTGTATCGCGTCTGCGGACAGGGACTCTGTTAGTTCAGGGTGCCCAGGTCGGTCAGAGTGATATCGGTGGCGAAGTCAGCGGGAGCCTTCTTGGTGTCGTTGCTGACGGTGATGGTGCCATCGAACAGGGAGGCCACCAGAGCGGCATAGTCCTCAGCAGTGAAGGTGTCGCTCCAAGCGGTGCCCTCACCGGTGGGGATACCGACATAGTTGGCTTCCAGATCGGTGCCGGACACCAGACCCAGGTTGTCGATCTTGCCAGCCAGCTCGTCCCACTTGCCATCCTCGATGATGCCCTTCAGAGCAGCCTTGGTGGAGGCGGCCAGACCCTTCATAGCGGAGGTGATGGTGGTGCCCTCGTTGGCCAGAGCGTCAATGATGGGAGCCTGATCGACGTCAACGCCGACGATCTTGCCATCGGCCTTCTTGGCGGCCTCGGCAATGGAGACATAGATGCCGCCGCCGCAGGCGAACACGACCTGCGTGCCGTCAGCATACCAGGTATCCATAGCGGCAGTGATGCTGGCATCGGGGGAGAAGGTGTTGGTATAGATGTACTTCAGCTCGACATCAACGCCCAGCTCCTTGGCGGCAGCGTTGGCGCCCTGCACGAAGCCATAGCCATAGCGGATAACAGCGGGAACCGCCATACCACCGGCATAGCCCAGCTTGGTGTAGCCCATCTTCACGGTGGCGTAGCCGGCCATGTAGCCGCACAGCTCTTCCTGATAGATCATGGTGTACACGTTGCTCAGGTCAGCATACTTGGACAGATCCCAGTTGTCGGGCTCGTAGTCATAGGCCTCACCGGCAGCGCCGACACCGGCTTCCAGATAGTCACCCTTGGAGACGTCCAGAGCCACGAACTTGACATCCTTGTACTTGGGAGCAGCCTCAACAATGGCGCCGCCGAAGGCGTAGCCGGGCATCACGATGATGTTGTAGCCCTTGTCGATCGCGCTCTCGATCATGGCAACACGGTCAGCGGTGTTGTCGCCGGACGGCTTGAAATACTCGAAGGGGATGCTGCCGGCTTCGCAGTACTCCTTGCAGGCCTCGTAAGTGGTCTGGTTGAAGGACTGGTCGGTGATATCGCCGTAGTCGGTGATCATAGCGACCTTATACTCGGTATTGGTGTTGGGTTCGTCGGTATTCTGGTTGTCATCAGTGGTGGTGTTGCCGCCGCCGCAAGCGACCAGGGACAGCGCCATGACCAGAGCCAGAATCAGAGCAAGAAACTTTTTCATGTGCTTAATCTACCTTTCTCAATATTTGTTCCTGTTGTGAACAGGAACAGTATCGCATGGCTTTATCGCCATACACCGTTATTTTAACAGGTGCTTACGGTAAAAGCAAGTCTTATTTTAGGAAGTTCCGCAAGAAGCGGGCTTTTGTGCGTTTATAACGCACAAAAGCCCGCTTGCCACAGATTATTTACTGTTTGTCCATTTTTACCGCGATCTCCAGGGCGATCTTCATCATGTTGGTGAAGGTAGTCTGTCTCTCGTCGGCGGACAATTCCTCGCCGGTGATAAGATTGTCGGAGATGGAGCAGATGGCCAGGGCCCGCTTGCCGGTATAGGCGGCGGTGCAGTACAGGGCGGCGGCCTCCATTTCCACGGCCATGACGCCCATCTTGGCGTAGCGCATGTTGCGCAGCGCGGCGTCATAGAAGGTATCAGAGGAGTACAGGTTGCCCACGGGCATCTTCACGCCCAGCTCCTTGGCACTGTCCACGGCGGCCATCAGCAGGTCGAAATCGCAGATAGGGGCGAAGCTGCCGCCCAGCTCGTACTGGTCGGCGAAATTGGAGTTGGTGCAGGCGCCCTGTCCGGCCACCACGCTGCCCAGCTCCAGATCGGCCCGCATGGCGCCGGCGCTGCCGACACGGATGATGTTCTCCACGTCGTACTGGGTATACAGCTCATAGGAGTAGATGCCGATGGAGGGCATACCCATGCCGCTGGCCATGACGGAAACGGGGACGCCCTTATAGGTGCCGGTGTAGCCCTGGACGCCCCGGACGTTGTTCACCAGCCTGGAATCGGTCAGGAAGGTCTCGGCGATGAATTTGGCCCGCAGGGGGTCGCCGGGCATGAGAACGGTTTTGGCGAAATCGCCCTTGACGGCGTTATTATGGGGGGTAGGCATAGTGTCAGTTCCTCCTTATTTCTGTTCCATGGCCTTGACGGCCTTGACGATGCGGCTGGTGCCCAGACGGTCGGCACCCAGATTCACGAAGTCCTCGGCGTCCTGCAAATCGGCGATGCCGCCGGCGGCCTTGATCTTCACATGGGGGGCCACATGGGCCTTGAACAGGGCCACGTCCTCGCGGGTGGCGCCGCCTCCGCCGAAGCCGGTGGAGGTCTTGATATAGTCCGCGCCGGACTCGGATACCACGCGGCACATCTCGATCTTCTCGGCGTCGGTCAGCATGCAGGTCTCGATGATCACCTTCAGCAGCTTGCCCGCGCAGGCGGCCTTCACCTGCTTGATCTCATCCAGCACTCGGTCGTACAGGCCGTCCTTGACCCAGCCGATGTTGATGACCATGTCGATCTCGGACGCGCCGTTCTTCACGGCGTCGGCCGCCTCGAAGCACTTGGCGGCGGTGGTGTCATAGCCGTTGGGGAAGCCAATGACGGTGCAGACGGCGATCTTGCCCGCCACATACTCCGCCGCCTGCTTCACATAGCTGGCGGGAATGCACACGCTGGCACAGCCGTACTTGACGCCGTCGTCGCAGATGGCCTGGATCTCCGCCCAGGTGGCGCTCTGGCTCAGCAGAGTGTGATCCACGCGGCTGAGGATGTCTTTCAGTTCCATAGTATCATTGCTCCTTTCGGAATTGTTACGATTTTGCGGGGATATTGTATCACATTCCAGCAAAAAAGGCAAGGCGCACGCCGCATTTGCGGCGCATGCCCTGCCCTCTTTTATTGTGGGGTCAGCTCTTGTTCAGCTTATAGAGGTTCTTATCGGCGGCAAAGTTGGTCAGCTCATACAGCACCAGCACATCGTCGGCCTCATCCGCCAGGGACTGCACGCCGTCGCGGTAGTAGCGCAGATCCAGCACGGTGATGGTGTCGTAGTCCTTCACCAGGAAGGGCAGGAAGCTGTTGGCAAAGCTATCCTTCACCACCAGCAGGGACTTTCCGGTGTCCGCGCCGGTGTCGATGGTCACCTTGGCGTAGTTGCCGCCCATGAAGATCTTATAGTGATCCTTCTCCTCCAGAGCAGCCAGGCTGTACAGGCTGTCGGTCACCTCGCCGTCGCAGTCCATGGAGCGGATGGCGGCGTCAGACGCGATGGACACCCGGTCATAGGGGCTGTCCGGCAGCAGCACCTTGGAGTACAGGGTGCCCCGGAAGCAGGTGCTGGCCGTTTCCAGCTGCCAGTTCTGCTGCGCATGTCCGGTGGCGGCGCACCATACGCCGTAGGCGGTCTGCGCGCCTTCGGTAGTCCAGTGGTGGTCGGTACGGTAGTACATGTCCGCCGCGTCGGGCATCAGGGCGGCGCGCAGGTCGATGGCCTGCTTTCCGAATTCGTTCAGCAGTGTGCCGAAGCAGGTGTCCGCGTCGAAGAGGGGCGCGTTGGCGGGCAGGTCGTCCCGGAGCATATAGGCGGGGGTGGGAACGATCATCAGGCGGCAGTCCTTATCGGGATTGTTGTCGAAGAATGTCCGCACCTGCTCCAGATTCTTATGGTACTGGGCAGTATCGAAGGTGTCGGGGGTAACCTTGGCGAAGTAGCGGCCGGAGCGGCCCAGCCAGGTGTCGTTGATCTCCAGCCGTCCGGCGGCCCGCTGCACCAGCGAGGCCGTCTCCATCCAGGTATCCCGCAGGGCGATCTGGTCAGAGACGTAGTCCTCCGCCTTCTGGGTGAAGGTGCCGTCCATGAGGGTCGTCCAGGTGAGCGTCGGCTTCAGCTGGAGGTAGCGGTTCTCGTTGGGAGAGAATTCCCGCTCCGGCGTCAGCAGCGAGGCCAGGGCCAGCGCCACCAGGATGCCGAAGATGGCCATCAGCGGCGCCAGCTCACGGCGCTTGTGTTCACTTTTCATCAGGCGTGCGCCGCCTTTTTCGGGATTACTCATAGATGCACCTCCTTAGAAGCGGAAGTAGAGGAAGGGGTTATAGCTGTCGCCCACCAGGAAGGCCACCGACAGCAGCAGCAGCAACACCACGCCCACGGTGCGCAGCGTCACAGCGGCGGTGTCGGACAGCCGGCCCTCCACGCGGTTCCACAGCCGCAGCGGGCCGGTGGTGCAGCCGATGGCGGCGGCGATCAGCAGTACGGCGTTGGAGCGCAGCAGATACAGCGCCGTGCCGTCGGCAAAATGGGCGGTGAACATGGCGGAGACGTACTGCCCCAGCTGGCTGAAGTCGGTGATGGCGAACAGCACCCAGCCCATGATGAAGGCGAAGATGGTGTACACATGGCCCACCCATTTGGGGGCCTTGTCCAGCCACCGCAGCAGGAAGATCTTCTCCAGGATCAGCAGCACCGCGTAATAGAGGCCCCACAGCACGAAGTTCCAGCTGGCCCCGTGCCACAGACCCGTCAGGAACCAGACGATGGCAAGGTTCAAAATCTGCCTTCCCTTACCGTGGCGGTTGCCGCCCAGCGGGATATAGACATATTCCCGGAACCAGGTGCCCAGGCTGATGTGCCAGCGCCGCCAGAATTCCGTGACGGTGCGGGACTCGTAGGGGTGTTCAAAGTTTTCCAGGAAATGGAAGCCAAACAGATGCCCCAGGCCGATGGCCATATCGGAGTATCCGGAAAAATCGAAGTAGATCTGGAAGGTGAAGGCGATAGCGCCCAGCCACGCCGTCACGGCGGAGGGTGCGGACATGGCGCTGATCTGCTCCCACAAAGCGCCCACCTGATTGGCGATCAGCACCTTTTTGGCCAGGCCCACCACAAAGCGCTGCATACCGCGGCTGGCCTCGAACACGCTCTCCCGGCGGTACATCAGCTCGTGCTCCACCGTCTTGTACTGGACGATGGGGCCGGCGATCAGCTGGGGGAACAGCGTCACATACGCGCCCACGTTGAGGATGTTTTTCTGGTCCTTGACAATGCCCCGGTACACGTCGATGGTGTAGGACATGGTCTGGAAGGTGTAGAAGCTGATGCCGATGGGCAGGGCCAGTCCCAGTGCGGGGATGCCCGCGCTCAGCAGGCTGTTCAGGTTATCGATGGCGAAATCCGTGTACTTGAAGAAGCCCAGGATGCCCAGGTTGCCCACCACATCCACGATCAGCACCGCCTTGGCGGCCTTCTGCTTTCCGGCATCCCGGAAATGGCCGATGAGCCGGGCGTTGGTGTAGTCGAACACCGTGGAGAACAGCATGATCAGGATATACTTCGGCTCACCCCAGCCGTAGAACACCAGGCTGAACAGCAGCAGCACGGTATTGCGTGCCTTGCGGGGACACAGGAAATAGATTCCCGCCACCACGGGCAGGAAGATCAACAGAAAGACGGTGCTGCTGAATACCATAAGGCGTTCTCCTTTGGAAAATTTACAGGTCGTTTACGGCGTTTTTGCCGGAAAGTGGGACAGAGCAGCGCTCTGTCCCACAGGGGATGATAGGTTGTGTGAATCGTATCCAAGTCGCTCTTGCGCAAGACGCGGACGTAGGGGCCGGCGTCCTCGACGGACCGTCGGCTTACCAGAGCATTATCGTAAAAGGGACGGGGCGTCGAGGACGCCGCCCCCTACAACATATCGCCGGTATCTTTCTGCTTGCCGCAAGCCTTTTGGCAATGAAATCGAAGATCTCATGCCAGAATCGTTTTACACCACGTTGTGCAGGTCGCTGACCAGCGCCGTAGAACGAATGGCGGACAGATTGTTGACGAACAGCACGTCCTGAACACCCTTATCCACGGCGAACTGGCTGATGCTGCCCTTCCAGTACCGGTAGTCCAGCACATAGATGGTCTGATAGTGATCCGTCAGGAACGGCACAAAGGCGTTGCCGAAGGACTCCTTCACCACGATACAGCGGGAGCCGTCGGTCACATCGGGGTTGTTGATGACGGAAAAGGCGTTGTCACCGGTGATGAACGCGCCGTATTTCAGGCTGGCGGGCGCGTCGGATTCATCGTAGATGATCTTGCCCCGGGTCAGGTTCGCGTTCTCGCTGTCGCCGTAATCCAGCATAGCCTCGGTGCTGAGGGGATGATAGGCCACCACCTTATCGGGATTGGCTCCCATGGCGGCGTTCTGGTTGGAATCCCGGTAGAAGGTGCCCAGAAAGCCGTCATACTCATCCACCTTATAGCTGGCGAGGGGCGTGGGCGTGATGCCCTTGGCCTTGCAGAACTGCTCGTAGGCGTAGTAGGCGCCGGTGGCCGTCCAGTGATGGTCGGTGCGGAAATAGACATACTCGGTACGGTGGGCCAGCAGCGCGTCATACAGCGCCACGGACTTCACATTGCCGTTCATGTAGCCGATGATCTTCTGCTCGGCGGCCTTCTGGTCGGCGAAGATATCCTTGCCGTACAGCTCGTCCGGCAGGCAGATACCGGAGCTCAGGGGGATGGGCAGCATGTACACGTTGGCCTTGCCCGCCAGTGCGTCCGCCACGGCGTTGACGTTGTCGGCGTACTTCTTGGCGGTGCTGTCCACATAGCTGTACATCTCATAGCCGGTGTCGCCCACCCGGTACACGGCGTCATACTGCTGCTGATCGCCCTGCAGCTCGATCTTCTGATAGGTGGGGGTGGTGTCGTCCGGCGTGACGGGATCGGCGGCGTTGGGGTCGTCCGTATTGCCGGGGTCGGTGGTATCGCCGGTGGCGGGAGGCGTATTCGCGTCGTCATTGGCAGGCTTTTTGTCCTTGCCCAGATTGATGATGATCAGCACCACGGCGGCGATGGCCACCACCAGCGCGATCAGCAGCATCAGGGGCGACACGCCCCGGCGGCGTCCTCTGTACCGGCTCATTTCAGATAGCCCTCCACGATGGAGGTGGCGGCGGCGGTGTCATCGCTGACGCACAGCACCACCAGGGTGCCGGTCTGGCGCAGCAGCGCGCCGTCGATGCGGGCCTCTTCCTCCGGCTGATAGAGGTTGGCCTCACGCTTCAGGTCGTCCAGATAGGTCTGTACGTTGGCGTACAGGGTCTTGGCGTCATCCTCGCTGGCGCACTGGCCCACGATGATCAGGTCGGCAGTGTTGCCGTCGGCCATGTAGCCGGCGATGGTGGTGCCCTCGGGGGGATCCAGCTTATAGTTCAGATCCTCCACGGCGGTGGCGATCATATCGGCGCTGTAGGGCACATTGCTCTTCAGGTCGTCGGCCAGCTTCTGGACGTCCACGGTCTTGGTATCGCTTCCGCCGCCGCAGGCGGCCAGCGTCAGCATCATCATAGCCGCCAGCAGGGCGGCGAGCATCTTTTTCATCCGATATCCCTTCCTTTTTTCTGGCCCTTGCGGGCAAATATGGGTGTTTTCTCTCGTACCTGCGCAGAGACTGCGCCATCTGCTATCATAGCATAAGTATAGACGGATTTGAAGTGCTATTTGTTCCCGCCGCGAAAAATTTTACATTTCGTTCACAGCCCCTAGTATGCACCGGGAGACCGGGGCTCTATTCCGTCAATAGACCCGTTTTTCCAGCGCGTGGCACAACGGCGCGAAGGTCATGGGCCACACCGCCCCGGCAAACAGCACCATGACGGCATAGCGCACCGCGCCGCCCGCTCCCGCGCCCAGCAGCGCCGCCAGCGGTGCCTTCAGCGCAGCCCGGATGGCCAGCAGCAGCACAAGGCCGCCCGCCAGCTTGATGAGCTGCACATACCAGACGGCACGGGTATCAAAATGGATGAACCGGACATCCAGCCACCAGGCCGCCAGCAGACCCACCGTGGCCCCCAGCAGCTTCCAGGCGTTTTCCACGCCGTGGGACAGGTTGTCGGCGTCCACGTCCGCCGGGAAGTGATACAGCGACACGAACAGCAGATAGCCCACCGCCAGCGCCAGCATCACGCCGATCACCGCGGCCATGACACCGTGGCGGACGTCGCTGCGCTCCATGATGGGATAGAGCAGGAACAGCAGCGCCACCGCCGTGACGGCGGCTACTCCCACGTCCAGCGGCGTGTGGACACCCAGGTACATGCGGGAGAAGGGCACCAGCACCGCGATGACGATGCAGACGATGCGCACCCATCTGCGGCGGGTGAACTGGGCAATGCCGCCGAAGGTGCCCACGGCGTTCTGGGTATGGCCGCTGGGGAAAGAATAGCCGGTGGCCTGGGCGCGGGCGCTCTCTACAATGGTGAAGTTGCTGTCCAGCACCCACGGGCGCGGGATACGGAAGAGCAGCTTCAGGAACTGGTTCAGCACCGTTCCGGCAAAGCCCACCGCCAGCAGATAGTAGCCGTGGCGCTTGCTGACGCACCAGAAGACGAACAGCGCCGCCACCATAAAGACGGTCTCCTCCCCCAGGTGAGTGATGGCCGCCATCACCGTGTCCAGCCACGGCGTGCGGATGGATTCCAGGGCGTACAGCACCTGCATAACGGATCCCCTCCCCTTTTCTCATTCAGTATGTCCAGTATACCGTGTTTTCAGCGCGGTGTCTATCCCCGCTGGAATTGCCGGAGGTATTCCGCCACGGAGCGGGTCATCTCCCGGGAAAAGTCGGAGTTGTACTTCCGCTCACAGAAGGCCGCGCACCACTCCTCGAAGGGTCTGGCCCCGCAGTTGTGGGCCAGCATGTCCCGCAGCTCGGCCCCGTCCATGGAGCGATAGGTGTTCTGGTGGACGATATGCGCCATGGGGCAGCGCTGGGGCTTGGGGCGCTCCCGCTGCTGCGAGGTGGGCCAGCCGAACACCAGCATCACCGCCGGGAACACATACTCCGGCAGGTGCAGCAGCGCGCGCTGCCGGGCGCAGTTCTCCATGATGTCGCCGATATAGCAGGAGCCCAGGCCTAGGCTCTCGGCGGCCACCACGGCGTTCTGGGCCGCGATGGCGGCGTCGGAAAAGGCCAGCATCAGGTCGCCCACACCGGGCGCTCTCGGGTCGCAGCCCGCCTCGTGGTAGGCGTCGTACCACTTCTTGCAGTCGGCGCAGAACACCAGCACCATGGGCGCCCTGGCGATGAAGGACTGGTGGTCGCAGGTCTCCGCCAGGGCGTCCTTCAGGGCCTGGTCGGTGATATCCAGAATGGTATAGAGCTGCTGGCAGCCCGCCGTAGGCGCCTCCGCGGCAGAGCGCAGGATGGCCGCCTTCATCTCAGCCGGAACGGAACGGTCCTCAAAGACCCGGACGGACTTCCGGCGGTACAGGCTCTCGATGATCTCATTCATAGCGCTTGCTCCTTTCATAGCTGCTGGGCCAGCAGGATCACGCCGGAAATACCCACGAAGATATAGACCACCGTGCGCATGACGTTGGCGTTCAGCTTTCCGGCGATCCTGCCGCCCACCACCGCGCCCAGCAGGATGCAGACGGTGCCTGCGGCGGCATAGGGCAGGATCTCCGGCCGGAGCAGGCCGCTGTACAGGCGGCCCACGATGCCGGTGATGCCGGTGACGGTGAAGAGGAACTGCATGCAGGCCAGATAGCTGACATGATCCTCCGCTGCCGCCACATAATATAACGCCATGGGCGGACCGCCGATGGCAAACAGGCCCGCGCTGACGCCGCACAGCGCGCCGCAGATCACGCCCGCAGCGGGCTTGGGGGCAAGGCGCACCCGCTTGGCCACCACCAGGAAATACAGGGCCAGCAGGATCAGAAACACGGCGAACACCAGCACCAGGATCTGCAGATCAAGGCCGTTCACAAAGGGCATGGTCAGCAGATTCGTCACAGCGAAGGCAATGGTAGGCGGCAGTGCCACCCGCCACTGAACATGCCTGCGGTACTTCCAGAACAACGCTATACAGAACAGCTGGTTGATGACAATGGCCAGCGCCGGGGCGTCGATCATATCAAAATAAAAGGGCAGCACCATCATCAGAAACACGACGGAGCCAAAGCCCGTGACAGACTGAATGATCCCGGCCACCAGACTGGCCGCCGCCACAACGAACCAGATCATTGCGTCACCTCCCTGCCGTATCCGGCTGTTTTTTGCTATCATAACACACCGCTTTCCAAAAGGGAAGCCCCGGCGGTTTTCGCCGGGGCTTCCGCGTTAAATCGCCGTCTTTTTCTTCCATGCGTCTCCGATTTCTTAACGGACCTTTAATCATCAGCTCGTGTTAATTCTCGCTCTTTGCACAATTTGTCGCAAATTTTCACAAAATACAGATATTTTCTTCCGATTGAGCAGGAAAAGACATGTTTCGACAGCGGCCTTGTGCTAGAATCCCCTCACCAGGACAGAAAACGTATTCACACATGAAAAGCCGTATCACGGCAGATGAGGAGGTAGTTATGAATTATGTAACGCGTACAGTATCTCTGATCAAGATCGCGTTCCATTCCAACAGGATCCGACAGTACCGGCAGCAAGGCCGAACGCTGATGCGCAGTCTCGGCCAGCCGGCATTGCCGCAGCTCATTCGTCTGACACACCAGATCGACCACCATGGCTATCTGCTGTTTCAGCTGGAGCGCGAGTTTGCGGAACAATAAAGCGGCATACATAACAGGAAAAGCCAGTCGTAAGACTGGCTTTTCCTTAGCTTTTTATTCAGTTCTTCTTTTTGCCCAGATAGGCCTCCTTGATGGACTCGTCGGCCAGCAGCTCCGCGCCGGTGCCGGACTTGGTGATGTTTCCGGTCTCCAGGACGTAGGCATAGTCGGCGATCTTCAGGGCCATGTTGGCGTTCTGCTCGATCAGCAGCACGGTGACACCCTGCTGGTTGACGGTGCGGATGATATCAAAGATACCCTGCACCACCAGGGGCGCCAGACCCAGAGACGGTTCATCCAGCATCAGCAGCTTGGGGCGGCTCATCAGGGCGCGGCCCACGGCCAGCATCTGCTGCTCGCCGCCGGACAGGGTGCCGGCCAGCTGCCAGTGGCGCTCCTCCAGCCGGGGGAACAGCTCATAGACCCACTTGATGTCCTTCTCGATACCGTCCTTATCGCTGCGCAGGTACGCGCCCACCTTCAGGTTTTCCAGCACCGTCAGGTTGGGAAACACGCGGCGTCCCTCGGGAGACTGGGCGATGCCCGCCTCCAGCACCTTGTTGATGGGCTTGCCCAGCAGCTCCTGATCGTTATAGGTGATGGAGCCGCTGTCGGCCTTCACCAGGCCGGAGATGGTGCGCAGGGTGGTGGACTTACCGGCGCCGTTGGCGCCGATCAGGGTGACGATCTTGCCGTCCGGCACCTCAAGGCTGATACCCCGCAGGGCCTTGATGCCGCCGTAGGACACATGTAAGTTCTCAATCTTCAGCATCGTCTGCCACCCCCAAGTATGCGTCAATGACGCGCTCGTTGTTTTGGATCTCGTCGGGCGTACCCTGCGCAATCAGCTGGCCGAAGTCCAGCACATAGATCCGATCGGCAATGTCCATGACCAGATCCATATGGTGCTCGATCAACAGGATCGTCTTGTGGAAGTTGGTGCGGATCTCCCGGATGAACTGGGCCAGCTCCAGCGTCTCCTGGGGGTTCATACCGGCGGCGGGCTCATCCAGCAGCAGCAGCTGCGGCTCGGTGGCCAGGGCGCGGGCGATCTCCAGGCGGCGCTGCTTGCCGTAGGGCAGACTGGTGGCCAGCTCGTCCTTCACGTCCTCCAGCCCCACGATCTTCAGCAGCTCCAGCACCTCGGCACGCTGCTTGGCCTCCTCCTTGCCGTTCAGGTGAAGGGCGGCGGTAAACAGGTTGCTGGTGCGGCGCATATGCTTGGCGATCAGCACGTTGTCAAACACCGTTTGGGTCTTCCACAGGCGGATGTTCTGGAAGGTACGGGCCATGCCGCGCACCGTGATCTTGTCGGGCGTGGGATCCAGAACATGGTCGGAGAAGGCGTATTCATCCCGTTCCTTCTGCTCCTGTTTCCATGCCTTCAGCGCATCGCCCTCCAGAGATTCCTCCGGGGCAAACTGGGCGGTATACATGGTGGGATGCTCGCCCTTATAGGTCTTTTTCATCTTGCCGGTGGGATGGTTGCGGACGATGCACTCACCGTTGAAGGTCACGCGGCCGTTGGTGGGCGCGTACACACCGGTGATCACGTTGAAGGCGGTGGTCTTACCGGCGCCGTTGGGGCCGATCAGGGCCACGATCTCGCCCTCGTTGACGTCCAGATTCAGGTTATCGACGGCCACCACGCCGCCGAACTGCATGGTGGCGTTTTCCACATGCAGCACATTTTTCACTTCGCTCATTTGGACGCCACCTCCTTTGCGGGCTTATCCTTTTTCCTGAAAAGCTTCCCGAAGAAGTTGATGATCCCGTCCCATGAGAATTCGTGGTCGCCCATAATACCCTTCCGGAAGAAAAGCACCACGATCATGATGATCACGGAGAACACCAGCATACGGAAGCCGCCCCGCATAAAGGGGATGTTGACGCCGATGTAGGGCATGGGGTCATCCAGGAAGCGCAGCCACCACTCGGAGCAGGCGATGTACAGGAACGAGCCCAGAATGGAGCCGGTGATGGAGCCGATACCGCCGATGACCACGATCAGCAGGATCTCATAGGTCATGGTGGAGGTGAAGGCCTTGGCCTGCAGGCTGGACTGGAACATGGCCAGCAGCGCGCCGCCCACGCCGGCGAAGAAGGAGCTGATCAGGAAGGCCTGCATCTTGTGCTTGGCCAGATTGATGCCCATAGCCTCGGCGGCGATCTCGTCGTCACGGATGGCCTTGAAGGCGCGGCCATAGGTGGAGTTGATGATCAGCACGATGATGCCGATGCAGATGGCAGACACGATGAAGGGGAACAGCACACTGTCGAAGTTGGCGAACTTCTTCAGCAGGTTGGAAGAGTTGGTCAGAGGACCGGCCTGCTTCCACTGGATGATGGCGCGCATGATCTCGGCAAAGCCCAGGGTGGCGATGGCCAGATAGTCGGACTTCAGCTTCAGGACCGGCAGGCCGATCAGCCACGCGAAGATCATAGGCACGACACCGGCCAGGATCAGGCCCACCACCATGGGCAGGCAGAACTGGATGATACCGCCGTCAAAGTACTGGTACACGGAGGCACGGTCGGCCACAGGGATGGTCAGCACGGCGTAGGTATACGCGCCGATCATCATAAAGCCCGCCTGACCCAGGGAGAACAGGCCGGTAAAGCCGTTCAGCAGGTTCAGGGACACCGCCACCAGAGAGTAAATGGCGCCCTTTTTCAGCACCGACGCCAGCATGGAATAGTGCTGGTACTTATCCACATACAGCAGAAAAACGATGCAGACGGCGGCGAGGATCAAAGACAGCAACAGATTTCTTTTCTTATTGTTCTTCATATCTCACACCTTCTCCGTCAGTTTTTCGCCAAACAGGCCGTTGGGCTTGCACAGCAGGATGATGATCAGCAGCGCAAAGGTGAATGCGTTACTGAACACGGCAATGTTTTCATTGGACTTGATAAAGGACTCGCAGATACCGATGATGAACGCGCCGATGACCGCGCCGGGGATGGAGCCGATACCACCGAACACCGCCGCCACGAAGGCCTTCAGGCCGGGCATAGCGCCGATCATGGGGCTGACCTGGCCATAGTTGGCGAAGTACAGGATGGAGGCCACGCCCGCCAGGAAGGAGCCGATGGCGAAGGTCATGGAAATGACGGAATTGATCTTGATGCCCATCAACTGGGAAGTCTCGAAATCGCGGGAGACGGCGCGCATGGCCATACCGATCTTGGTTTTCTGGATCAGGATCACCAGAATGACCACCAGTACGATGGTCAGGATGGGGGTGATGATGGTGATGCGCTTGACGCTCAGGCTGCCCATCTGCATGACCTGGGTCAGGAAGGGGATGTCGGGATAGGCGCGGGCGATACCGCCGGTAAGGTAGGTGGCCAGATTCTGCAGCAGATAGCTGACGCCGATGGCGGAGATCATGACCGACATACGGGGCGCGGTACGCAGCGGGCTGTAAGCCGCCTTTTCAATGACCACGCCAAGGATCGTCGTCAGGATCAGCACCAGGGGAATGGACACGGCCAGCGGCATGGAGGCGGACATATAGACCATAAAGAAGCCCGCCATCATGAAGATATCGCCGTGGGCGAAGTTGATAAGACGCAGTATGCCATACACCATGGTGTAACCGATGGCGATCAGCGCATACAGACTGCCCACCGTGACGCCGGAGAGCAGCAGTTGGATATAATACGCTGCGTCATGCATAAGTTTGCTTCCTCCTTATATGAATCTTGCGCTTTCGGAAGCTGGGGGATGCCCCCGGCATCCAAAAACGCAAGAGTCAATGAAAGTTGCATTGTGAGGGGAGCACCGCTCCCCTCACAATGATCGTTACATTACGATTGATTTGTACCGGTATCGCTTACTCCAGGCCGTTGAAGGTGCTGTAGTACACGATCTCGCCGTTGGCGATGGTCTTGATAACGGCATAGTTCTTGATGGCGTCGCCGTTCTCGTCGAACTTCAGGTCGCCGGTGATCAGGCCGGGGATCTCCAGACCGGCCAGAGCGTCACGGATGGCGGGACCCTCGGTGGAGTTGGCAGCCTCGATGGCGCCGACAGCAGCCATGTAAGCGTCATAGCCGCAGGGGGTGACGCTGGAGATCACGTCGGCCACGCCGCCGTTGTTCTCCAGGCGGGCATTGTCCTCAGCGACCCACTTGGTGAAGCCGTCCACGAAAGCCTTACCAGCCTCATTGCTGGTATCAGCGGCATCGAAGAAAGCGGAGAAGAAGATCTCGGTGGCCTTGTCGCCGGTACGCTGGGCGATGGAGATATCATCCCAGGTATCGCCAGCCATGATGGGGCAGGTGATGCCGGCATCGCGGGCCTGGCTGATGATCATGGCAGCGGTCTCGATGGAAACGGGAGCGAAGATGCCGTCATAGCCCTCGGACTTGACGGAAGCCATGATGGTGGAGAAGTCGGTCTCGCCGGTCTGGAACTCCAGAACGGTAGCCTTGCCGCCCAGACGCTCCATCTCCTGCTGGAAGTAGTTGCCGAAACCAGCGGAGTAGTCGTCGCCGGACTCAATGATCAGAGCGCAGTTCTTGCTGCCCTTTTCCTTGTTGGCGAAGTTGGCCATCACAGCGCCCTGGAAGGGATCGATGTAACCAACACGGAAGTAGTAGTCATTGCCCAGCGTGACCTGGGGGTTGGTGCAGGAAGTGCCGATGGCGGGGATCTGAGCGGACTCAAACAGCTCGCCGGCAGCAATGGCGCAGCCGGAGCCGTAAGTGCCGATCACCACGGACACGCCCTGGGAGATCAGGGTCTGAGCCGCAGAGGGAGCCTTGTTGGCGTCGGAAGCGTTATCCGCGTAGACCAGCTGCACGGTGTACTCTTCGCCGTTGATGGTGACAGTGGGCTTGATGGAGTTGGCATACTCAATGCCCAGGATCTCCTTCTTGCCGCCGCCGGCATTCTGGCCGGAAGTGGGCTCAAACACGCCGATCTTGACGACCTTGTCGCCGGTGGCGCTGTCGCCGCCGCCCTGCTGGTTGTCACCGCCGCCGCAGGCGACCAGAGACAACGCCATGACCAGAGCCAGCAGCATTGCAATAAACTTTTTCATGGTATTTCCTCCTAAAAATCTCTCTTACCGGAGTGTTCCCTCCGGTAGAACATTCTTATTTTAATGGAATGTTTTCGGAAAAACAACTGTGACATGCTCCGAAATTGTGCGGGCGTTTGTCCGCCGCAGGCTTGCAAAAGGCGGTCACACCGCCAGAGGTGTCCTCGTGTAAAAAACACTCACTTGTACAGGAAAAACATCCGTGGACGGGCGCTGCAGCTCTTAACGGCGGTTTAACGCTCCTTTTTTATCAAAAAGATTATGTTTTCGTTACATTTTTCGGAATAATAGTACATTTCCTATGATAATATAAGTTTCTTTTATGTTTTTCATTACAATGTGCGCCAAAGCGTCCCGTCAAAAATACGCTCCGGAGAATGTCCCCGTTTGAAGGACAACCCTTTCGTGATTTTGCACAAACCGCTTCTGTAAGTCGTCGAAAAAGTGTCGCTTTCTGCCCGATTTGCACAAAAAGGACGCCTGTTCTCTGGGGCAGGCGTCCTTTTTTATCGGGGTCTTACTGTGCGTCGGAGGTCTTTTCCGTGAAAAAGCTCTCGAACACCTCGCCGGTCATGGTCTCGTTGGCCAGCAGATACTCGGCAATATCGGTCAACTGCCGCTGATAGGTCTTCAGGATATCCTGGGCCTTCTGATAGGCGTCGTCGATGATGGCGCGGATCTCGCTGTCCATCTCGGCGGCGGTCTTCTCCGAATAGGGGCGGGTGTGGCCCATGGATTTGCCGATGAACACCTCGTCGGAGCCGGTGTCGAAGGCCACGGTGCCCAGCTTTTCGGACATGCCGTAGGTGCCCACCATCCGCCGTGCCAGCGAGGTGGCCCGCTGGATGTCGTTGGAAGCGCCGGTGGAGATATCGCCCAGCATCAGCTGCTCGGCGGCGCGGCCGCCCAGCAGGGACACGATCTGCTGGATCATGTACTCCCGGCTGAGATAGGAGCGATCCTCGTCCGGCAGGGAGATGGTCATGCCGCCGGCCTGACCGCGGGGCACGATGGTGATCTGATGCACCGGGTCGTGCTGGGGCAGGGCCCGCATCACCACGGCGTGGCCCGCCTCGTGATAGGCGGTTAGCTTCCGCTCCTGCTGGGGAATGACGCGGCTGTGCTTCTCCGGGCCGGCGATGACCTTGATCACCGCCTCGTCGATGCAGGCCTTGTCGATGGCCGCCTTGTCCTGGCGGCCCGTCAGCAGCGCCGCCTCGTTCAGCAGATTCTCTAGATCCGCGCCGGTAAAGCCGGGGGTGCCCTTGGCCACCTGGCCCAGATCCACATCCTCCGCCAGGGGCTTGTTGCGGGCGTGGATCTTCAGGATCTCCTCGCGGCCCTTGATGTCCGGCAGGCCCACATAGACCTGGCGGTCGAACCGGCCCGGACGCAGCAGCGCCGGGTCGAGAATATCCACGCGGTTGGTGGCAGCCAGCACCACAACGCCCTCGTTGGAGCCGAAACCGTCCATCTCCACCAGGAGCTGGTTCAGCGTCTGCTCACGCTCGTCGTGGCCGCCGCCCAGACCGCTGCCGCGCTGGCGGCCCACCGCGTCGATCTCGTCGATGAACACGATGGCGGGGGCGTCCTTCTTGGCCTGGACGAACAGGTCGCGGACGCGGCTTGCGCCCACGCCCACATACATCTCCACAAAGTCGGAGCCGGAGATGGACAGGAACTTCACCCCCGCCTCACCGGCCACCGCCTTGGCCAGCAGCGTTTTGCCGGTGCCCGGAGGGCCCACCAGCAGCACGCCCTTGGGGATATGGGCGCCCAGCTTCAGGTACTTGTCGGGATCCCGGAGGAACTCCACGATCTCCTGCAGCTCCTCTTTTTCCTCGTCGGCGCCGGCCACATCCTTGAAGGTGACCTTCTTGTCGCCCTCCGGGATACTGCTGACCCGCGCCTCGCCGAAGTGGGCCATCTTGTCGCTGACGCCGCCGTTGGCCCCGCCGTTCATGCGGGTCATCAGGTTTATCAGCAGAATGAAGGCCATCACCGCCAGCACATAGGGCAGCAGCACCTGCAGCCAGTTGGTGCCCGCGGCGGAGGGATAGTCATAGGCGGTGATGATGCCCTTTTCGTACTGCTCCACCACCAGATCGTTCAAATCGTCATAGAACAGGGCAAAATCGTGGATATGGCAGGTAGCGGTGGTTTGATCCTTCAGCGTGGCGGTCAGCCGGGTGTCGTTGATGGCGAAGGACTGCACCTTCTCCTGAACAAAGAGCTGGCGCATCTCGCCGTAGGTAATGTCGTTCTGACGGCTCATGGTGCGGGCCAGGTACATGACCACCAGCAGGCACAGCACCAGGAAGATCAGGGGCCGAAAATTCATTCTTCTGTTCATACGGCACCTCCCTGCTTGATCAGGCGAATGCCCTGCCAGCTCTGGCTGCTGCCGACGCTGATGACCACAAAGGGCCGGGCCAGAATGGCGGACGCCGGGATATAGGGATTCTCCCAGCTTCTGGCATCCAGCGAGCCGGTGCGGTTATCGCCCAGAGGGAAGAAGCAGCCCTCCGGCACGGTAAATGTCCTGTCGCAATCGGTAACGCCCTGAGCCGGCAGATACGGCTCATCCAGCTGCTGTCCGTTGATATACACATAGCCGCCGGAAAACGTGATCTCATCGCCGGGCAGACCGATGACCCGCTTCACCAGCACCTTCCCCAGCTCGTCGCTCCAGAAGGTGATGATGTCGCCCCGCTCCGGCATGGGATCGGCCACCGCGTAGGTCAAATGCCAGCCCAGCAGCACCGACCTGGTGGGCAGCGTGGTCTCCATGGAGCCGCTGGGCACCCAGGCGATCTGCAGAATAAACTTGAACACCACGAATACGGCGGCCAGAACGTAGACGACCTCTTTCCATTCCTTCCAGAACCGCTTCAGTGTCCATTTTTCCTTTTCCTTCGCGTCGGGAGCGGGTTGGTTCCCCTCCAGGCGCTTTCCTTCTTCTCTCATAGGGCGTTGCCCTCCTGTTTCCATCCGCCTCACAGCGGGAAATTGGCTGTCACGACATTTGTCAAAAAGCCTCGCAGAGTTCGCGCCCGCAGGCGCGAAATAATCAAATCATTTTTCTGACGACATGCGCGTCAGAAAAATTCTTCTCGGCCAGCAAGTGCACCCAACGGGTGCGCGCAGTCGGCCGTAAACCCCTTTGGCAATGAAATCGTCAGATTTCATGCCAGCCTTACTTGCTGTATACCTCCGGCTTCAGCACGCCGATGCAGGGATAGTTGCGGTACTGCTGGGCGTAGTCCAGGCCGTAGCCCACCACGAACTCGTCCGGCACCTCAAAGCCGGACAGGTCGGCCACGATAGGCTTCTCCCGGCGGGCGGGCTTATCCAGCAGCGTCACGATGGTGATGGAGGCCGCGCCCTTGGTATTCAGATAGTTCTTCAGGAAGAACAGCGTATTGCCGGAGTCCAGGATATCCTCCACCACGATGATGTGGCGGCCGGTGATGTCCTTCTGGAGATCCCGGGTGATCTGCACCACGCCGGAGCTCTTGGTGCCGTTGTTGTACGAGGAGACGCCGATGAACTCGATCTCGCTCTTCATCTGGGTGGCACGCACCAGATCCGCCATGAAAATGAAGCAGCCCTTCAGCACGCCCACAAAAATGGGATCCTTGTCGTGGAAACGGTCGTACAGCTCGTCGCCCATCTCCTGCACCCGCTTCTGCAGCTGCTCCTCCGACATCAATACCTTCAAGATGTCCTGCTCCATGTTGCTCTTACCCATTCCCGGTATCCTCCTTATGGTTTTCTCGTTTGTTGATGATGATTTGTATGGTTTCGCCGCTGTGCGGCGCGGTTCTCTCCTTGATGCCGTATACGGCATGGGGCGTGCCGTCCACGCAGACCACGGGAAGGCTGTCCCGCAGCTCAGCGGGGATGCCCGCGTCGGCAAACAGCCGCTTGAGACTGCGGCTGCCCCGCTCGGCGGCCATACGGTCACTGCCTTTCCAGCTACGGACGGTGACCCGGTGTTCTTCCCCGCCGCGGAGGGTAATGTCGTAATCGCCCCAGCGGTTGAGGCCCTGCGCCAGCACCATCTCCGGCGGCGCAGGCTCCTTCACCGTCAGGCGCAGCCAGCCATCCCGGCACACGGCACGCGCTCCGCCGGGAAGATCCAGCGTACCGCCGCCTTCCGCCAGCGCCAGCACCGCGTCCATGTGCACCGCGCTCACGTCCTTCTTTCCGGTGGGCAGCCGGTCCAGCAGCAGCCGTACCATCCGGGGCCGCAGGGGCTCCGGCGCGGCCAGCAGCGCCGCCGTTTCCACCGCCGTACCCTCCGCCGGAAGGCGCTCCGCCGCCAGGGTGTCCAGATAGGCGTTCTCGCCCCGGACGATCTCCGCCGTGCGGCCGATGGCGCGGGTCACGGCGGGGTTGACGGTCTCCAGTTGGGGCCACAGCTCCCGCCGCAGGCGGTTGCGGGCATAGTGGGTATCCTCGTTGGTGCTGTCCTCCACATGGGGCAGCCCGTTCTTCTGCAAATAGTCCTCGATCTCGGCCCGACCGGTCTGCAGCAGGGGCCGGATGATCCTGCCCCGTACCGGCGGGATGCCGCCCAGGCCCTCCGGCCCGGTGCCCCGCAGCAGGTTCAGCAGCACCGTCTCCGCCTGATCCTGGGCGTGGTGGGCGGTGGCGATATACGCCGCGCCGATGGCGTCCGCCGTGCGGAGGAGAAAGTCGTACCGCAGCCGCCGTCCCGTCTCCTCCACGCCCAGGCCCCAGCGCGCCGCCATCTCATAGACGGGCGCGGCCTCGGTATAGAAGGGGACGTTCCACTCCCGGCACAGGCCCCGGACGAAATCCTCGTCCCGCTGGGCCTCGGGCCGCATCCGGTGGTTCAGGTGCGCCGCCGCCACGGTGAAGCCGCGGCGCGGCGCGATGGTGGTCAGATAGTGCAGCAGGCACACGGAGTCCCGTCCGCCGGACACGGCGCACAGGATCACGCCGCCCTCCGGCGGCAGCATGTGCCAGCGTTCCATCCAGGGAAGCAGATCCATGCCCTTACTCCCCGTCGTCGCCGTAGCGATTCTCCAGCGTGCCGAAGGCGGTATACTCCGGCATCCACCGCAGCTCCACCTTGCCGGTCTCGCCATGGCGGTTCTTGGCCACGATGCACTCGGCGATGTTGCGCTTTTCCGTGTCCTCATTATAATAGTCGTCCCGGTACAGGAACATGACGATATCGGCGTCCTGCTCGATGGCGCCGGATTCACGCAGGTCGGACAGCATGGGCCGCTTGTTGTCGCGCTTTTCGTTGGCACGGCTCAACTGGCTGAGGCACAGCACCGGCACCTGCAGCTCCTTGGCCATGATCTTCAGCATACGGCTGATGTCGGACACCGCCTGCTGGCGGTTCTCGCCGGAATAGCCCTTGCCGCCGGAGCTGGTCATCAACTGCAGATAGTCGATGACCACCAGGCCCAGATTGTCCAGGCGGCGGCATTTGGCGTTCATGTCCGCCGCCGTCAGCAGTGGGTTGTCGTCGATACGGATGTCCATGCGGCTCAGGTTGGAGGCCGCCTCGGCAATCCGCTGCCAGTCGCTCTCCCGCAGGTTGCCGGTGGTCAGGCGGGTGTTCTCCACCAGACCCTCCGTGGCGATCAGGCGGGTGACCAGCTGCTCGCGGGACATTTCCAGCGAGAAGATGGCCACGGTTTTGCCGGAGCTCTTCGCCGCCGACAGCGCCACGTTCAGGGCCATACTGGTCTTGCCCATGCCGGGACGGGCCGCCAGCAGCAGCAGATCGGACTTGTTCAGGCCGTTGATCTTGCCGTCCACGGCGGAAAAGCCGGTGGACAGGCCCGCCAGGTTGGACTCGCTGTTGGACAGCTCCTCCAGCCGCACCATCACGTCCTGCAGCACCTGGCTGACAGGCACCATGGTCTGGGCGCCCCGGCCCCGGCGGATGGCGTACACCCGCTGCTCCGCCGATTCCAGCATGTCGGCGGCGGAGGCGCCGCCCTCCTGCACCATGGCGGTAATGTTGGCGGCGGCGGTGGCCACCTGACGCATCAGCGCCTTGTCCCGGACGATCTTCACATACTCGCCCACATTGGCGGCGGTGGGGGTCACCTCCATCAACTGCAGCAGGTAGGGGCGGGTGGCCTCGGTATACAGGCCGTTTTTCTCCATCTCTCCGGCCACGGTCACGCCGTCCACCGGCTGGGAGTACACAAACATATGGGCGATGGTCTCAAAGATCTCGCGGTTCTGCCGCAGGTAGAAGTCATCCGCCTGGAGCTGATCCATCACATCCTTGACGCAGTTGCCGTCGATCAGCATGGAGCCCAGCACCGCCTGCTCCGCCTCGGCGGAATGGGGCATGCCCCGCATCAATAATTCGTCCATTGTCACACCTGCCTTTTACACTACTGACATGAAATCTGACGATTTCATTGCCAATGGAGATTGCGGCCGCTGCGCAGTGGAGCGAAGCGGAACAAGTGCCCTTGGGGTACGCGCGTCCTTCGGACACACTGGCGGCCGAGAAGAATTTTTCTGACGCACGCCCAACGGAAGTCCCCTTGGGGGACATGTCGTCAGAAAAATGATTTGATTTTTTTCGCGGCGTCCGCGCCGCGAACTCTGCGAGGCTTTTCATGCGGAGGTTTGCCTGGCACCCGGTTTGTAGGGCGGCATGACCACATGCCGCCGCCGTACAGCGCAACCGGTATCGTTCGGCGTGCGGCGGGGTGTGGTCATCCCGTCCTACGCATTTTCTATCGTTTGCGCGGTGGGCTTACTTCTCCTCCACCACCAGCACGTTGACGATGCCGCTGATCTCATAGCCCAGCTTGGCCTTTACCTGATAGCTGCCGAAGGACTTGATGGGCTCGTCGATGACCAGCTTCTTGCTGTCCACGTCCATGTCGTACTGGGCCTTCAGGGCGTCGGCGATGGCGGCGCTGGTGACGGCGCCGAACAGCTTGCCCTCGTTGCCGCCCTTGGCGGCGATCTTCACCTGGCAGCCCTGCAGCTTCTCGGCGATGGCCTCGGCAGCTGCCTTGGCCTCGGCGTCGGCCTTGGCCTTGGCCTTATCCCGCAGCTTCATGGTGTTTACCGCGTCGGCAGTGGCGGGCACCGCCACACCCCGGGGGATCAGGTAATTGCGGGCGTAGCCCTCGGCAGCCTCGATCATCTGGCCCTTCTTGCCCTTGCCGCGTACATCCTGGGTTAAAATGACTTTCATGTTGTCTGTCCTCCTATGTCAGATTGGTTTGTTTGTCGTTGTGGAAAATGGTACTTGATATCTTTCCGTAGGGGCCGGCGTCCTCGACGGCCCGCACAATACATGATGGCGATTCCGATAAACGACGGGGCGTCGGGGACGCCGCCCCCTACACACCGTTATGGAAAATGCATCCCATCATTGGGCATGTGAAGGATCCTCAATCCTCGAAATATTTATCAATGGCCGCCAGCAGCTTCTCCTTTGCCTCGGCCACGGTGATGCCCTTGGCCTGGCCGCCCGCGGTGGTGGAATTGCCGCCGCCGCCCAGTGCCTCCAGGATCACCTGCACGTTCACCTCGCCCAGGGAGCGGGCGGACATGTACACCCCGTCATCCTTGCGGTACATGACGAAGGAGGCCCGGATGCCCCGGATGGTCAGCAGCTCGTCGGCGGCCTTGGCGGCGGTGACCCGGTCATAGGCCTCGTCCGCCGCCACGATAGCGATGTCGCCGTGATAGATCTCCGCCTGGCGCATGATGGCATAGCGGGTCACCATGGCGTCCAGGTCGCTCTGGAACATGCGCTGCACGTCCTGGGTATCGGCGCCGCTGCGGCGCAGGTAGGCCGCCGCCTCGAAGGTGCGGCCGCCGGTGCGGTTGGTAAAGTTCTTGGTATCCAGCACGATACCGGCCAGCAGAGCCTCCGCCTCACACTTCAGCACATCGGTGGGCTCCACCAGGTACTGCAGCAGCTCCGTGATCAGCTCACTGGCGGAGCTGGCGTAGGGCTCGTGATAGTTCAGGGTCATCTTGTCAATGTAGCTGCTGCCCCGGCGGTGATGGTCGATGACGGCCACGCGGGTGCAGCTCTCCAGCAGCGGCTCGGACTCCACGCTGTCGGGGCGGTTGGTGTCCACCACCACCAGCAGGGTGTCCGGCTGGGCGTGGAGGAAGGCGGTGTCGCCGTTGACGAATACGCCGTTATACTCCGGCATCTGCTGCAGGGCACGCAGCACGGGATGAGCGGCGTTATTCTCGGTATCGATGACGATCTGGGCCTTCTTCCCCAGCTTGCGGCTGATGCAGCAGATGCCCGCCGCCGCGCCCAGGGAGTCCATGTCGGCGTATTTGTGGCCCATGACGTACACGTTGCGGGCGTCGTCGATCAGCTCCCGCAGGGCGTTGGCCATGACGCGGGATTTCACCTTGGTGCGCTTCTCGGTGGTCTTGGAGCGGCCGCCGTAGAACTCGAAGTTATTGCGGTCCTTTACCACCGCCTGGTCGCCGCCGCGGCTCAGGGCCATCTCCAGCGCCAGGTCGGCGTTTTTGAACAGGCCGTCAAAGCTGTCGCCGTCCCGGCCCACGCCGATGGACAGCGTGGCGCTGACGCCGCCGCTCTCTACGGTGCGGACGGTATCCAGCACATCGAACTTCTTCTCGGCGTACACGGCGAAGTCCTTCTCCTCCATCACGAAGAGATAGCGGTCACGGTCATAGCTTAGCAGCAGTGCGCCGCTGCCGGCGCACCAGTCGTTGAGCTTCCCCTCGATCTCCGCCACCAGGGCCGAGCGCTTGCTCTCGGGGCAGGCTTTCATGAGATCCTCGTAGTTGTCGATCATCAGGATGGCCACGGCGGGGCGAGTCATATCCAGGGTCTGGCGCATCTGCTCACTCTCGGTGATATCCAGCCAATAGGTGGTGGCCAGCATGCTGTGGTCGCCCTTCAGCTCGTCGGGATGGCTCAGTGCGCCGTACACCCGGTAGGTGCGGTGGTTCCACACCACATGCTCCGGGGATTCCCGCTTGCCCTCCCGCAGCCAGTGGCCGTCAAAGCCGGGCACCACGTCGCCCACCGACACCTCGAACAGTTTATCCTGCAGGTCGGTCAGGCCGATGAAGCGGTCGTTGCCCCACAGGATCTCGCCGCTGTTCAGGTCGAACACCAGCATGGGCAGGGGCGTATACAGCATATTGCTGGAGCGGGCGGTGTCCAGGCCGCCGCTGACGCGATCCAGATACTGCCGCACGCTGTGCTGGGCCATCCGGTTGCGCCGCACGCCCACATAGATCACCAGCGCGGCCACCACCGCCTCGGTAATGGCCAGCATCAGAGAAAACGGGATGGTGGCGATGACGAAGGCGGCCAGACACAGGCCGTACAGCATGATATTGGTGCGGAAGCCGCGGATCAGCTTTTTACTCAAGGTGACACCTCATTTCAATGGGAATACCAAACAGTATCTCTGATAGGGATACCACTCCAATTTACAATCATTGTTGATTATAGCATACTTTTCCCCCTATCACAACAGCAAAAATGCGGATTTTCTCCCGATTTGCGCCGCGCCGCGAAGGCTGGTGAAAGACGGCGAAAAGTTGGGGGTATACAAACGGGGAAAAGTATGCTATAATTTATACACTTCGTAGAATTTTCTGCGACTTTTTTGGTTGTTTCGCAAAGCGGATGCGGCTTTGCGGTGATATAAAAGGCCACCGTTGGCGGCGGTCTCCTATAGCACAATTCAACACACGGTCATCCGGGGCGAACGCTCCGATGCTCCCCCGGCGATGCAGGGCCGGCGGGACATCGGGCCGCCTTTGTTTTGCTGCGCGTTTTTGCGGATGCATTGCGGTGCATCCGGATGCATTTTTAAGGGCTTATTATGCCCTGTTATGTACCCTTTTCGCCCCCATAAAGCCGTGTTATGTACCGATTATTTGCGTAAAAAGGAGTAACTATGGCAGAAAAATTGAAAATCATCCCTCTTGGCGGTCTTAACGAGATCGGCAAGAACATGACCGCCTATGAATACGGCGGCGAGATCATCGTGGTGGACTGCGGCATGGCGTTCCCCGGCGATGATATGTACGGCATCGACTGCGTCATCCCCGACGTGACCTATCTGGTGAAGAACCACAACCGCCTTCGGGGCCTGTTCATCACCCACGGACACGAGGATCACATCGGCGCCATCCCCTATGTGCTCAAGCAGATCAACATGCCCATCTACTGCACCCGGCTGACGGCGGGGCTGATCAAACTGAAATTACAGGAGCACGGCCTGCTGCAGTCCACCAAGCTCATCACGGTGGAGGCGGGCCAGACCATCCGGGCAGGAAAGTTCCAGGTGGAGTTCATTCATGTGAACCACTCCATCGCCGACTCGGTGGCCTTCGCCATCCACACCCGCATGGGCACGGTGGTGCACACCGGCGACTTCAAGATTGACTCCACGCCCATTGACGGCGAGGTCATTGATCTGGCCCGCTTCGGCCAGCTGGGCCGGGAGGGCGTGCTGGCGCTGCTGGCGGACTCCACCAATGTGGAGCGCCCCGGCTATACCATGAGCGAAAAGGCGGTGGGCAAGACCTTTGCCCGCCAGTTCAATGGCTGTGACAAGCGCATCATCGTCACCACCTTCGCCAGCAACGTCCACCGCATCCAGCAGGTGCTGGACGCTGCCGCCGCCTGCGGCCGCAAGGTGGCCGTCACCGGCCGCAGTATGGAGAATATCATGAAGGTCTCCACCGAGCTGGGCTATATGAAGGTGCCCAAGAACACCCTGATGGACATCCACAAGATCAAGGGCCTGCCCCTGAACCAGCAGGTCATCGTCACCACCGGCTCTCAGGGCGAGGAGATGAGCGCCCTGTACCGCATGGCCTTCTCCA
>UMHM01025122.1_pt1 | contig 49023 bp, 37 predicted proteins | sample 1965501 | NCBI WGS metagenome assembly UMHM01 (sample SAMEA4836095, study PRJEB28245) | human gut metagenome | biome: gut microbiome; material: fecal sample | place: Denmark | collected 2008
CAAGTGTTTTTTGAGGTGAGAAGAATGAACAAGGATTTGACCGTCGGGAAACCAGAAAGCGTGCTGTTCCGCTTTTGCCTTCCGCTGTTCGGCAGCATAATATTCCAGCAGCTTTACAATATCGCGGACAGCTTTGTCGCGGGTAAATTTATCGGTGAAAACGCGCTCGCAGCCGTCGGAAACAGCTATGAAATCACGCTTATCTTCATAGCGTTTGCTTTCGGCTGCAACATAGGCTGTTCGGTTCTCACGGCACAGCTTTTCGGCGCGAAAATGCACAACGATATGAAAACCGCCGTCTATACCTCGCTTATTTCAAGCGCGGTAATCTGCGTTATACTGATGACGGTCGGAATGATTTTCAGCGACGGCTTGCTGCGGCTTATCAACACGCCCGACGAGGTTTTCGCCGACTCGAAGCTTTACCTCGATATCTACATACTCGGACTGCCGTTTGTTTTCCTGTACAACGTTGCAACGGGCATTTTCTCGGCGCTCGGCGACTCGAAAACTCCGTTTATCTTCCTCGCCTGCTCGTCCGTTTCAAATATCGGAGTCGATATTCTCTTCGTAACGGCTTTCGGAATGGGAGTTTCGGGAGTTGCGTGGGCTACGTTCATCTGTCAGGGAGTAAGCTGCGTACTTGCGCTCGTTGTGGTATTCAAACGTTTTAGCGGCATTAAAACCGAGGGAAAAATCAAGCTTTTTTCATGGGGACTTTTCAAAAGATTTGCCGTAATCGCAATTCCGAGTATTCTCCAACAAAGCTTTATCTCAGTCGGAAATATCATAATCCAGAGCGTAATTAACGGCTTCGGAGCGGCTGTTATGGCGGGTTATTCCGCGGCGGTAAAGCTCAACAATATGGTTATCACGTCGCTAACAACGCTCGGAAACGGCATATCAAACTTTACCGCGCAAAACCTCGGCGCCGCGAAATTTGACCGCATAAAGTCGGGTTTTCGCGCAGGACTGAAGCTTGTATGGGTGCTTTGCGCGCCAATTGTGCTGCTATATGAGCTTCTCGGACGTCAGCTTGTCGGGATTTTCCTCGAAAGTCCCACGGGAACGGCTCTCGACACGGGATTTCAGTTCCTCGCGATAATCTCGCCGTTCTATTTCGTCGTTGCGACAAAGCTTGTTTCGGACGGTATTCTGCGCGGCGCGGGAATGATGAAGCAGTTTATGACTGCAACGTTCACAGACCTTATTCTGCGCGTTGCGCTTGCAGAAGTCCTCTCGCTGACGCCCCTTGAAACAACGGGAATTTGGATTTCATGGCCGATAGGCTGGGTTATCGCAACGATAATTTCGGTTGTGTTTTACAAAAAAGCAGCTTGGGGACAGACAGATTCCGCAGAAATCCCCGCAGCCGAAAGCAACTGATAAAAATAACGGCGAAAAAGCACTTACGCTCTTTCGCCGCTTTTTTATGCGTTTTCGGTATCGTTCTTTTCAGGCTCTGTACTTTTAACGGTTATTTCTTCCGCTTCATTCCGTTTTTTCGCCGTATAGCCTTTGTGGGGAATTTTGTCGATTATACTCAGGAAAAGGTTCTGGATAACCTTATTATAGTCGATGCTGATATCAAGAATTTTGCTCTCGGACGCGTATCCGCCCGCCATCGACTTGTGTCCGCCGCCCGAACCAACGTTCGCAAGAGCCTCGGATATAATCAATCCCGCGTTCAGCTCCTCAATTTCCGAACGCACGGAAAACTTAAACCCGTCGTCCCTGCGCGTATACACCACGGAAAAATTCACCACGTCGACATTCAGAATAAAATCCGAAATAGTCGCAATAAACGCGTCCGTGCAGTAAAAATTCAGGAACGCAAACGCAACCCCATCGTAAACCTCGATATTCCGCATACTGTCAACGAAAGAATTAAGCTCGTGGTATTCGATTTCACCGGACTGAAAATGCCTGATAAGCCGATTATCCGCTTTCGGGAAGAGATATGAGTAAATATCAACGTCAAGCTGCGTCACGCCGCGCGTAAAGTCGCGCGTATCGCATTTTAAGCCGTATAACAGAGCCGTCGCAACCGAACCCGGCATCTCAATCTTATATTGACGATAATAGTCCGCAATAATCGTCGAGCAGCTCCCGACAATGCGTATATCGCGGTATTTATAGTCGTCAACAACGCAGAATACAGGGTGGTGGTCGATAACCGCAACCTCGTTTCCGATAAGGTCAAGAATATTCGCGTTTCCCTTCTGACTGTCAACCGTGATTATATAATCCTCGGAAGTCATATACTTCAACTCGCTGTCGGCGGTCATATCAATCTGAAACTCCGACACCATATTCGCCGTCATCGCGCGCTCAACGCTTCCGTGATGACAAATTACGGTATTAATCCTGAATTTTCCCAGAAGCACCTGAAGTCCATAAGCGCTCGCAATTGCGTCGGGGTCGGGGAAATTATGAGTCTGAATATAAACGCGGTGGCCTTTAAGCAGGTCGATGAGTTCGCTTAATTTCTGCGACATAAGCGGCTCCTTATAATTACATATTTTTAATACGCTATCTCTATATTATTTTAACATATTTCTTATAATTATTCAACCCCAAAACCCCCATTAATTTTCATAATTTTGCACAAAGCTTTCCGTCAAATTTTATGCAACATAATTACAAAAAGATAAAAGCGTTAAAAAAAGAATTTCCGCAAACAATACTGCCGAAAGGAATGATGAAATGAAAAGACTTATTTCGGCGTTTTTAGCCGCTGTTCTAGCGGGAAAATGCGCGGTCGTGCAGGCGGCGCCTTACTCATATCTCAACGATTACGACAACACAAAGGTCTGCTATGGTGTGGGAAACGACGTTGATTCAACGAACCGTCCGCTCGGCGCAATTCAGGCTCAGAAGCAATACGGCGATATGAACTCGCTTTTTATCGGAGAAGCGGCGAACAAGCGGCTCTGGCTGACGTTTGACGAGGGTTATGAAAACGGTTACACCGAGAAAATACTCGATACTCTCGCTTCAAAGGGCGTTAAAGCAACATTTTTCATCACGCGCGATTACGCTGAGAAAAATCCGGGGCTGATTAAGCGTATGATAAGCGAGGGTCACACCGTCGGAAACCACTCGTACAGCCACCCTTCCCTGCCCGACTGCTCGAACGAGGATTTATACAACGAGCTTATGCTCCTCCACAACTATATCTCGAAGGAATTCGGCTATGATATGTACGTTATGCGCCCGCCCAGAGGCGAGTTCTCTGAGCGTGTTCTCGCATGCGCAAAGGAGCTTGGCTACACAACCGTGCTCTGGAGCTTCGCCTATCGCGATTGGCTCACGGACGACCAGCCCGACCCTGCCGCGGCGTATGAAAAAGTTACCGAAAAAACGCACAACGGCGCGGTTTATCTACTGCACGCAGTATCGAAAACAAACACGGAAATCCTCCCGCGCGTTATCGACTATTGGCGCGAAAACGGCTATACAATCACGCCTATGTAAAAAAAGTGCCTTTCCCGATATATTGGGAAAGGCGACTTATTTTATTCCAAAAATGCCGTAAATATCTCGGCGGTTCGCGCAGACGGTCTTTCAAAACGCTCGGAGTTCACGAAAATTACTTTTGCGCCGTTATAAATCATCGCGGCAAACGCGCTGTCTGCGGCAAGTTCTTCATACGACAGCTTGTTTGAAGCGACAATATAGGCGGGCTGCTCGCCGTTTGCGGGAACATAGCCCTCGGATTTACACAAATTCTCGCCCGAAAGGCTCAGAACAGCGCTCTCAAACGTGTCCGCGCCCGCGAGAGTAAACTTCTCCGTTACATAAACAAAGCTTTCGGTTTTCACTTCCTTTGACGCGTTTTCAAGCCTTGCGCGCGCTCCTTTTCCCATATCAAGCGCTTTTGTGCCGCCTTTCAGCGAATCGGTTTGCTCGTTTCCGTAAAACGCCGCCGATATTTCCTTGTAAAGACCGGCGTATTCTTCGAGATTACACGGCGCTTTCGGCGTGAGGACCTTAATCCCCGCTTGGTTTAACTTGTAAATCTCGCGCTCCGACATCAGCGAAAGCGTGAAAACCGCGTCGGGCTTCAGCTTTATGATAGCGTCAAGGTCGGGATTTTCCGTACTTCCGAGCTTCGGCAAGCCGAGATTTTCCGGATAATCGCAATAATCGCTCACCCCGACAAGGCTCTTCTGAAATCCCGCTTCACAGATAATTTCGGTTACTGCGGGAGAAAGCGAAACCGCCTTTTCAACCGCTTTTTCAAGCCTTACTCCGCAGCTTATCGCGGGAAACGGCGTGTTTTCCTCAATCTCCGTTACCGAAGAAACCGAAATCTCCGAGGGAACGCTCTCCTCGTTTGAACAGCCGCTCAGCAAAACAGCCGCCAGAAGCGCTCCCGAAACGCATTTTTTCAGGTTAAACTTCATAATCAATACTCCAGATTAAGCTCTATTCTGCCTTTGAGCCAGCCCACAAACTGCTTCGCTATTCTCGGAGAACGCCCGCCTCTCCTCGTTGAAAAACGTTCTGCGGCAGTGAAAAGCCGTTCTTCGGGAATATCAATTCCGCTCTCGTCCGCAAGCTGCTTCACGATATCGAGATAAACCTGCTTGTCCGGCCGCATAAACGTAACGAAAAGCCCGAAGCGGTCCGACAGCGACATACTCTCGTCGATTGCGTCCGAACCTGAAATTTCGCGGTCTGCCGCGGTTTCGCGAATAATTTTGCGGCGGTTTGTCGTGGCGTAAATGAGGATATTGTCGGGTCTTGACGAAAGCGAACCGTCAAGCGCCGCTTTAAGCACGCCGAAACGGTCGTCGTTCTCGGCGAACGAAAGGTCGTCGATTGTCACGATAAACTTCATATCAACCTTGCCGAGCAGCTCGAAAAGCTCGGGAAGCGCGTTTATATCGTTCCTCGACACCTCAACCATACGCAGTTCCTTGTACTCGTTGAAAATCGCCTTTACCGTCGAGGATTTGCCCGTACCCCTGTCGCCGTACAGCAGAACGTTCTGCGCAGGCTGATTGTGCAGAAAACAAAGCGTGTTCTCAATGACCTGATTTCGCTGAACCTGATAATTCTTGAGGTCGCAAAGCCTGATACTATCGGTTTTCATAATGGGTTTAAGTTCGCCGTCATACGAGAACGCGCGGTATTTCGCGAAAATTCCCGTTCCGTTCTTCTTCGCAAAATCGAGAAAATATTCCGCGTCATAATCGAACTTTCCGTTATCGTAAGGCGGCATTCCGCGCAGAATTTCATTTTCGGGAAGCGACTCGCGAAGCTGCTCGGACGTAAGCGAAACAAGCTCCTTTATCACGCCGAGGTCGTATTCAATCGCCTTGATAAGCGCCGGAGCGCGCTCGCGCAGGCATCTCTCGATAACGGGAGAATCCGAGTATACAAGCAAATCGTGCAGATACTCGCCGAGCGTCTGTCCGCCCGACAACAGAATGTTCACGATATCCGAGTAATATTCCTCGGCATTTTCACCGTTACAGCAATAAAAATCCGTAAGCAGAACGTCGTCCTTTACGTTAAACGCGCAAAGCGACCTTATTTTTGCCAAATTCATCTCAATTTACCTCTGAAATCAATTCAATCATTCTCTCAAAATCGCCGAGAGTGTTCATCTTTGAAAACTCGTCGCGAAGCCGCGCCGCGCCGTTCATTCCGCGTATATACCAAGCCGCCTGTCTGCGCGCTTCTTTCATTCCCGTGCGCTCGCCCTTATCCTCGACAAGAAGCGTAATGTGCCGCCGCATAACCGCGATTTTTTCCTCAGCAGTCGGTTCGGAACGAGGCTCTTTTCCCTCGAAAAAGTCCCTAATCTGCCCGAAAAGCCAAGGTCTGCCGTAGCTTCCCCTGCCTATCATCACAAGGTCGCAGCCCGTTTTCTCGTACATCTCGGCGCAGTCCGAAACGCTCGCAACATCGCCGCTCCCGATTACAGGGATTTTCACGGCTTCTTTCACCGCTTTTATCACGTTCCAATCGGATTTTCCCGTGTAAAGCTGCGCTCTCGTTCTTGGGTGAACGCAGACCGCCGCAGCGCCGTTTTTTTCGGCGATTTTCGCGATTTCAACCGCGTTTATTCCGTTTTCGTCCCAACCGCTTCTGATTTTCACGGTTACGGGAACGCTCGCCGCAGCAACCGCCGCGCTCACGACCTCGCCGAAAAGCGCGGGGTCTTTCATCAGCGCACTTCCCGAACCGTTGTTCACGATTTTCGGCATCGGGCAGCCCGCGTTAATGTCGATTATATCGGGCTTATACTCCTCCGCAATCTTGACCGCTTTCGCGATAAATTCAGGTTCCGAGCCGAAAAGCTGAACCGCCGCGGGTCTTTCGCCTTTCGTCAGCATAAGCAGCTCGGCGGTTTTCTTGTCGTTATAGCATAGTCCCTTTGCGGAAGCCATTTCTCCCACACAATAAGCCGCTCCGAACTCTTTCGCCATAAGCCGATAAGCCCTGTCGGCAACGCTCGCCATCGGCGCCAAAGCGGCTGTCTTTTCAATCAGAACGCCGCCTATATTCACATATTCCACAAAATCCACCGTTTCATAGCATTATTCTTCAACAATATTTTAGCATATCTTAAACTTTTTTTCAAGAGGTTATTGTATTTTTTTGAAAAATGTGATACAATATAATGAATATATTTTTTACATATTTAGAGAGGTTTCTATGGGGGACATAAAATCAAAATCCAGACGCGTGGGCTTGCTTGACGAGATACGCGGTTTTGCTATAATCTGTATGGTCGTATATCACGCGATGTACGATTTGAAGTACAATTTCGGCGTTGACGTGCCGATTTTCTTCGACGGCTGGTTCAACGTAATCCGCGATATTTTCGCAGGAATGTTCATATTCATATCGGGAACGGTCTGCCGCTTTTCAAGAAACAACGTCAAACGCGGCGCGCAGTGTTTTTTTCTCGGTATGATTATCACGTTTGTCACGCCTTTTTTCAGCGAGGTTCCCATTATGTTCGGAATACTGCACTTTCTCGGTATTTCGATGATGATTTTCGGGCTTTGCGAAAAGATTTTCGACTATATTCCCGCGCTTGTCGGGATTATCGTGTTCTCTTTGCTTTTTGCGCTGACGTGGAACGTTGAGAACGGATTTATCGGTATCGGCGGGCTTTTCGAGTGGCGCTTGCCCCAAAAAGCGTATGAAGTCGGCGTTCTGTTCCCGTTTGGAATACACAGCGCTTCGTTCCAGTCGTCGGACTATTTCCCGCTGCTTCCGTGGCTTTTCCTGTTCCTTGCGGGAAGCAGCTTCGGAATCTGGGCGAAGGACGGCGTTCTTCCGAAATTCTTCTATCCCGTTCACATAAAATGGCTCGCGGCTGTCGGAAGAAACACAATCTGGATTTATCTCCTGCATCAGCCCGTGGTTTATCTCATTTTTTCACTCATTTTCCGCTAATTTCATTAAAATAAGACAAAATGTTCGGACTTGAAAAATCCGCAAATTTATAGTATAATACTGATATAGCTCTGTAATCGGGCTTGCAGTTTTGTTTATCCGGAGGTTTACATATATGAACAATATAATGACTTTGCCCGCCATTTCCCTTCGCGGACTTGTGATATTCCCTTCTATGGTTCTGCATTTCGACGTGGGAAGAGAGCGCTCTGTGGCGGCTCTCAAAGCCGCGGCGGCGGGCGACGGGAAGATATTCCTCGTTGCACAGAAAGACGCGGGCGATACCGAACCGACCGCCGAAAACATCTATAATATCGGCGTTGTCGCTGAAATAAGACAGCTTCTCACCACTCCCGACGGCTCTACAAGAGTGCTTGTCGAGGGTCTTTTCCGCGCGAAAACAATTCGTCCCGTTCCCTGCCGCGATTACCTCAAATACGAGGTAAAGCAGCTCAGGACGCGCGGCGCAGCCATATCCCCGAACACGGAAACCGCCGCAAAACGCGCTCTCAAGGAAACTTTCGATTTGTATGCGTCAATATCGCCTAAAATGCCGCGCGACCTTTATGAAAGCATAATGTCCGAAGAAGATTGCAGCCGGCTTTTCGACAAGGTTGTGTTCAACATTATGCTCAGCGTTGAGGATAAGCAGAAGCTGCTTGAAACAAACGGCACGCTTCAGCGTATCCGTATGCTTATAGCAATGCTTCATGATGAAATCGAGGTTATTCAGGCTGAAATCGAAATTGGCGAGCAGGTTCGCGAACAGGTTGACAAAAATCAGCGCGAATATTACCTCCGCGAACAGCTCAAGGCTATTTCAAGACAGCTCGGCGACTCTGACAGCCCCGCGGAAGAATTTGACGAATATGTTGATAAGATAACGGCGCTCGGACTTCCGAAGGACTCCGAGGAAAAGCTTATCGGCGAGGCGGAAAGGCTCTCGAAGCTGTCGGGTTCGTCGCAGGAAGCCGCCGTTCTCAGGACTTATCTCGATACCGTGCTTTCCGTTCCGTTTAACAAGAAAACAAAGGATAAAACCGATATTAACGCTGCCGCAAAGCAGCTTGATAAGGACCACTACGGTCTTGAAAAGGTCAAGGAGCGTATCCTCGAAACGCTTGCGGTGAGGACGCTTGCGCCCGATGTAAAGGGGCAGATTATCTGTCTTTACGGTCCTCCCGGAGTCGGAAAAACCTCAATCGGCAAGTCAATCGCCAAGGCTCTCGGAAGAAAATACGCGCGAATTTCGCTCGGCGGCGTGCGCGATGAAGCGGAAATTCGCGGTCACAGAAAAACCTATGTCGGAGCTATGCCCGGACGTATTATCGAGGCGCTGCGGCAGGCAAAGACGATAAATCCCGTTATTTTGCTTGATGAAATCGACAAAATGGGCAGTGACTACAAGGGCGACCCGTCCTCCGCAATGCTCGAAGTTCTTGACGCGGAGCAGAATATCGCGTTTGTCGACCACTATATCGAGGTTCCCGTGGATTTGAGCGACGTTCTTTTCATCACCACCGCGAACAGCCTTGATACAATCCCCGCGCCGCTTCTTGACAGAATGGAAATTATCGAGCTTTCAAGCTATACGCGCGAGGAAAAGTTCAATATCGCGAAAAAACACCTTGTTCCCAAGCAGCTTAAAAAGCACGGCGAATCCGCGAAAACGCTCAGAATTACCGACGGCGCGCTTTACGACATCATCGACTGCTACACCAGAGAAGCGGGCGTGAGAAAGCTTGAAAGAAAGATTGCAGACGTTTGCAGAAAAGCCGCGAAATCGCTTGTTTCGGGCGAACAAAAAGTTGTCGTAAACGAGAACAATCTCAAGGATTTCCTCGGCGTTAATAAATATCAGCCCGAAAAACTCGCAGCGCGCGATGAAGTCGGTCTTGTAAACGGGCTTGCGTGGACTTCCGTTGGCGGAACTATGCTTCCGCTTGAAGTTCTCGTGCTTGACGGCACGGGCAAAACCGAGTTTACCGGTTCGCTCGGCGATGTTATGAAAGAATCGGCGAAAATCGCCGTCAGCCTTACACGTTCGCTTGCCGATAAATACGGTATCGACAAGGAATTTTACAAGAACAAAGATATCCACGTCAACGCTCCGGAGGGCGCCGTTCCGAAAGACGGACCTTCAGCGGGCGTTACGCTCACAACCGCGCTTGTTTCCGCGCTTTCCGGCACTCCCGTCCGCAGAGATGTCGCAATGACGGGCGAAATCACGCTCCGCGGCAAGGTTCTCCCTATCGGCGGTCTGAAAGAAAAGACAATGGCGGCTTATCGCGCGGGAATTACAACCGTTTGTATTCCCAAGGACAATGTTCCCGATATCGAGGAAATTGACGAAAAGGTTAAGGAGAACATCAAATTTGTTCCCGCAGAGGATATTTCAACCGTTCTTGATACCGCGCTTGTGCTTCCGAATTGCTCTGTTAACGGCAAATCCGAGAAGGAGCTTCCTAAAAAGCGCGTTGAAAAGCCCGTTACAAAGAAAAAACCTGTTCTGAACGCATAAACTCAGCCGCGCAGACCCATCACGAATCCTCTGCGCGGCTTCTTCACGGAGGAAATTATGACGGTAAGAGAAATAAAAGCAGAGGATTTTGACGGTCTTATGCGGCTTTATACGCAGCTTCACGGCAATCCCATTCCCGAAAACACGCCCTCGCTCGCGAAGCTTTGGAACGATATTTTAAGCGACGAAAATCATCACATTATCGTCGCGGTTGAGGACGGAAAAATCGTTTCAAGCTGCGTTTGCGTTATCGTTCCGAATTTAACCCACTCTCAGCGCCCCTACGCGCTTATCGAGAATGTTGTTACCGATGAAAATTACCGAAAAAAGGGACTTGCGACAGCCTGCCTTGATTATGCAAAAGCGCTTTCCGAAAAGGAATACTGCTACAAAATGATGCTGCTCACAGGCTCAAAGGAAGAAGCGACGCTCAATTTTTACCGCAAAGCGGGTTATAACAGCGCCGACAAAACCGCCTTTATTCAATGGCTTAATCCCTGAAAAGGAGATTTTTATGAATTTCAACAACGCAGAATTTGCCGCCGCTTTCGGCAGCTTTTCGCAGCTTCCGCCGCCCGAACGCGTCGAAATTGCATTTTCGGGACGCTCGAATGTCGGGAAATCCTCGCTTATCAACAAGCTGTTTAACAGGAAAAATCTCGCGCGAGTGTCCGCCGTTCCCGGCAAAACCGCAACTATAAACTTTTACAAGGCAGACGGTATCTTCATCGTGGATTTGCCCGGATACGGCTATGCAAAGGTCGCGAAATCCGAGAAAAAGCGCTGGAACGAGCTTATCGGCGGCTATCTTTCGGCTGAGCGCGAGCTTGCGCTTGTCGTGCAGCTTATCGACTTCCGTCACCCGCCGACAGCCGACGATATTCAGATGATAAACGCGCTTATTGACGGGCAAATTCCGTTTCTCATCGCGCTTACAAAAGCGGACAAGCTCTCGAAAAATCAGCGCGCGCAGCGCCGCGAAGCGCTTAAAACCGAGCTTCCCTGCGCCGACGACCTCACAATCATCGAGTTTTCCTCGGAAACGGGCGAAGGTATCGAGGAACTGAGGACGATTATCGATGAAATTTCATCGGAAGAATAGAGGCAACACCGCACAATTAACGGCTTCGCCTTTTTCACTCACTTGATATTTTTCCGTCCTATTGCACCAAATCTCCTTGAAATACACCAAGTATTCCTGCGTCGATTCAGCACAATTTGACGAAAAAATCTCGGCGTGATTGAACGAAAATAATTATGCAGTGTTGCCTAAAAAAAGCGCAGCCTGTTCTGTCAGACTGCGCTTTTTTTATTCAAGACCCTTAATCGCGTTAATCGTAAGCTCATAGTCGCTTTTCAGCTTCTCAAGCATTTCCGGCGTCGTTTCATTCTTGCCGCCGCGAAGCGCTTCCGTTACCTCAACCGCCGACTCGTAAAGCTTGTCAAGCCCAAGGTTAAGGCAAACTCCTTTCAGCGTGTGAGCAGCGCAAAAAGCATTTTCCTTCTCTCCCGCTTCAAGATATCTTGTAATATCCGAATAACTCTTGTCGTCAACGAACTTTTTCAGGAATTTTTCAATAAGCTTTTCGCTGCTGAGCCGCTCCAGAACGTTTTCATATTTCCCGTCCATAAGCTCATAACATTCTTTTACAGTCATATTTTCCCTCCGCATGTTACTTTTTCTTCGGCTTTTCGTCTATATCGACAATTCTTCCAAGAGCGCCTATGTATCTCGGCGGATTATCGTTCGACCAGAGCGACCGCGCAATTATCTTGTACAACCGCGTTTCTCCCTTATATGTAATCTGATGAATAAGCGGCGTTATATCGGGATTTTCGGGAGTTGTTTCGTGCAGACGTTCAATAAGCTCCGCGCGATATTCACCGAGAAAATCATTCTCTTTCTGATGCGGATAAATAACCTTGCTGTTAACGCCAATGAACTTCTCGCCGTAAGAAGAGAGCTTTATCGTTCCGAAAAGCGCGTCGTATTCAAACTGAATTTCCTCGATATCGTTTGTAAAGAACATTCTTTTGGCGTGCTCGGCTTCAAGCAGGCGCACACGATATGCGGAATTGTCGGACATTCTGTCCTCAATTATCTCGTCGGTAATTCTCGCCATCATAAACCTGTCGATTTCGCCCTTTTCATCAAGAGCAAGCTCCAGCCCGATATTTCCGCCGACATTTTTCAGGCATTTCAGCAAAATCGGGTTAAACGCTCCGCACTGACCCTCGAATATCATTTCCATAGCCTTTTCGTGCGAAAACGCCTTTTTATAGCAGCGCTCGCTTGTAAGCGCGTCATAAACGTCCGCAAGAGATACAACCTGCGCGGCAATCGGTATTTCCTCGCCTTTCAGTCCGTCGGGATATCCCCGTCCGTCGTATCTTTCGTGATGCCAGCGGCATATCTGATATGCAAGATGAACAAGCCCGTTTTCCTGATACGCAGGCATATCCTTGAGCATATTCGCACCCGCCGCGGCGTGCGTTTTCATAATCTCAAACTCCTCCGGAGTGAGTTTTCCGGGCTTATTGAGGATTTTATCGTCAATCGTGATTTTTCCGATATCGTGAAGAGCCGATGCCGTGCAAATCTGGAGAATTTCGCTGTCGGAAATAGGATAATCGTTGCTTATCCGAACGAGATTCTGAAGCAGAAGCCGCGTTATTGTTTGGATATGATGAACGTGCATTCCGCTCTCGCCGTTTCTGAATTCAACGATATGTCCAAGAATGTTTATCATCGTGCGGCTGTCGTTCTGCTTTGCGTAAACCTGCTCCTCGACGATATCAAGCAGACGCTTCTGCTTATTGTACAAACGAAGCGTATTGTCAATTCTGCGGTGAATAAGATAGCTCTGATAAGGACGGCGGATATAGTCGGTCGCGCCGAGGTCGTACGCTTTCTTCACATAGGAATAATAACCCTCTGCGGAAATCATTATTACGGGAATATACTTAATCCAGCCGTAACGGTTCATCTTATCGAGAACTTGAAATCCGTCCATAACGGGCATTACAATATCAAGCAGCACAAGGTCGATATCGTGCTCGTGTTCTTTCATAACAGCGATTGCTTCCTCGCCGTTTTCCGCCTGAAGAGTATCATAATCGTCATTCAGCATCTCCGACAGCATTTCACGGTTCAGCATAGAATCGTCTACAATAAGTATCACAGAGCGTTTCTTCCGATTTTCAGCACTCATTTTATCCTCCCAAGACCATTCCCGGTATTATTCATTTACCTTATTATACACCATTTGTCAAGTATTGTCAATAAGTATTCCGCGGATAATTTCGTTTTTTGACCGAACGGTCAATCTTTACTTTTTCTTCCAAGGTTTCTCGCCCGAAAGCCAGCCTTTGCTCTCCCAGTACTCCTTTTCCGCAGGAGAAGCGCCCCAGTTTTTCTTTTGCAAAACCCCGAACATAGAGAACATAAAGCGCGTTTTTACGCCGACTTTCACGGGTTTTTCCTGCGACAGCTTTTTTCCGAGCTTTTTCATATCCCTTGTTATCTTCGACTTCTTGTTCGCGGGCATTGCGTCCCAGCTTCTTGCGTGAACGTTCTGACCATACGTCACAACCTGCGGTATTCCCCAGTTTGAGAGGCAGTTTGCGGCGAGTTTCGCCGCTTTTCCCGCGCCCGTGCCGGCAGCCGTCGATATTACAACCGCACGCTTTGAGAACATCTCTTCCTGCGGTCTGTGAGATAGCCAATATGTATAGAAAAGGTCGATAAACGCTTTCATCGGCGCGCTCGGCATCATACAATAATTAGGCGTTGTAAGTATTATCAAATCCGCCCAAATCATCGCTTCGTGAAGCGCTTTCTTTTCCTCCCAGAACGGACAAAGCTCCCTTCCCTCAAGACATTTGCAGCAGCCAAGACAGAACTTGTTAAGTTCCCGCGGAAGAAAAAATTCGCGCACTTCCTTTTCGCAATCTATCGCATTAACCAGAACATTCGCCGTGTTCCAAGTGTTTCCCTTGTGATTTTGACCGTGAATCATTACTATTTTCATTAAAACTTCTCCTTCGCACCAACGGAATTATACCACATTTCTCCAAATAAGTCAATATCGCAATCTGCATTTATACACAACATAGAGCCGTTTTTTTTAGCATTTTGCACAATTATGTTAAATCAGCCTGATAAATACGCTTTTTTCCTTGCTTTTACTCCGAAAATATTGTATAATAATATATGTCTATATAAAAAAACATCTACGTCTAAACAGGAGTGCGGATATGAACATACAAATTCAGTCGTTCGGACTGCTTATTCTTGCGCTGTTATATGTTTTCTATAAAAGCAACAGAACCTTACAGCTATATTCCGAAAAGGTTTTTCGCAGAACGCTTTATATTTCGATTATAAGCCTTTCGCTTGATATCGTTTCAATTGTCGGCATAAGTTTTTCGGACGCGCTTCCGAATTTTATCGTTATTTCAATATGCAAACTGTACATAATGTCGATTTTGTGGGAAATGGTTTCCGTGCTGTGCTACGTCCTGACAGACCTTTTCAGCGAGAAAAAGCACGCTCGCATATCGAAAATAATCTCGGCCGTCGTGCTTGCGGAGAGCGTTATCGTCGCATTTTTGCCTATTCACGTCTTTCACGAGGGAACGGTTGTCTACACCTACGGCGCGTCTGTCGTCACGGTATACGCTTTCTCGATAATCTACATAATCTGCATAATCGGCGCAATTTTCGCGTTCCGCAGAAAAATCAACCAGCGCAGACGTTTCGCAGTCGGAATGTGGATGACGCTTTGGATTGCCGCGGCTATTACGCAATACCTCAACAACAGCCTGCTGATTGTCGGATTTGCCTCGGTTATAGGTATGCTGATAATGTTCGTCGTGATGGAAAATCCCGAATCAAATCTCGACCGCAGGACGGGCTGCTTTAACTCGTACGCGCTCTCAGAATACTCCCGCAGGCTGTTTGAACGGAAAAAGCCATTTGCGCTCCTTGAAATCCGCGACAAGGGCGCAGACGAGCAGGACGAAGAAGATATTTCCGAATTTCCGCTTCAAAGCACGGCTTCCCTTGCCGCCGCAAACCATGAGCTTTTCGTTTTCAGGAACGTAAACGGCCTCATTATTATCTCGGAAAACGCAGAACTTCTCCGAAACGTCAGCGACAGGCTTGTTGTCGAAGCCAACAATCAATGTAAAAACTGTAAAGGACATTTTGCGGTTCTTGTGAAAAACGGCGAATATTTCAGCAATATGAGCGAACTTACGCGTTTTCTCGCCTTCGTCAGCGGAAGCTATGCGGAAACCGACAATATGCTTCATATCGCCGATGAAAACACAATCAAGAAGTACCGCGAACGCGCTGTTATCGAGCAGGAAATCACAGACGCGCTTGACGAGGACAGAGTTGAAGTGTATTTGCAGCCGATTTACTCGAACACCGAGAAAAAGTTCACATCAGCGGAGGCGCTTGTGCGTATCCGCCAAAAAGACGACAGCCTCCTTTCTCCGGGAGTTTTCATTCCTTTCGCCGAGGACAGCGGGCTTATTATCAGGCTTGGCGAGCGCGTTTTTGAGAAGGTCTGCGAGTTTCTGAAATCAATCGACGCGGAAAAACTCGGCGTTCACTACATCGAGGTAAATCTTTCCGTTGTACAGTGCGAAATGGACGACCTTGCGTACAGGCTTATTTCGATTATCGAGAAATATAACGTCAACCCAAATCTCATTAACCTTGAAATCACGGAAACCGCTTCCGTCACCTCGCAGTCCGTTCTGCTGAAAAATATGGAGAAGCTGATTGACTACGGTTTCACGTTCTCGCTCGACGATTTCGGAAAAGGTCAGTCAAATCTGATGTATGTCGTGGAAATGCCCGTTTCGATTATCAAGCTGGATTACGATATGTCAAAAGCGTTCTTCAGCTCGCCGAAAGCGAAGCAGGTTGTGCGCGCGGTCGTTTCTATGGCTCACGGAATGAATTTGAAGCTTGTCGCCGAGGGTATCGAAACCAAAGAAGAAATCGACGGAATGAACAAGGAAAACATCGACTATATCCAAGGATTTTACTACTCAAAGCCGCTTCCTATGCAGGAATTCGTTTCGTTTATCAGCAAATAAAACAGCGCCGCAAAGTTTTCGCTTTGCGGCGTTTTTCTCAATAATTCAAAAGAAATTCAACCCATTCATCATAAACCGCACGTTTTGATTTCCCGAAGCAATCTTCATAATTCTGCGATTTAATAAGTTCCAAAACCTTTTCCCAGCCGTAGGTTTTTTCGAGATATTCGATATAAGTATGCGCGAAAATATACCCGCCGCAGTTTGAAAACTCAATCGGATTTCCCGTGCAGGTCTGCTCAAACGTGGGAATATAGCTTGAATTGAGTATATCACGGTTAAACGGCTCGCCGTTGCTCAGATAAAGCGCCATACCCTCGGTGAGCCAAAGCTCGACCCTGCTGTTTATCACGCTCACATAAGCGTGTACGATTTCGTGAAGCACAGCGTATTTGTTGTTGTCGTAATCGTGAACTTTTCCGGGATTTGCGGGCGATGTGAGAATAACGTTCGTTCCGATATTGTCGCCGATGTACCAGTCAAGTCCCAGAAGCGGCGCTATCAAGCCGTATTTTTTCGTCTGCATCGTGCTTTGATTATCGTAAATATAGACGTTTATGTCCTGTTTTTCCGTGAAACCAAGCTTCTCGGCAATCGCCGCCGTTTCTCCGTCAGCGTACTCGAAAACGTCCCTCGCCGCGGCTTCCTCTGTTTCGTAATAAACGTTAATCCAGCTGCCCGAAAACTGCTTCATACCGACGGTTTTAAGGCTGAACACGGGTATAAAATTCACGAAAGCCGCAAGCGCGAGAAATATCGCAATGCCGATTACAATTCGCAGCGCAATCTTTTTCTTCTTTGTCAGCGCCATTTCAGCCCTGCTTCCTCATCGTAAGCGAAATTCTTCCGCGCTTGAGGTCAACGTCAAGCACCCTCACCTTCACGACGTCGTTCACCTTGACAACCTCGAACGGGTTCTTTACAAACCTGTCGGCAAGCTGCGAAATATGCACAAGTCCGTCCTCGTGAACGCCGATATCGACGAACGCGCCGTAATCCACGACATTCCGCACCGTTCCCATAAGCTCCATTCCCGGTTTCAGGTCCTTCAGCTCCATAACGTCGCCGCTTCTCATCAAAGGCGGCGGAAGCTCGTCGCGCGGGTCGCGCCCCGGCTTTTCAAGCTCCTTTGCGATATCTTCAAGCGTGGGAAGTCCCGTTCCCGTTTCCTCGGCGATACCGCGCAGCTTCACCGTTTTCAGCTTCTCGCGGATTATCTCGGATTTTCCGAGTTCTTCGGGAGAAATTCCGCTTTTTTCCATAAGAATTTTCGCCGCGCCGTAGCTTTCGGGGTGTATTCCCGTGTTATCAAGCGGATTTTTGCCGCCGGAAACGCGCAGAAATCCAGCGCACTGCTCATACGCTTTCGCGCCGAGCTTCTTTACTTTCAAAAGCTGCTTTCTGTCGGTAAACTCGCCGTTTTCCTCGCGATAAGCCACGATATTCTTCGCAACCGCCGAATTTACTCCCGAAATATACGATAAAAGCGAATAAGAAGCCGTGTTCAAGTCAACGCCGACAGAGTTTACGCAGTCCTCGACAACGCCTTTCAGCGCGTCGTCAAGCCTTGCCTTTGGCATATCGTGCTGATACTGCCCGACGCCGATTGCTTTCGGGTCGATTTTAACAAGCTCCGCGAGCGGGTCCTGAAGTCTGCGTGCAATCGAAACCGCGCTTCTGAGCGAAACGTCGTACTCCGGAAACTCCTCCGCCGCAAGCTTCGACGCAGAATAAACCGAAGCTCCTGCTTCCGAAACCACCATATACTGAACTTTTCGTGAAATTGACTGCAAAAGTCCCGCCGTAAACTGCTCCGTTTCACGGGAAGCCGTGCCGTTTCCGATTGCTATTGTCGTGACGTGATGCTTCTCAATCATTGAAGAAAGCACTTTTTTCGCGGTTTCAGCCTCGTTTTTCGAGCGTGTGAGATACACAATCGCCGTGTCGAGAACCTTTCCCGTGTTATCCACAACCGCGCATTTACAGCCGTGCGCGTATCCGGGGTCAAGTCCGAGCGTTACGGTATTCTTCACGGGCGGCGCCATTATAAGCTGCCTTAAATTCGACGCAAACACCTTAATCGCGCCCTCAGCCGCAGCCGCCGTAAGCTCCGCGCGCACCTCGCGTTCGATTGACGGGAAAATCAGGCGCTTGTAGCTGTCCTCGCAGGCGCTTTTCACGAGCGCGCCGCAAAGGCTCGCGTTCTTCACAAGCTCCTTTACGCACATTTTCTCGCCAACGCCCTCGGAAAGGCTCACCGAAACTTTCAGCGCGCCCTCTTTCTCTCCCCTGTCAAGCGCGAGAACGCGATGTCCCGCGATTTTCCCGACAGGCTCGGAATACTCGAAATAATTCTTATACACCTCGTCCGCTTCCTCTGAAACGGCGCTCGACGAGATTATTCCCACGGCGAAAATCTCCTCGCGGAGCTTTTTACGCAGCTCCGCGTTGTCCGACAAATCCTCCGCGATTATATCCATTGCGCCTGCAATCGCCTCATCAGCCGAATTAACGACCTTTTCCGCGTCAACAAACGCCTCCGCTTCCTTTTCGGGAACGACAGCCGTGTTTTGCTCAAGAATAATCTCCGCAAGCGGCTCAAGCCCCTTTTCGCGTGCAACCGAGCCGCGCGTCTTGCGCTTGGGCTTGTACGGACGGTAAATATCCTCGACTTCAACGAGCGTTTCCGCGTTATTAATAGCCGCTGCAAGCTCCTCGGTCATCTTTCCCTGCTCCGAAATCGACGAGGAAATCTCCTCTTTGCGCTTTTCCAGATTACGCAGATATGTAAGCCTGTCCGAAAGCTCGCGCAGAACGGTATCGTCAAGCGAACCCGTCTGTTCCTTTCTGTATCGCGCGATAAACGGTATAGTCTTATCGTCGTCAATCAGCGCGACGGTATTGTCAACCTGCTCGCGGCGGAGCTTAAACTCTTTCGCAAGTTTTTCGTTAATATCCATATTTCTCTCCTGTGGTTTATTTGTCACAAATTATATTGTACCATTTTTTTGCCAAAAAAGCAAGTGCTTTAACAAACAAAATCTCTCCAAAAAGCAGAGTTTTTGCCTTAATTTTTCATAGATTAAGCAATTAAAAAAGGCGCGGAAAGTGTTTTTACACGATTCGTGACTTTATTATCACAAGACGATGAGAGCAGGCGTTGTGATTGCGCTTATTCTCGCGCTTTTCCCGCACGAGGAATTTACGGCGAACCGATACGCTTGTTATGGTGCTTTAATCGGACTTTTGCTCCTTTTTCACGGGAACAAAAAGCTCGCGCAAGCCGAACGCTATCAAAAATAACGCGAAAAGCTTTCTCAAAAGCTCGTTTGCGATTAAACCCGAACCGAATGTCCCGATAACAGCGCCGATTATCCCGCCGAACAGCATCTTTTTCACAATATCTTTGTTTACGAGATGATTTTTCAGGTGTAGAATAAGCGCAATCAGCGCTATCGGAAGAAAAAACAGCACGTTTATACCCTGCGCGGCTTTTTGTTCAACATTCGCAAAAAGCGTGAGCCACACAACAAGTATAAACCCGCCGCCAAGCCCCATTGACGCCAAAACTCCCGTCGCAAAACCGATTATCGCTTCAATCATACAAACAAAATCCTCACGGCAGCCGCTATTATCACAGCGCCGAACAGCCTTTTCAACAATACCGAATTTATCTTCTTCAGAAAAAACGAGCCGCACAGCGCGCCCGCTATGCCGTATGGAATGTACTTCCACGCCACCGCAAAGTCAAGATTGCCCGAAAATCCGTAAAAAACTGCGGTCACAAGGCTCAGCACGAATATCAGAGCCACGGACGACGCGTGAGCTTCGTTCGGCTCGCAGCCCTCTTTCTCCAGGACAGGCACCGCAAGCACTCCACCGCCGCTTCCGAAAAAACCGTTCAGAAACCCGCAGAGCGTTCCTTTGAGAAACCTTTTCATTTCATCACCTCTGTTTTATTCTGTTCAAATGTCGTTTTTTTATTCCGCAGGACGACTTTTCGCGAAAAATTGCAAATTATCGTTGACAGAAACGCTCTTTTGTGGTAAAATAATAAAGTATATAAAATATCTGACAAAGAGAGAGGGTTTTTATAATGATTTTATCCGGTTCGGATATAATTGTCGAATGCCTTTTGGAAGAAGGCGCGAATACCGTTTTCGGTTATCCCGGAGGCGCTGTCCTCAATATCTACGACAGCCTTTACAAGTACAGCGACAAAATCCGCCATATCATCACTTCACACGAACAGGGAGCCTGTCACGCGGCTGACGGATTTGCGAGGGCTACCGGCAAAACCGGCGTTGTTATCGCGACTTCGGGTCCCGGCGCAACAAACCTTACTACAGGTCTTGCCACCGCTTATATGGACTCAATCCCGCTTGTCGCTATAACGGGCAACGTTTCGTGCAGTCTGCTCGGTCTGGACAGCTTTCAGGAGGTTGACATCACAGGCGTTACTATGCCCATAACAAAGCACAATTTCATTGTTAAGGACGTAAAAGAACTTGCTTCTACCCTGCATCTCGCGTTCAAAATCGCGGGAAGCGGCAGAAAAGGTCCTGTTCTTGTCGATATTCCGAAGGATATCACCGCCGCAAAAACGGAATATTCGCCGCTCGGAAAGTCAGTTCCCGATGTTTTTGACGATATCTGCGAAAGCGATATCGAAAAGGCGGCGAAGCTTATATGCGAGTGTGAACGTCCCTATATTTATGCGGGCGGCGGAGTTATCTCGGCTGAAGCCGAGGAAGAACTCGCGAAACTTGCAGAGCTTTGCGACGCGCCCGTTTCCTGCTCGCTTATGGGTCAGGGCGCGTTCAATCAGCGCGACAGACGTTATATCGGTATGCTCGGAATGCACGGCACGGTTAAGTCTGCCGCAGCGCTCAACGCCTGCGACCTGTTTATCGGCATCGGAACGCGTTTCTCCGACAGAGTTATCGGCGACGCGTCAGTTTTCGGCAAAAACGCAAAGATTATTCACATCGACATAGACCCTGCGGAATTCAACAAAAACGTTGAGGTTTACGCAACGGTTGCGGGCGACGTTAAGGCGGCTCTCAATGCGCTTTGCGATAAGATTTCCCCGAAGAAAAACGCGTGGACGGAGGAATTTCTCGCGGCTGATTTCGGTGAGCCTGTTCAGCACGGCACGGACGAGTTTCCCGTAACCGCGCAGGCTGTTATCGAGAAGCTTGACGAGCTTACGGACGGAAACGCCGTTATCTCAACCGAAGTCGGTCAAAATCAGATGTGGGCGGCGCAGTATTACCACTATAAAAACGCGCGCAGCTTCATTTCTTCCGGCGGTCTGGGTACTATGGGATTCGGGCTTGGCGCGGCTCTCGGCGCAAAGGTCGGCTGTCCCGAAAAAACCGTTGTCAACATCGCGGGCGACGGAAGCTTCGCTATGAACCTCAACGAGCTTATCACCGCTTACGCGCATAATATTCCCATAATCGAGCTTGTTATCAACAACAGCGTTCTCGGTATGGTTCGGCAGTGGCAAAGGCTTTTCTACAACAAGCACTTCTCCCAGACAACTCTCGATAACCGTCACATCGACTACAAAAAACTCGGCGAAGCCTTCGGTATCGAAACGCTTGTTATCGCGAAAAACGAGGATATCGAGCCTGTTCTCAGAAAAGCGCTCGAGATATCTAAGACGAAGCCTTGTATGGTTGAAGTGAGAATTGACCGCGATTTGAACGTTCTGCCGATGATTCCCGCGGGAAAGCCCGTGGTTAACCCCATTACTGAAATTGACTTGGAGGCGTGATTATGCAGGAACAGGAATATGTACTTTCAGTTAAGGTGAACAACAACAACGGCGTGCTTCTGCGCGTTTCGGGTCTTTTCAGCAGGCGCTGCTTTAACATCAAGAGCCTCAACGCCGCGGAAACCGAAGAACCGAACGTTTCCCGCCTCACAATCGTTGTAGAGGGCAATATCAAGGTTCTTAACCAGATTAAAAATCAGCTTCTCAAGCTCTATGACGTTCACGAGGTTAGAATTCTCAGCGACGCCGTTACCCGCGAACATATTCTCATCAGAGCCGGAAGAAACAGCGAGGACAGGCACAAGCTTATCGAAATCGCAAACCTTTACCGCGCAAAGCCCGTTGACGTCGGCAAAGAATCGATTATGTTCGAACTTACGGGAGAACCCGCTAAACTTGACAGCTTTATCGACCTCATAAAGCCGTTCGGAATCATAAAAATGGTTCGCTCAGGCATCACGGCGCTTGAAAGAGATTGACAAAAACAAAGGCTATGCGCTTTGCATAGCCTTTTGTATTATTTTTTCGCGGTCTGAAGATTTTTCAGCATCTTCTCAATCGTTGCGCTCATCGCGTTAAGTTCGCTTTTGTCAATGCCCTTTAAAATCGCACGCTCGGCTTTCTTTATCGTTGAAACCACCTTTGAATACAGCTTTTTTCCTTCCTCCGTAATCGAAACGTGCGTTTCACGCATATCGCCGCCCTTTTTCTCGCGGAACACAATCCCGTCGCGTTCCATATTCCTGAGCGTAATGCTGATTGTCGGCGCTTTCAGACCGGTCATCTCCGACAGTTCAAGCTGCGTAAGACTTTCATTCTCCATAAGCGGACGAAGAATATACCTGTACGAATACCTCATACCGATTTTTTCCATAACGGAATTCAAGTATTCCCCGTAAAGATAACCCGCCTCGTTAAAATCTTGAAAAACGCTGTTTCCACCATGTACAATAAAATAGTTGTCCGTAGCTTTCATATTCAATTACACCAACCTTTTCACAATACCATCCAAAGCTCAGCAAACGCACGCGCAATCCTGCGTTTTCAATTACCTAATTACATTATATCGCTTCTCGCGAAAATGTCAAGCAATTTTTCTCAAAAAACAGTATTTTTAGTTATTTTTGTTAATTATCATAAATAATTATCACTATAAACTATTTTCACCAAACGCAAAGGTCTTGACAAAATGAAAAAAATCATATAAAATTATGATTAAGCGATGAAAAAACCGCTTATTTACAAAGTTTTCCGTAATAATTAATCAAAGCAAAAACAAAAATTCCGATATGGTAAAAAAGACGAAAAAGAGGTTATTTTATATGATTGAAGAAATTCTTTCAAAAAAAGACTGCGCTGATTGCAGAGTTTGCTGTGGGTTTGTCGAGAGCGATAAGTGGGAAATTCCGCTTATTTTCGCCGAAAACAAGGAAAAAATCGAGAAAAAGCTCGGAGTTTCCCTTGAAAAAAGAGGAGAGGAATACGTATTTCCTATGAAATTTGACGGGGAAAAGATTGTCTTTTGCCCCGCCGCTTCCGAAAACGGCTGCACTCTCGGCGAGCTGAAGCCGCTTGACTGCGCGTTCTGGCCGTTTCGCGTCAATTCGCTCGGGAATTTCCGCGTTATCACGGTTTCTCCCGTCTGCGAAAGCGTTTCTTCCCTCCCGCTCAAAACGCTCTGCGGGTTTATACGCAAAAACGGCTTCGCGGAAAAGCTTTTCGCCGCCGCTAAACAACACCCCGATATCATTAAACCTTATCTCAGCGGCTATCCCATTCTCGCCGTTGAAGAATAACGCTTTTTTCACGGTTTGCCCTAATTTTCCTTGACAAAATATGCGAAAAATGTTATAATTTATATGTACGTCAATTATCGAAATGAAAGGATTTTACAATGAAAATAAAGTGCGTTAAGGGAACTCGCGACTATCTCCCCGAAGAAGCCGAGCTTCGCCGCAATATTCAGAATACAATCGTTGATATTTACAGGAAAAACGGGTTTTCTCAGATTATGACGCCCGCCGTTGAGGATATCGAGAACCTCGACAAGAGCGACGGCGGCGATAATCTAAACCTCATATTCAAGATTTTAAAGCGCGGCGATAAGCTCACAAGCGCTCTCGAAAAGGGCGGAGAACTCTGCGATATGGGACTTCGCTATGACCTCACGCTTCCGCTTACAAGATATTTCGCGGCAAACCGCCAGAACCTCACAACGCCTTTCAAGGCAATCCAGACCGACAAGGTTTATCGCGCGGAAAATCCGCAGAAGGGTCGCCTGCGCGAATTTATGCAGTGCGATATCGACGTTATCGGCGACGCTTCGCCCGAATGTGAAATCGAGCTGATTGCCGTTACGGCAAAGGCGCTTATGGCTCTCGAAATCGGCGAATTTACCGTGCGCGTAAACGACAGAACGGTTCTTAACGCGCTTCTCGCAAGCTGCGGCTTCTCCGCCGAGCAGCTTCCCTCCGTCTGCGTTAGCTTCGACAAGCTTGATAAAATCGGCGCAGAGGGCGTTGTCGCGGAACTCACCGAAAAAGGCTACGACAAGTCTTGCGTGGACAAGTTCGCCGAAATTCTTTCGCTTTTACCGCTTGATATCGACAAGGTTCGCGAGATTGTCGGCGAGGAGGCAACGGCGCGACTTTCCGGAATTATCGCCGCAAGCAAGACTATCGCCGACGGAAAATACGGCGTTGAATTCGACATTTCTCTCGTTCGCGGTCAGGGTTATTACACGGGAACCGTTTTCGAGGTAAGAAGCGAGAATTTTGGCAGCTCGGTTGCGGGCGGCGGCAGATACGACAAGCTTATCGGGAAATTTATCGGCGAGGAAATCCCCGCGTGCGGCTTTTCAATAGGCTTTGAGCGCATTTTCAGCATACTCTCGGATATGAAGCGCAAGGCTTCCGTTAACGAAAAAATCGCCGTGCTTTACGAGGATAATTTCCTTGACGCATACAAAAAAGCCGAGGAACTGCGCGAAAACTATGATGTTTCGCTCTTCAAAAAGCCCAAGAAAATGAAGAGCTTTCTGGACAGGCTTCAGGCGGGCGGTTTCGTTGGCTTCGCCTATGAGGACGGGACAATCAGACATTTCTGACAAGCGGAGGATTTTATGCAAAAAGCATTAATTTTATGCAAAGCTTATTCAGACGGTGAAAATATTTCGGGCGACGGAATTTATACCGCCGCCGCCCTTTCAAAGCTCGGCGTTTCAACTTCCGCCGCGGCAAAAATCAGCGCGCAAAACAGCGCCGTTATCCGCGAATTTTTGCAGAAAAACGGCGTTGACGACAGCCTGATAATCGATAATGAAAATGATGATTTCGCGTTTTCCTGCGAAGATTTTGACGCGGTTTTTATCACGGGCGAATTTATTCTTACGGATAAAAAGTCGTTTTCCCTTGCAAAAAAACTTTGCGAGGAATGTAAAAAGCTTGAAATTCCCGTTGTTTTCGACCCCGGAAAATTTACGGGCGCTGAAAATACCGATATTATAAACGATTTGGCTGTAAGCGCGGAGGTTTTCGTTCCTGCGGCGGACGACGCAAAGGCGCTTTGCGGGCTGTCCGAACCGGAGGAAATCGCGGATAAATACATATCTCTCGGCGTAAACAAAATTGTCGTTACGCTCGGAAAAGCCGGCGCGTTCTACAAAAGCCACGTTGAAAACGGCGCGGCGCCTACGTTCAGAGCGGATAAAGTCGTTGATTTGACGGGCGCGGGCGACGCGTTCGACGCGGGGCTGATAAGCGGAGTTATCGAAAAAATACCGCTCGGAGAGGCTGTCGTCCGCGCAAACGCCTGCGGCTGCTGTGCAATTCAGCACAGCGGCTTCCGCTTCCCATCTATGCAGGAGCTTCGCGAATATATGCTCACGCACAGATTTGTTGTCGACGGCTGCAAGGATTACTGATATGACGCTTTATGTAACCGACCTCGACGGCACGCTTCTGAAAAATGACGCTTCTGTTTCGGAATATACGGTAAAAACGCTTAATTCGCTTATCGAAAACGGCGTTCTGTTTACATATGCGACCGCGCGCTCTTTTTCAAGCGCTCTGCCTCTAATCAAACGGCTCAATATCGAATGCCCCGCTGTAACGTTCAACGGGGTTTTCGTGATTAATCCCGGAACGGGCGAGCGCGTAATCGAGAATGTCTTTACAAAAAAAGCGCTCATAAATGCAAAGAATTTTTTGCGTGATAATGATTTTGCGCCGCTTGTTTACTCGTATATCGACGGAAAAGAACGCGTTTCTTATCTCGTTGAAAAAATTGACTGCGTGAGAAGTTATCTCAATCAGCGAAAGGGCGATAAACGGTTTCGTGAAGCCAAAGATTTTGACGAACTTTTCGAGGGAAACGTATTTTACATCACGGTTCTCAACACCGAAAAAGCCGAAACTCTCGACAATTTCTTTACCCGCGAAAACGGCTTTGCCCACAACTTCCAGCCGGATACCTACGACAGCACGACTTGGTACGAAATTTACGATAAAAATGCGGGTAAGGCTTCCGCGGCGCTTCAGGTTAAGGCGCTTCTCGGCGCTGACAAAATGATTTGTTTCGGAGATAACAAGAACGATATCTCAATGCTTCAAGCAGCGGATCTAGGCGTTGCCGTGCAAAATGCTTTTGACGAACTGAAAAAATGCGCGGATTTGATTATCGAGAACAACGAAAGCGACGCCGTTGCAAGGTTTATCGAAAGGCGCGAAACCGACATCACAAACCGCTTCGCAAACGCGGTTGATAGGGCTCGGACGCGTATTAAAAGTACGGTCGGCACGCAAAACGAGAAGTTAATTCACGCGGCGCTCAAGAATTATTACGCGCCTTTTTCCGATGAACAGGAGGTCAAAATCGGTAATTTTTACGCTGACGCCGTGAGCGAAAACGGTATATTTGAAATCCAGACAAAGCAGCTTTACAGGCTGCGCGAGAAGCTTTCCGCGTTCCTCGGTTCAGCGAGAGTTAATGTCGTTCACCCTTTTATCTGCGAAAGCAAAACCGTTTACATTAACGCGGATTCGGGCGAGGTTACGTTATCGGAAAAACCGCGAAAAATCTCTTCGCTGCGTACCGCTTTTGAGGAATTGTATTCGATAAGAGATTTTCTCAAAAACGATAACCTGAGAATTGTAATCGTTAAGCTTAAAGCGGTTAAAGAAATATATTACAGCGGCGAAAAAATACCTGATATACGAAGCAAAAGTGCGAGAAAAAAGTGCGTTATAAGCAAAATTCCGACTGAAATTGTCGAGGAAATTATCCTTGAAAATATTGACGACTATTTTCGTTTGCTTCCCGAAAATCTTCCGGAAAATTTCACTAAAAAAGAGTTTTGCAAAGCCGCGCGCGAGGCTGAAAGTTCGATGAGGCTTGAGGTTCTTCGCGAAAGGGGTGTTCTCGAAAAAATCGGAAAACGCGGGAAAGCGTTTGTTTACACTGTGACGAGGAGATGATTTTGTGATAAAAGTATTTGCAAGGGGCGCGGAGTATGATATTTCCGCGGCAATAAGGCGTGAAATTATAGCGCTTTTTTCTGATATATCAGCAAAAAATATTGTTTTAATCGTTCCCGACCAGTTTGAATTTGAAACGGAAAAAGCGATTTACAAGGAGCTTAACGAAAAAAATCTTCTTCTGAGACTGCGCGAAATTCACGTTGAAACGTTTTCTTCGCTCTCGAAAAAAATTCTTGCGGAGGCTTTTGACAAGCGGATTTACGCCGATGAAACCATCAAAAATATCCTTATGCACAAGGCGGTTCGCGAGCAAAAAAACGCGCTAACTTCGCTTTCACGGCAGGCGGATAAGTCGGGATTTTGCAAAAAAATGCTGGCTACTGTTTCTATGCTTAAAACCGCAGGGCTTTCGGCAAATACGCTTGACGAAAATTCAATACGCAAAAGCGCCGAAAAAAACGAAAAAATCAAAAATCATCTTCCCATAATCGAAAAGCTCTGCGATGTTTCAAAAATTGCGGCGAGTTATGAGAGCAATATGCGAAAGTATCTCGACAAGCTTGACGCAATCGGTGAAGCAGCTGAAATTTTGTCCTCGAATAAGAGCAGATTTTTTGAAAATGCGGATATTTTTGTCGACTGCTTCAATGATTTCACGGGAAGTCAGCTTTATTTTTTGATGAAGCTCACGGAAATTGCCGAAAATATTACGCTCGGTTTTACCGTGGAATTGAACGAAAATTCACGCGAAATTCTCTTTTCCGGACTTCAATCGCAAATTGATAAAATTGTAGGATATGCGAACGAAATCGGCGAAAAAACACTGATAATCGAGGATAATATTCCGAGAAGATTACCCGAAAAAACGCCGATTTCCGAGCTTTCGGAGAATATATTCGGCGAGAAAAAGAGCGAAATCAATACGCCCGAAACGATAAAAATTATTCGCGCAGCCGACGTCTACGAGGAAATCGACTATACCGCCGCGAAAATCAAGGAATTGTGCGTTGACGGCGGACTTTTGTACCGCGAAATCGCCGTTCTGTGCGCGGATTCTTCCTATGGAAAGTACATCAAAAACGCGTTAGAAAAGTACGAAATTCCTTATTTTCTCGACATTCCTGAACAGATTTTATACCAGCCGCTTGTAAATTTCTTTCTCGCGGTTATAAATACGCTGCGCGATTTTTCCGTCGACAACGTTCTTAGCCTTATAAAAACAAATTTTATGAGCAAACCGAAAAGCGGCTCTCCCGACGGCACGGAAGACTTTTTCTCCTCGGATATGAAGAAATGTTCGTTATCAAAGAAAGATATCGACGACTTTGAAAATTATATTTTCGAGTGGAATTTGCAGACGAAACACTTAAAAAAACCTTTCAATTACGAGAATAATCCTTCTGCGGAACGTGCGGAAAAAATCAGATTTGCCGTTGTCGAGCCCATTCTTATTCTTAGGAAAAAAATAAAGGATAAGGACGGCGCGGAAATTACACGCTTGATTTATGAGTATGCCGCAAACGACGTCGGTATTGAAAGAGTGCTGTACAACCGCTGTTTAAAGCGAAATTCCGGTGAAATCGACGCTGAGCTTCTTCGCGTTAATCAACAGGTCTGGGATTCCCTTGCAAAAATTTTCGAAACGCTTGAACGCGAGCTGAAAGGTGAAAATATTTCGCTTGACGAATATTACCGAATTTTTTCGGATATCTGCGCGGGAACCGTTCTTGCAAAACCTCCGCAGTTTTGCGACTGCGTTCTTGTCGGAGATATCGACAGAACGCGCGCCGGCGGGATTAGAGCGGCGTTTATTCTCGGTGCTTCTTACGAAAAATTCCCGACTTCGGCGGAAGGAACGGGTGTTTTTTCCGAAAATGAAACGGAATTTTTGCGTGAAAACATCGACGGTCTTGGCATTTCCGCGCTGAATTCGGGCGCTTTGAAGTCGGTCAGGGAAAAATATTGCCTTTCGATTTACCGCGCGTACAAAGCGCTTACGCTTCCCACGGAACGGCTTGAAATCGCGTATCCCAACTTCGACGAGAAAGGCAACGAAACCAGTCGCTCTCAGGTTATCGACGACGTTTTGAGCGTATTCCCCGCTGTCGAAATCGTGAACGCTTCGGCTCTCGGCGAGCGCTTCTACTGCCGTTCAATAAGAGCCGCAAAGCAGCGCTACGCCGCGCTTCTTCGTGTAAACACACGCGAAAAAGCTTTGCTGAAAAGCACACTGAGAAAGCTCGATTGCGGAGAATTCGTTGATAAACTTGATGAAATCAGATTTCTTAAATCAAGAAAAAATGCTGATATATCAGACAAAATTGGCAATCACGTCCTTAAAAGCAAGACTGCCGGTCAAATTTTCGACCGCACTTTGGGCGCTACTTCCGCAGAAAAACTTAATCTTTGCAAATTCAAATATTTCTGCGAATTCGGACTGAAAATACGCGAAAAAACCAGAAGAATTTTTAATGTCGGAAATCGAGGAAACGCGGTTCACTATGTCCTTCAAAAAGTTCTTGAAAAATACTGCTCGAATATGAGCGAATTTTTCAAACTTTCCCGCAGCGAATTTACCTCGCTTGCGCTGTATTATATCGAAGAATTTTGCCGTATTGAAACCAACGGCGACTTTGAGGACGACAAAAGAGCGAAATTTCTCTTTCTTAATCTTGCAAACGCGGCAACCGATGTTCTGATTACGCTTCAGGCGGAATTTGCAGCGCGCGATTATCGGCCTAAATTTTTTGAGCTGAATATTTCCGACGAGGGCGGAATGTTCGTTTCGGAAAATGTCGAAAATGAGCAGATTGTTATTCCGGAAGCCGTTTTATATACCGAAAAAGCTTCTGCCAAAAATCCCGAAAATTCACCCGCAAGCGCTGTTTCCGGAGATGAAATTCTGTATGTAAAGCCGCTTGAAATAAGGCTTGACGACGGCTCTGAAGTCAAAATCACAGGGCGTGTTGACAGGGTTGATATGTTTTTTTCTGATAATCAAAGCTCGTATATCCGCGTGGTTGACTACAAATTCAACGCGAAAAGTTTTGACGTCGAGAACGCGAAATTCGGCGTTAATATCCAGATGCTGCTGTACCTCTTTGCGCTTTGCGACGCGAACAAGAACAACAAATCGCCCGTTCTTCCCGGCGGAATAAGCTATATTCCGTCCGCTGCTTCGGGCGCGGTTGAGGATAAAATTTCCGCTTTTCGGCTTCTTGCAATGAATCATCATCAGAACGGGCTTTATGTCCGCGATGAAAACACCGACGCGGAGGCTGAAAAATACGCGGATTTTCTTATAAATAAAATCATTTCCGAGGAAGAAAATATTAATAATCAGCTTGACGAGAAAACAAAATCCTCGATTATGAAGTCAATTCTTCCCGATGGCGAAAACGCGCCGAATACAGAAGAATTTAACCTGCTTCGCGAGCAATGCATTGCGCTTCTGCGTCAAAATCTTGAGGACATTTTCAGCGGAAACGTATGCGCTCTGCCGGTTAATTACTCGGAAAAAAATCTCGGAATTGACGGAAAAGCGCAAAAAAAGCGCAAATCTCCGTGCGATTATTGCAGATTTTCGCTGATTTGCGGCAATAACGGAGATAAAGTTATCGATATTGACAATATTTTGAAAGGGGTGAACTCCGATGAGTAATGGGATTAGGCTGACAAAAGAACAAGAAGCCGCGGTCGTTTTTCCGTCAAATAAATCCGCTGTCGTCACGGCGGCGGCGGGAAGCGGCAAGACAGCTCTGCTCGTTGAAAGGATAATTCGCCTCATATCTGACGAGAAAAATCCGATAAACGCGGGTTCGCTTGCAATAATGACTTTCACGGTTAACGCAACAAAAAGTCTGCGCGAAAAACTGAATAACGCTCTGCAAGAACGTATTTCTAATCTTTCGGGAAGCGACTCAGCTGAAGCGCAAAGCAAAAAAATGTTCTTATCCGAGCAGATTATTAATCTCAGAAATGCTTCAATCTCGACAATCAACGCTTTTTGCCTTAACATAATCCGCGAAAATTTTCAGAAATTTGACCTGCCGGTTACGTTTTCAATCGCTGATGAAACGAAAAAAACCTCGATGCAGTGGTCCGCAGTGCAGCTTGCAATGCGCGATTTTTACGATGAAACGTGCGACGGCGGTTTCAATTCCGATGAACGCGACGCGCTTTTCTTCTCGTTTAACTTTGAAAATGATACCGCGCTCTTTGATACGGTGATTTCGACCGCAGAAAAACTTTTTGCATACGGGAATGTCGAAAAATGGCTTGATGAAGCCGCTGACGCGTACTCATCGCTTGAGGCTGCCGAAAAAAAATATATAAACGTTTACACGGATTATCTCGGAAAGCAAATTGAAAAACTGCGTTTTTATGCGAATAAGTTTGAAAATTGTATAATAAATTACGAAAACGACCTCGAATATGAGGAAAATGAAGCGAAAAAGAAAAAGAAAAACGATGCGCTTGAAACGCTCGTAAACTCCTCTGATTTCGACGGGAAAAGGCTTGACGCTCTCGAAAAATCGTTCTCGGATTTTCGCGAAAATCCCTCGATGGAGAAGCTTGAAAATCTGCTTAATCTGACCAAGAAAACGCCCGAAAATCCCGAAAAAATCAGTCGGAACGACCCTCAGAACGAGTACAAAAAAAGTTTCAACGCGAACAGGAAAGCGTTTCAGGAAGCGTATGCAAAAATCCTTGATATAAATTTTCTCATTTCCGAAGAAGAAATTACGCTTCCCGAACAGCGAACTGCCGCGCAGACTTTTTCAAAACTTGTTAAGCGCTACATCGGCTACTATTCCGAAATTAAACGCACGCAGGGGTGTATTGATTTTTCGGACTGCGAGCTTCTTCTGCTTGACCGACTTCAGACAGACGAGGACTTCCGCAATCAGCTTTCACAAAGATTTTCCTGCATAATTGTCGATGAATTTCAGGACTCAAACGACGTTCAGGCTGAAATTTTCAGGCTTCTCGGACGTGATAATCTTTTCTATGTCGGCGATGTGAAGCAGTCAATATACGCGTTTCGCGGCGCAAATCCGATGATTATGGCGCGGCTCTGCAAGGGCAAGGACGGCTTTACCGCGCTTCCTCTGAATAAGAATTTCCGAAGCAGAAAGCAGGTTGTCGATGTTGTAAACGCGGCTTTTTGCGGGCTTATGACCGAAGAATACGGCGGAGTCGATTATTCCGACGGAAATATGCTCGAATATGGAGCGAATTTTCCCGACGACAGCGAAAAGTTTGACGCAGAAATTTACGCGCTTGACCTTGAAAAATGCGATGATGATAACGATATGCGAAGCGCTCGGTTTGTTGCAGGAATTATAAAAAAATATATCGAAGATGAGGACTTTTTTATAACAAAAGGCGAAGCTAAAGTAAAACCGAATTATTCGGATTTTATAATTCTGACGCGAAAAAACAGCAAAATCAAAAATTACCGTGACGCGCTTTCCGAACTCAATATCTCCTCTATCGCGCCAAAAGGCAAAAATTTTCTCGTTTCCGAGGAGATTTTGTTGATGATTAACCTGCTGAAGGTTGTCGATAACCCGCTTCGCGATGAAGAATTGCTCAACGTTATGATGTCGCCGATTTATAGGTTTTCCGCAGAGGAAATCGCGGAGCTGAAACTCGGCGTGCTTGGATTTCCGGATAATTCGCTGACGGACGATGAAGTCAAGAAAATATCTTCATATACGAAAAGATATTCGCTTTATGGGTGCCTTGGATTTTGCACGAAACCGCTTGAACAAAAGCTTTCGGACTTAACAACCGGCGCTTCTGCCGCAGCGGAAACCGAAAAATCCCTTTACGAGCGCGGAATTGTCCGCTCAATCAGCGCAAAAGCAAGCGATTTTTTAAACGATATTGAGAGCTTCCGTTACTTTATGAGCAACAATTCTACGGATAGTTTGCTGAGAAAATTATATGAAGCAACCGATATTTTCGCCATTGTAAGCGCTTACGACGACAGCCGTCAGCGTATTTCTAACCTACGCAGACTTGAAAAAATCGCAGCGGATTTTGTTACCGCCGAGTGCGGAACTCTCGCCGATTTCCTGAGATTTCTCGAAAAATCAACGCAAAACAGCCGCGATATTGAGGAGGCTTCTGCGCCTGAGGACGCGGCAAATTCCGTGAAAATTATGACTTTCCACGCCAGCAAAGGTCTTGAAGCGCCGATTTGTATTCTCGCGGAGCTTGAAAACGCGGTTAATCCGAGCGATTATTCGGGAAAATTCCTCATAAATCAGGATTTTGGATTCTCAATTGATTATGTTGACAGAAAAAATCGTTTTTCAGAAAAAACTTTTTGCGGTCAGGCGCTTAAAATTCTCAACCGCAAAAAACCGATTGGCGAAGAACTGAGATTGCTTTATGTCGCGATGACGCGGGCGCGCGAAAAGCTGATTATGGTCGGTCGGTTTACCGAAAAATCAATCTCGGAACTCTGTACGAACGAGCTTATTCCCGAAGTTGTTTTTGACGGGAACGTGCCTTTTCGGTGGGTCCTGAGTTCGCTCTGCAAGCAGCTTGACGGTGAAATTTCTTTGGATAATTGCACGGTTAAAACCTCGTCAAAAATTCCCCTCAGGCTTTATATAACCCCGCAGGTTCCCTCCGCTCCGACAGCGTTTGAGAACAGCGAAGAGGATTTTTCCGTAAGCGACGAGGAAACTTGCGAGCTTGCCGAAATAATCGAAAAGCCGTACTCAAATTTCGCCGAAACGCAGCGGCAAGCGAAATTTTCTGTGACGGAGCTTGCTCACAAAACTTCGCTTATCCCGTTCACGCTCACCAAGCCCGCTTTCGCGCTTTCCGACGGAAAAAGCGGCGCGGACGTGGGAAACGCGTATCACTGCTGTATGGAGAATATTTCGTTTGACGAAGTACGCAAATCAGCTCCCGAAGCGCTTTCAGACTGCGTTTCAGCAGAACTTTTCCGATTGTGCGACGAGGGAAAAATTACCGAGGACGAGCTTGATTGTATCAGCGCCGATAAAATCGCGGGATTTTTTACAAGCAGCCTCGGAAAGCGCGTTCTGAAAAGTCCGCGTATCGAGCGCGAATTTCCGTTTTACGATGAAATCGACGGAAGCAAAATCGACTCAAATATGAGCGGAATTGTCGGTATTCAGGGGCGCGTTGACCTTTGCTTCGAGGAAAACGGAGAGCTTGTCGTCGTGGACTACAAAACCGATTACGACATAAATTCCGAAAAAGACGCTTACGCAAGACAGGTCGCGATTTATGCGGAAATTCTTCCAAGACTGCTTGGAAAACGCGTTTCACGAACGTATTTATATTCGTTTTCAAATGGAGATGTTATTGAATTATGAAAAGAATTTTTAGTGCAATTGTAATGATTATCCTATCGTTCGCGGTATCGTCAACGGCTTTTGCCGACAGCGCCGGATTCGCTTCCGAAAAGGAACTCGTAAGCTTCGCGAAAACCCCATATGACAAGAAATATGTAAAAATACTCTGGAATACGAGCGAAAATTCATCTGCGGGAGTGCCTCTTAGCAAGGATAATTTCATCTTTATTCCCGTTGGCAACAAAGTCAACAAGCTGTCCGAAAAAGACGGAAAACTTGCCGCTTCCGCTGAGCTTGAAGAAAAAGTTTCCGAGAACTGCAAGGGCGCGATTGTCGGAAAAACGCTTGTTCAGCCAACACGAACGGGAATCTGCGTCATAAACACAGAGGATATGAGCGTTGTAAACTTCAAGAAATTCGGGGATATTGCAACGGATATTGCCGTTTTCGATAACCTTCTGTTCTTCGGCGCAAAAACCGACGTGGGATTTTCGTTTTTCTGCTCGGATATGAGCAATAATTTTGATATTATCGCGGAGTACAAATCCGAAAATAAACCGTCCTCCCCTGCTCTTTTCAACAATCTCGTCGTTTTTTCTAGCGGTGAAAAACTTGTCTGCTTCTCAAAAATCGAAAAAATCTTCACCGAAAACACGGTCGGCGCGAAAATAAACTATGTTTACGCAGGTCAGTACGCGATTTTTATGAGCGGCGACGACGGATTTATGTACAAGCTCAGGCTCACGGACGACGGAAAAGCCGAACCGGATTCCCTGCTGAAATGCGAAATTGGCGGCGTGCTGACGGCTCCCGCAGAAACCGAAAACAGGCTCTATGTCGGCTCAACGGAAGGATTTTTCATACTTGACGGGTTGAATATGGAGATATCGAAAAAGTTCCCCGAAATGAAAAACGCCTGTGCGCCCGTCATAACGCTCGGCAGCGGTCTGCGAATTTACACAGCGGCGCCCGTTGAAGCGGACGGCGGAAAGTGGTATCTTTACGGCATTTTCGACAGCGACAGCGAGCGAAATGCAAATGAAATCGTGAAAATCCTTGACTTTACAAACGGCAAAATCACCGTTTCCGACAGCGGAATTATGTTTTTCCGCGATAATCTCGGTCAGGTATGGGCAATTACAATTCCCGAAACAGACGTCATCGCCGTTGTTCTCAAAATTCTGATTACCGTTGCAATCATCGTTTTCCTGATACTGATAATCAGAGCATGGGTGAAAAAACACAGCGGAAACACCCCGAAAATCTGATTTTCGCTTGATTTTTTAATAAAAATGGTGTATAATTATCTTGAAAAAAAATTCACGGAGGCTATTATGGAATACACACTTAAAAATCAAAACTGCAGCGCAAAAATCTTTTCAAAAGGCGCGGAGCTGAAGTCGCTTTGCGTTAACGGAAAAGAGCTTATGTGGAGCGCAGACCCCGCTTTCTGGGCGAACACTTCCCCGCTTCTTTTCCCGATGATAGGCACTCTCAAGAACGGAAAAACGCTCATAAACGGCAAGGAATACCGCATTTCCAAGCACGGTTTTGCGAGAGATTTTGAGCTTAACGCAGAAAAAATCGGCGAGGATTTCGCTGTTTTTTCGCTTGTTCAGAACGAAACGACAAAGGCTATGTTCCCGTTCGACTTCAAGTTCACGATTGAATACAAGCTCGGCGAGAACGGAATTACAATCGTTCAGCGCGTTAAAAACAACAGCGGCGAGAAAATGCCGTACTGCATAGGCTGTCACCCCGCGTTTGCCGCGCCCGGCGATTTCACGGATTATCGACTTGTTTTCCCCGAAAAGGAAACCGCGAATATCCCGAATTACAACAAGGTTACGGGCGTATATGAGCCGAATAACCGCCGTATGCTTATCGAAAACGATACCGTTCTGAAGCTTAACCACGAGATGTTCTACAACGACGTTCTCTATATGGAACACCCGATTTCGCGCTCCGTTACGCTGCTCGACAAGAACGACAAGGGTGTACGCGTTGATTTCCCCGACTTCACGGGACTTGGTATTTGGCAGTTCAAGGACGCGCCTTTCCTTTGCATCGAGCCGTGGTGCGGTTCGCAGGACTACGAGGATTGCTCCGGCGTTTTCGCTGAAAAACAGGGTATCGAAATTCTTGAACCGGGTGCTGAAAAGAGTTATACTTACACGATTTCCGCCGTTTAACAAAACAAATGAATATAAGAACTCGGTTATCCACATGGATATCCGAGTTTTGTTATCAAGACTTTTTGATGATAGGAAGCCAAATCTCCGTTTTATAATCGGCAGCCTGCCGGTTTCCCGCGGGATAAACCTCGATATCGGGCGCAGGAGCGTACTCATAGCCCGACGAGGGCAGCCATTCGGAGATTATTCTCTGCTGAACCTCCTGAACTGCCGTATCTGCGGGTCCGATTGCCTCAAAAACAGCGTAAGTTGTTTCGGGAACGAGATATTCGCTCATTCCCTCGGGAACGGGCACGTCTGACGCAGCACAGATGAAATACGCGCCATAATCGCCGTTTTCGCAGGTCGATACTCCGAGAATACCCGCAGGCTCTTTTCCGCTCATAATACCGTAAAGCTTCTCAAATCCACCCTTTGCCGCGACCTCTTCCCAAAACTTAGGGCAAATCTCGAAACAGTTGTCCATAGTCATAGGTTCTTCGGTCTTGTAACCGACAATTCTGAATGATTCCTTCTTGATAATTTTGTAATTCATTGCTTTTTCTCCTTTAATTGAAAATGTGAAGATGATTTTCGGGAAAGAACTGAGGGAAACACCGTCTTTTTTTGCCTCACTCGGCGAAATACCGTGAATTGCGCGAAAAGCACGGGTAAACGACGTCGGCGAGTCATATCCGTATTTCAGCGCAGTATCGAGAACTTTTGCTCCGCTGCTCAGCTCAAACGCGGCAGCCGACATTCTTCTCCTGCGTATGTACTCGCTGAGCGTAAAGCCCGTTATAAACGCAAACATACGCTGATAGTGAAATACCGAACACGCCGCAATTGACGAAAGCGCCTCGGGCTTAATTTCCTCCGCGAGATGTTCTTCGATGTAATCCACCGACTTGTTCATTCCTTCAATCCATTCCATTTCTCTCACCCTCCGTTTACTATTATACAGAATTATCACCGGTTTGTCCTCGCGTTTTGCGTGCGGAATTTGCGAGATTATGAGGTTATTATACATTATTTTTATGTTTTTTTCAAGAACACTTGATTTTTTCTTTAAAGTGTGTTATTATGTAAAATAGAGAAAAATTTTTATGCGGTTATTTTTTCTTTATTATAGGGTGCTTGCGCCATATCGAGTAATCGTTTACACAAAAATATCGCACGAGGTGAAACAATGGATAACAGATATCTTTCATTGCTTGCGCGGGAATTTCCGTCAATAAACAGCGCAGCAAGCGAGATTATAAATCTTTCGGCAATCAGAAGCCTTCCGAAAAGCACGGAATACTTCTTCAGCGACATTCACGGTGAACACGAAGCGTTTATTCATATGCTGCGGAGCGCTTCCGGCGTTATCAGAAAAAAGCTTGACGACATTCTTTCAAGCCGCGTCTGCGAAGAAGAACGCGAAAAGCTTTCCACGCTTATATACTATCCTGAGAATGAAATCAAGCGACTTCGCAGCGAAAACGCAATCGACGAAAATTGGCTTAAAGAAACGATTTACAGGCTTGTTCTCGTTTGCGAGCGAGTTTCTTCAAAGTATACGCGTTCCCGTGTGAGAAAACGCGCTCCGAAGGATATGGTGTATATCCTAGACGAACTCCTGAACGTCACGGACGATATAAACAAGGAATTATACTATGATGAAATAATCAAAACAATCCTCAGCACGGGAATTGCTGAGAATTTCATTATCTCGATTTGTCGGCTAATTCAGTCGCTCGCGCTCGATACGCTCCACATAATCGGCGATATTTTCGACCGCGGTCCGCGCGCGGATATTATTTTCGATGAACTTGAAGCGCTTCATAACGTCGATATTCAGTGGGGAAATCACGACATTTCGTGGATTGGCGCCGTCTGCGGAAATTACGCGCTTGTTGCGAACGTAATCAGGATTGCTATGCGCTACAACAGCTTCGACCTGCTTGAGGACGGCTATGGTCTGAACCTCAGAGCGCTTGCCGTTTTCGCTTCGGAAGTGTACAAGAACGACGACTGCTCGCTGTTTATCCCGAATATGCTTGACGATAATATCTACGACGCCGTTGACAGCCGTCTTGCCGCGAAAATGCACAAGGCAATTACCGTTATACAGCTAAAGCTGGAGGGCAAGCTGATTGAAGCTCACCCCGAATGGAATATGTCGGAACGAAATCTGTTCAATAAAGTCGATTTCGACAGCTTTACAATCGAGGAAAACGGGAAAATTTACCCGCTCAAGGATAAGAACTTCCCGACCGTTGACAAAAACAACCCGCTTGAACTCTCAAACGGCGAAAAAGAGCTTATGAACGTTCTCGCGAACTCTTTTAAACACAGCGAAAAGCTTAACCGTCATATCCGCTTCATTCTCTCGCACGGCTCGATGTACAAAATCACGAACGGCAATCTGATGTTCCACGGCTGTATTCCGATGAAAGAAAACGGCGAGTTCGCCGAAATGAACATTCTCGGTATCAAATACAGCGGAAAGGCGCTCTTTGACGCAATCGACAAGGCGGTTCTCAACGCGTATCACGAGTATAACAAAAAAACGCTAGATTTTGACAGGGATTTTATCTGGTATCTCTGGTGCGGTGAAAATTCGCCGCTCTACGGCAAGGACAAAATGGCGTTTTTCGAGAGGACGTTTCTTGACGACGACGAGCTGAAAAAAGAGGTCCAGAACCCATATTACCGCCTAAGCGAAAACGTGCGTATCTGCGAAATTATCCTGCGGCATTTCGGTCTGAGCGAACACGGTCACATCATCAACGGTCACGTTCCCGTAAAGATAAAGGACGGAGAAAGCCCCGTTAAGGCGGGCGGAAAGCTGTTTGTAATCGACGGCGGCATCTCAAAGGCGTATCAGCCGACAACCGGAATTGCGGGATATACGCTTATCTACGACTCGCACAGCCTCAGCCTCGCCGAGCACAAGCCTTTTGTTAAGGGACAGTACAACAGTTCGCCGACAGTGAGAATTGTCGAGAATATGAAGCAGCGCGTCAATATTTCCGATACGGACAAGGGAATCGAGCTTCTTTCTCAGATAAACGACCTGCGCGAGCTTCTCGAAGCGTACAAAAACGGCACAATCAAGGAAAAAGCATAACTAAAACCCGCCGAAAGCAAATCGGCGGGCTGTTTTTATAGCTCAATATAGTGCGGAATTATGTCCTCGTAAGTTCCGTCTTTCATCAGAAAGCCTTTCGGTATAACGCCGAGCTTCACAAAACCAAGCTTTTCGTAAAGAGCAAGCGCGGGTTTGTTCGTGCGCACGACCGCATTGAACTGCAAAATCCCGAAACCGAGCCGTTTAGCCGTTTTTATGCAGTCGCGGACAAGCGCTTCTCCGATATGCCGTCCACGCAAACCGCTCCTAACCGCATAACTCGCGTTGCAAATATGACCGCAGCGCCCGACGTTATTCGGGTGAAGAATGTACAAGCCCACAATTTCTCCGCTTTCCTCAGCCGCAATTCCCGTATATGACTGACTGCGGAAAAACTCATCGCCCGTTTTCTCGTCAAGAAGCTCAAGCTGCGGAAAAGCGTTTCCCGCGCGGACAACCTCGTTCCAGATTTCAACCGCTTTTTGAACGTCCTCCGAGCAGTATTCTCTTATCGTAACGCTCAATTTAATTATCCCTCAAATCGGTAACGCGCTTTGTTTTCTTTTCGCTTCTCGGAAGCGTTCCGACAGGCACAACGATTACTTTCGGCGACATTCCTATCATAGACTTGAACAAATCGAGAATTTTGTTCTCCATCTCGTCGAAGCTGTAGTCCCCGTCGCCCTCGACGGTTAAAATCATCACGTCTTTGTTGTTATCGTCGTCGCGCGCAATCGTAATGCTGTATTCGCTCGACGCGCCGGGAACCTTTCCAAGAAATTCCTCTACCTGCGAAGGAAACATATTCACCCCGCGAACCTTGAACATATCGTCGCTTCTGCCTCTGATAATGTCAATTCTCGGATATTCGCTTCCGCAAGCGCACTTTTCGGGAATAATCCTCGACAAATCGTGCGTTCTGAACCTGATAAGCGGCGCGCCCTCCTTAACGAGAGTTGTGATGACGATTTCGCCTTCTTCGCCGTCGGGAACGGGTTCGCCTGTCGCAGGGTCGATTATTTCTATGTAAATATAGTCGTCCCAGTAGTGTATTCCGCTTCCCTTATCGCAGTTTATGCCTATTCCCGGACCATAAATCTCCGTAAGCCCATAAATGTCGTAAAGTTCAATTCCGAGTTCATTGTGAATACGCGCTCTCATAGTGTCGCTCCAGCGCTCAGAGCCGATAACGCCCTTTTTCAGACAAATCTTGTCCTTCAAGCCGCGCTTCGTCACCTCTTCGCCGAGCATAAGCGCGTAAGAAGAAGTCGCCGTGATAACCGTTGACTTCAGGTCAACCATCATCTTGAGCTGCTTTTCCGTGTTTCCGGGACCCATAGGAATTGCCATCGCGCCAAGCCGCTCGCAGCCCGCCTGAAAGCCTATTCCCGCAGTCCAAAGCCCATATCCGGGAGTAATCTGAATACGGTCGTTTTTGGTAATCCCCGCCATTTCATAACAGCGCGCGAACATAATCGACCAATCCTCAACGTCTTTGGCGGTATACGGGATAATAACAGGCTGTCCCGTCGTTCCCGACGACGAGTGAATACGCACGATTTCGCTCTCGTCGCACGCCATTATTCCGAGAGGATAAGCGTTTCTGAGGTCGTTTTTGTCGGAAAAAGGCAGCTTCAAAAAGTCCTCCTGCGACTTTATTCCGTCAATTCCGAGCGATTTATATTTCTCTCCGTAATAGCTCCCCGACTTCAACAGCCGCTTTATCTGTCTGTCAACCTGTTCAATCTGCGTATCATTCAGCTTCATAGCTTTCTCCTATCCGCTCTCCCTTTTGGAAAGCCCTGATATTCTGTTCAAGATATTTTTTGGGAACGCGCTTCTCAATTTCGCCGAGAATTTGCTCGCGAGAAAGACCAAGCTTTCCCGCAGCGCACGCAACTCCGAGAATTGCGATATTAAAGAACTTTGACGAGCCAAATTCCCTGCAAAGCTCCTCTGCGTCTACGACAATCGCGTTTTTAACGTTCTTTTTAAGGTAATCGACAGCTTCCGCGCCGTCGTAGCTCATATCCGTGACGGGCTTTACGGGAACGCTGTTTGCGATTACAGCGCCGTTTTCGCGCAAAAGCGGCAGATTTCTCACCGCCTCGGCAGGCTCAAACGCGAGTATCAAATCCGCGCAGCCGCTCGGAATAAGCGGAGAAAACGCGCTCTCGCCTATTCTGACGTGACTTGTGACAGAACCGCCGCGCTGCGCCATTCCGATAGTTTCGGCGGAATGAACGACCTCGCCGTTCTGCATAAACGCCGCCGCAATCAGCTTTGAAGCGAGAACAGTTCCCTGCCCGCCTACTCCGCACAAAAGTATACTCTTATCCATTAGTATCACCTCCGACGGGTTTTATCGCGTTTACGGGGCAAATCTGAGCGCAAAGCCCGCAGCCCGTACAGAGAGTCGGGTCAATCGAAATTCCCCCGCTTCCCATCGAGAGCGCGGGACAGCCGATTTCGTTAACGCACGTTTCACACATAACGCAGCTTTCGTCAGCCGTCATTTTCTTCGTTGATTTCGCAACCGCAATGCACGGCGACTTAAACACAATCGCTTTCACTCCGTCAAGCTCCGCGCATTCCCGAACCGTCTTAACCGCCTCGTCAAGATTAAGCGGGTCAACGACGGCAATTTTGCTCACGCCGATACCTTCAAGCACTTTCACGAGGTCAACGCGCGAGGTAATATCGTCCATCAGATTTTTTCCCGTACCGGGGTGCGGCTGATGTCCCGTCATTGCCGTAGTCGAGTTGTCAAGAACGCACAAAATCATATTCGCGCGATTATATACAGCGTTCACAACGCCCGTCATTCCCGAAGCGAAAAACGTTGAGTCCCCGACAAACGCGAAGCACACCGTGTCCTTTTCAACGCGGCTGAAGCCCTGCGCCATCGTAATTCCCGCGCCCATACAAAGGCAGGTGTCGGTCATATCGAGCGGCATTGCGTTTCCGAGCGTATAGCAGCCGATATCTCCGCAGAAAATCGCCTTTTTCCCGCTCATCGCCGTCTTAACCGCGTAAAACGAAGCTCTGTGCGGACAGCCCGCGCACAAAACAGGCGGTCTTACGGGCAGCTTTGGCATATCCGTATAATCGCGCTTTTCCGCAGGCTTTTCGCCGAGAAATTCACCGATTATTTCCGCGGCAATATCCGCAGAATTTTCTCCCGAAAGTCTGCCGTTTCCCGTGGTTTTTCCGTGAATTTTCACGCTCAGATGATGTTTTCCCGCGATTTTAAGCAAATTCTGCTCGATAAACGGGCTTAGTTCCTCAAAACAAAGCGCTTCATCAACATTTTCGAGAACGGAAAGCGCGAATTTTTCGGGAAACGGGTGCGGCGTTCCTATTTTCACAAGCACAACGTCGTCGCGGTTCTGCAAATACTCCTTAGCGTAAGCGTAGCTTACTCCCGAAGCGAAAACAGCCTTTTTTCCTGTTCCTGCGGCGAAATTAAGCCCGCTTTCAGAAAAATCCTCGCCTATCGCAGGATTTCTCTTTTCAATCATTGCGTGGTTCATAAAAGAAAGCCGCGGGAAAATAACCCACTTTTTCGAGTCTTTTACAAATCCCTCATAATCCCGCGGCTGCGCTCCGTCAAATTCAACGGAAGCGTATGCGTGACAGACGCGCGTTGTCGGACGGAAAATCACGGGCGTGTGATATTTCTCCGAATAATCAAACGCCGTTTGTATCATCGAAAAAGCTTCTTCGGGGCTTGACGGGTCGAACGCGGGTATTCTCGCGTACTCCGCAAAAACGCGCGTATCCTGCTCCGTCTGCGAGGAAATCGGTCCGGGGTCGTCTGCGACAACCACAACCATTCCGCCCTTAACCCCCACATATGCAAGCGACATAAGCGGGTCGGAAGCAACGTTAAGCCCGACCTGCTTCATCGTCACGAGCGTTCTCGCGCCCGAATATGAAGCCGCAGCCGCAACCTCAAGCGCCGCCTTTTCGTTAACCGACCACTCCGCGTAAACATCGTGGGACTTGTACTTCACAATGTTTTCGATAATCTCCGACGACGGCGTTCCCGGATAACCCGCGCAGACCCGAACACCCGCTTTCAGCGCTCCGAGAGCAATCGCGCCGTTGCCCATAAGATATTCCCTTTTCATCTTATTTCCCTTCTTTTTACAGTCTTTTACAATTATCCTACAATAATTTTACCACATTTTACATAATAAGTCAAGTAACGCGCAAATAAAACGGTCTTTTCTCAAAGACCGCTTTATCTTCACATTAAATCGTTTATTTCAGCACCGAAACAGCGTCAAGAATGGTCTTTTCCATCGCTTCCTTGCCGTATTTATCGACCTCGGATTTATCCTTTGCGCCGTGCGTCAGGCAGCCCGCGCCGCCTATACAGCCGCCCACGCAAGCCATGCCCTCGATGAAATTCGCGTCGAGAACGCCCTTGCTCTTCTTGAGCAGAGCAATCTTGCATTCCTCAATTCCGTCGCAGGCTACCGCCTTCAGCTCAAAGTCGGTGAGCTTCTGCTCCTTCAGGCTCTCGGCAACAGCGTCCGTAAGTCCTCCGCTGCGCGCAAATATTCTTCCGAAGTACGACGCGTTATCGAGAACGCCCTCGTCAAGCTCCGTGATATCGATATCGCGGCTGTCGAACAGCGCCTGAAGCTCCTCAAACGTAAGAACAGAGTCGATATACGGCTTAACCTCCTCCTTCTGAGCCTCCATCTTCTTCGCCGTGCACGGACCGATAAATACTATTTTAGCGTCCTTGTCGGTTTCCTTTATGTACTTTGCGATAGCCGCCATAGGCGAAGGATTGTGAGAAATATTCGACGTCATTTCGGAGAAATTCTTGTGAACATACTCAACAAACGCAGGGCAGCACGAACTCGTCAGAAATCCCTTTTCAACAAGTTCCTTACCCTCGGAAATCGCAACCATATCCGCTCCGAGAGCCGCTTCAACAACCGTGTGGAAGCCGAGCTGCTTTATTCCCGTTATAACCTGTCCGAGCTTTGCATAATTGAATTGGCTTGAAATCGACGGCGCAACAACAGCGTAAAGCTTGTAGCTTCTTCCCTCCCGGCTCTTTTTGATGAGGTCGATTACGTTAAGCATAAACGACTTCTCCATAATCGCTCCGAACGGGCACTGATAAACGCACGCGCCGCACGAAATGCACTTTGAATTGTCGATAACGGCCGCCTTATTCTCGTTCATCGAGATAGCCTTTACCTTGCAGGCGCTCTGGCAGGGACGCGTGCGGCTTACAATCGCGGTATACGGGCAAACCTTAGCGCACGAGCCGCACTCCTTGCACTTTGTCTTGTCGATATGAGCGACGTGATTGTGGTCGAAAGAAATCGCCCCGAACTTGCAGACGTCCTCGCAGCGGTGCGCCAAACAGCCGCGGCAGGCATTCGTAACCTCAAATCCGCCTACGGGACACTCGTCGCACGCTACTTCGATAACCTCGATTACGTTTGGGTTAAGCGGATTTCCGCCGATAGCAAGCTTTACACGCTCGGCTAAAATCGCTCTTTCCTTATATACGCAGCAGCGCATTGTCGGAACGTTTCCTGGCACGATTACCGAGGGGATATTCAACAAATTGTTGAAAAGAGTATCCGCCCAAGCCTGCCGCGCAACCTCGCGAAGCACCTTATACTTCAGATATTGAATTTTCGTATCAAATTTTCTCATAATATGCCTTTCTTTTATATATCGGCAGCGCAAATTCAGCTTCATACGCATAACGAAACCTGCCGCCTTTATTCTACTCATCTTATATTATATAATTTTTTCGAGCGTCTGTCAAGTAAATTCTGCGCAAAATCGAAAAAAATCAGAATTTGGAAAATATAAAATCGGTATATTCTTTACCGATAAACGATTGACAAGTTCCGCGGCGGTTATTCTTTTATTATATAATTGTTATTCCGCGTATAGACGGCAAGAGTTTTTATAATCGCCGTTCTTATTTTAAATTTGAACAGTGAAAAATGTAATTTCTCTTGACAAAACGTCAATATAAATATATAATGTATAATTGTAAGATGTTAGGAGATGTTAACATTATGACTTTAAAAGAACTTGAAATAGGAAAAACCGCAGTCGTTACAAAAACAGGCGGCGAAGGCTCGCTAAGACAGCATTTTCTCGATATGGGAGTTATACCGGGAGCGGAAATCTCGGTTGTGAAATACGCGCCTATGGGCGACCCTATGGAGCTTCACGTTCAGGGTTACGAGCTTACGCTGAGGCTCTCGGACGCGGAAAAAATCCTCGTTGAACCGACTGCGAAAAAAAAGCAGGGGCCTATTAAGACGCAGGAAGCTGCGCGAAAAAAGACGCACCCCGGTCTTGGCGAGGGCGGAAAATACCACGTCAAAGCCGATGAACACCCGCTTCCGAAAGGCACTCGGCTTACGTTCGCGCTTGCAGGCAACCAGAACTGCGGAAAAACTACGCTTTTCAATCAGCTTACAGGCTCAAATCAGCACGTCGGAAATTTCCCCGGAGTTACCGTTGACCGAAAAGACGGCTCAATCAAAAATCACCCCGAAACGCTCGTCACGGATTTGCCGGGAATTTACTCAATGTCGCCCTATACAAGCGAGGAAATCGTAACCCGCGAGTTTATCATAAATCAGAAGCCGAAGGGCATTATCAACATCGTTGACGCAACGAATATCGAGCGTAATCTTTACCTCACAATGCAGCTTATGGAGCTTGACGTGCCGATGGTTCTCGCGCTGAATATGATGGACGAAATGCGCGACAACGGCGGCTCTGTACATATAAACGAGCTTGAGGATATGCTCGGAATACCCGTTGTGCCGATTTCCGCGGCGAAAAACGAGGGTATCGACGAGCTTGTAAGCCACGCTATTCACATTGCATATTATCAGGAACGCCCCGGAAGAATTGATTTTTGCGATAAAAGCGACTGCGGAGGCGCCGTTCACCGCGCTCTGCACGGAATTATGGAGCTTATCGACGACCACGCAAAGGCGGCGGGCATTCCCGTGAGATTTGCCGCGGGCAAGCTTATCGAGGGTGATAAACTCATTGAAGAAGCGCTGAAGCTTTCTCAGAACGAAAAGGAAATGCTCGAACATATCGTCTGTCAGATGGAAGAAGAACGCGGTCTTGACAGAAGCGCGGCTATCGCGGATATGAGGTTCAGGTTTATCAATAAGCTTGTCGCAGAGACGGTTGTCAAGCCAAAAGAAAGCCGTGAACACGAGCGCAGCAAGAAAATCGACAAAATACTCACGGGCAAATATACCGCAATTCCTATGTTCGTGCTGATAATGGCTGCGGTTTTCTTCCTCACGTTCAACGTAATCGGCGCGTTTTTGCAGAATTTGCTTGAAAGCGGGATTGATTTCCTGATTGACGCGGCGGACAAGGGACTTACGGAGATGAAGGTCAACGACGTTCTTCACTCGCTTCTGGTTGACGGCGTTCTGAACGGTATCGGCAGCGTTCTGAGCTTTCTTCCCGTAATCGTCACGCTGTTCTTTTTCCTGTCAATGCTTGAGGACAGCGGGTATATGGCGCGCGTGGCGTTTGTTATGGACAAACTTCTCAGAAAAATCGGTCTTTCGGGACGGAGTATCGTGCCTATGCTGATAGGCTTCGGCTGCACTGTGCCGGGAGTTATGGCTTCGCGCACGCTTCCCTCGGAGCGCGACAGAAAAATGACGATTTTGCTCACGCCGTTTATGAGCTGCTCGGCGAAGCTCCCGATTTACGGCTTTTTCACGACGGTCTTTTTCCCCCGTTACGCGGGAATTATAATGGTCGGGCTGTATTTTGGCGGTATTCTCGCAGGTATTCTTGTTGCTCTCTGTTCGCGGGGGACGCTTTTTAAGGGCGAGGCGGTGCCGTTTGTTATGGAGCTTCCGAATTACAGGCTTCCCGGTGCTAAAAACGTCGCTATGCTGCTCTGGGACAAGGCTAAGGACTTTTTGCAGAGAGCGTTTACGGTTATTTTTATCGCGTCAATCGTAATCTGGTTTATGCAGAGCTTTACGCTTGGATTTGCCCTCACGGACAACTCGCAGGACAGCATTCTCGCCGCCGCTGCGGGATTTATAGCGCCGATTTTCGCGCCGCTCGGCTTCGGCGACTGGAGAATATGCACGTCGCTTATAGCGGGATTTATGGCGAAAGAAAGCGTTGTTTCATCGCTTTCAGTGCTTTTCGGCAGCGCTGCGGAGCTTCAAGCGCTTCTCGCAGCTCCCGACGCGGCGGCGCTTCTCACCTTCTGCCTGCTTTACACGCCCTGCATTGCCGCAATCTCCGCAATCAGACGCGAACTCGGCGGAAAGTGGGCTGTCGGAATAGTCGTTGAGCAGTGCGTTGTCGCGTGGCTTGCGGCGCTGATTGTGAGAAGCGTTTGTATGCTGTTTGTCTGAATTATCGAAATAATTTGTTACCGCAAATTTATTTCAATCCAAACCATAACGCCTTTACAGCCGAAAGAACAGCCAAAACCGCCGCTGTATACCAAACGATTGATTACGATATCTGGCTCCGATTGATACAGGCTCAAAGATACTAAATTCGGGTAGAAAAGGTTTGTGGGCTAAATATCTTGTTGGCGGCAAAAAGTACGAGGCGGCTTATGGTACTAATGGTTTTATCGTTTTTTTCCGACGACCTGATGTATAAAGCATTTTATTAGGCAAGAAAATTATACAAGATGATGGATATATGCATAAACTATTATTCGCATCAGACGAAGGACAGATTTCCGCTCCGGTAAGAATAAGTAGCGATGGGTATTTTGCAGATGATATCTTTTTTGCTTGATGGCACTCATAAAGTTATGCTTTTCAAAAGAAGAATAGATTGGTGATTGCGCTACATATAGCACAATTCTTTCAATAAACATAAAAAAGCGGATAGGTGTTTAACGAATTTCTCGACAAACATAGGACGCCAATTGTCCAAGTTTGAAACACCTATCTGCTTTGATGACAGTATAGCATAGTCCGATGAAAATGTCAAGACTGTAAAAGTTTTTCGGACCCCCCCGAAGCGCAGCAGAAGATGATAAATTTGCGGTCAAGTGTG